>Ga0099798_10177_pt1 | contig 20735 bp, 18 predicted proteins | sample Uncmet_Sort29A_1_FD_89870 | JGI IMG/M metagenome (GOLD analysis project Ga0099798, IMG submission 89870) | Marine eukaryotic communities from CALCOFI LINE 67, Pacific Ocean - CN13ID_Sort29A_1 | ecosystem: Environmental > Aquatic > Marine > Oceanic | place: Pacific Ocean: Monterey Bay | collected...
CACAAACAGTACAACGTTAAGTTTGAGAAGTTATAAGTTAGTTGATAACTTCTTAGATAGTATTGATAGTCTTTGATCATTTTGATCAATAGATTAGACTTAGTTATTTCCAAACTAATTATTATTTACGCATATACTCTTGTTATTATTTATTTACGCATCTAATTTTACGCATAGAAATCAATCTAATATTACAGAAAATTTGAATGGCAGAATCACAATATTTGAAGAAGCATCTATTACAATTATAGAAACTACACTGATATACTTATTTGATTAACACTTGACTCGTCTCGTATAACACTTAATCTCGTATAACACTCGTATTTTATTTATTTTCGGAATAGCTATCATCATCATTAGATATAGAATAACCTAGGTAAAAACTTTTAGTCGACGACTGTATATATTATATCTGTCGATTTTGTATCACTCTTGTTTAGGACGCCTTGTAGTATGGAAGGAGAAGAGTATTTTTTGTAGGAGGTGTGCTTAGTGGGACTTCTCTGAAATGTACATAGTTTTTTTTTAAGTACTAGAAAATTACTAATTTGGAGCTTAGACTTAGTTAATAGATGAAATTTGTGTTTCTATGAGAAATAATTCAGAGGAATGAGGTAGAAATCAAATTTGTGTTTCTATGAGAAATAATTCAGAGGAATGAGGTAGAAATCAAATTGAGTTTAAAGCGTACTAGAAAGAGTTTAGAGAGTAGAGTGCTAAACAAATGTTATCTATCTACTTTATCTAATAATATTCTTTCAGGGGTTAGTTATGGTTAGAGTAGTTTGAACTTTGAATTTTACTTTCTATATCATTATATATTACATCACCATGGTAATACATCGTCTCTTAATCGATACATTTCTATTGCTATTGTTATTCTTCTTCACTTCAAATTACATCGTATTTGTACAGTCAGAATGTACACCAGGTGTTTATCAAACGAAGAATGGTAAATTAGAAGTTCTATATGGTTTTAAGGATAACACTGAGTCTAATCCAGATTGGAGTCGATGTCCTATAGTAACACCATCTACATCTTCAAGTTCAAGTTCTTTAAGTTCATCTCATGTTGAGCTTGAGCATCAACATCATCACCACCTACATAAGAAAAAACATAAACATAAGCATTTAGTTGTACGATGTGGCGAAGATGAGAGGAGTGAGAGAAAGATACTTTGGGGTTATCATGGAAATAATAAGTTACCACTTCATTATGTTGGACCAGCATCGTCGTTATTAGAAGTTGAGGGGAAACATGAACATCGTCTTCCTTCTTGTAGGTTTATTCAGATGGGAGAGAATCAAATAGGGGAGGATGGTGGTAGTAGTAGAGTAACTAATAGTAAAGCTGGTCATGCAGTGGCTTCTAACATTGAGTTATCAGGAGGTGGTTGTTCAGTTTATAAACTGTGTCCAGCAAGAGAATTCTGTAACTTCAAAGAGGGTGTCAGTGGAAAATGTGAGCAGTGTAGTGCGTCACTTCTTGATAGCGCGTACTATGGTGGTCTTACTGCTAAAGGTGCAGAAGATGCCAAGAAATGCATACCGTACATCAATCCAGAAAACAGTAATCCAGGAGGAGGAGAAACCATTGAATCCATACTAAGAGATAAAAAACAAACTCATTATTACGTTGATCTTTATGATTATCAAGTCTCCTACCTACCTTATTTCTCTTCTTGTGATTGGACACCTGGAGAATTATTTCTTTCTGTGAAACCAGACGAGACAATACGAGGAATTGTAGAAGAAGATGGGAATAATGGTAAGTGGTTGAGAGTAATACAACCTGATACTATAAAAAAGTTGTATCTACCTTTTGATAGGGAGAGTTTGCAGGAAATTGCTGCTGCTTCTTCTGTTCTTGAATTACCTGAATCATTATCAAAGGAAGTTCTTAAACGCGGTGATGAAGTTGTATTACGAAATAATTATAATGCTGCTGCTCAAAGAAGAGAATCTGATTATGAATTACCTAAAGATGCGAGGAATATGCGTATGACTGTCATTAACGATATAATAGATCCTAATTCTGATTCATCGCTATTAGAAGTGGAGTTTTCAAGTCCCAACGAATATGATTCTGCTACAATTCGTAAAAACTTACCTTCCTCATTATTTGTAAAAGCTTATCCATATAGAGATTTCGACAATCGTATTAGTACTAATTCAGCTTATCATCAAAGTGAAAGTCCAGAAGAAGCACATTATAATAGATTAGTGCAATTGAGAAGTGAAATAGGAAGTGATGGGGAAATGGAGGAATTTAATAAAGGTGGTACTAGCAGTAGTCTATTAGAACTTGAGCAGCATGAAAAACATCAGCATGGTTCATCGTCGTCGTCGAATAATGGATTGCTAAAAGTTTTATTAAGAAACGTTCAAGTCCCTGATCAATTCATGGATTCCTATAACCAAGCTAAGAGTTATCCAAACAATCTATTTATTGAGAGAAATAAAGCTAGTGAATCTTCATGTGAATCTGATCCAGGTTGTATAGTAAAGATTATCATACGGAATCACGAGCATGAATTCGAAGGAGAAGGATTAGAAAATGATGATGATCATCATATTCATACTCAAGTTTTGAGGATGCCTAGATCTAGTATAGTACCATGGAATCTACCTGAAGAGTATGTTTCTGATAACTGGTTTAATCAAGTACCATCATCGTTGTTGGAAACTGGATCAGGAGGAGTTGAAAGTGAAACGCAAGTGTTTGGTACTATACGTGATGTACTTCTACCAAACAAATATGAGATGAAATTGTTATCTTCTGGTGCAAGAAGTAAGAGTGTTATGGAATTAACACGAGTAGTAGCAGATGATGGAAATGATAAAGTTAGAGTAAAATTACCAGATTCTTCTTTTATCGATTTAGATAAGAATTATCTTATACCTCTATATATGAAATCCCGACAAAAAACAGAAGAAGACGATAATGATTCAGAAAATAATGACGATCAAGATGAACCTTCTTCTCTCCTCCAACTTCATGAAACTCTTCAAATGCGTACTACAGCATCGTTTAAAGTTTTAAAAGAAATGTGTTATTTCACTAAAATAAGATCTTACGATGCTGGGAAGACGTGGGATCAATTAAAACAAGAAAATTTTCATAAGAACTGCTTAAAACAACCACAAGCTTTTGTCGTTCCGGGAGACATAGTCGAAGCTCAGCCTGGTGATGATGAAATTGTAAAGGGAACTATAACAAAGGTCAATAATCCAAATGAGGATGAATACGATTTAGAAGTCACCAACGAAATGTCTCGATATATCCGTACGGAGAGTAATAGTGGCGCTGCTTATAAGATTGGCATTAAGATAATAGGTGAGCGTGAGGGTAATCATCATCATCATTTGAGAGTAACGCATGTTACTAATCCTAATCCTGGTTTTCCTATTAAGAAGGGTATGGAATTAGTTAATGGTAAAGCTTTAGAGTTAGGTAAGTTACAGAAGAATGGACATCATCATGATCATCATCAGAAGTCAATTTCAGGTATGTTTAGATTTCGTAATACACAAGCAGAATCCGATTCCGAAAGAACCCCCAATGGAGTCCCTAAATGTATGGAGATCACATATCCCATAGGTACACAAAGACGATTTCTACCTGGTGAAATATTAAGACCTCGATCAAAAGCTAACTGCCCTTTGCTTTGGTTGTCGATTTTGAGATTTTCAGAAGGTCTGCAATTTGGGGAGACTGCCGAAGGGTTCAGATTGCTGTTTTCGTACTATACCTTTGGCTTATTTGCTTTGTAATCTTGGAGTGTAAAATTTCAAGATTTTTGGTCCATTTTCAAAGACCAAAGCAAAACCCAGCTAATGCTCAATACATTCTCAATGTAATGCCAGTTGTACCTGGTGGAATATTATCCTATTCACTAATGGCGGAAGAAGTAGAGAAATATAGAACAGAAACTTCTCCTATAGCTGGTCATGGACCTGGGAAAGATCAAGTTAAAGCAAAGAAGTCGTTGAGAGCTAACTGCTTATGATTTTAAAGGTAATTTAAAGGGTATTTAAAAGGAAGCTATATCCTAAAGGGACACTTTTCGAACCTTATTTTTGAAAGTCTCTCAGAAGCAACTAAAAACACTTGATTTTTATTAGTAAAACGTGAAGTTTTTCATAGATTCAAGGATCCTCAATATGAGAATCTAAAGCCTAAACCGAAAACTTACATACTAAAGCAATATCCAGCTTATGCTGATGCATTAATGAGATTTCAAGCACAATATGGACATTTAGCTTTACCTAAAGGAGGATCAGGAGCAAATTCAGATGATAGTAGTGGTAATTCTATCTTACAAAATCCAGCAGAAAGACTCCTCTCCGACAGTAGAGATTTCATTGGAGATACTGTAGCACAGTTTCAATGTCAACATATTTTTGATCATGCTACTTTGATGGGACATGGATCGGTTGGATCAAAGGGTGTAAAGAGTATCCCACCTACTATTCAGGAATTAAGTGAATTATGCACTAAAAATGGTCCTGCTACTGATACTAGATGTATTTTTGTACCTGGAGTAGCCAGAGCTGAGAGTGAGGATGAGAAGTTAATGGATCAAACGATTGAGATTGGTGCAGGTGATGGTTCTGGTACAGGTTCTAGTACTAATAGACGTGACATTGAAGAACAGAAACATGCTGCTCTTGTGCAGAGAAGTCAATGTGTCGCAGATATTTCAGATGAAGCATTACTGGGATTAGATCATAGTATTTTTAGTGATTCTAAGCAAGCCGTTAGTAATATAGTTACGAAATATATGGAGATATTGAATAAAGTATATAGATTATATTTAGCTGAGAGAGAGCAGAAATCAGAAGCTAGTGCTATGCAAGAAACAAGTTCTGAAAGTGGTGGAGGTGGTGCTACTCAACAACAATCCCAAGATACGGAACAAGAAACAGCAGGCTGGAGAAATCGTTATTTAAATCGTTTAAATGCGGCCTTTGTTCGCATCAGGTATCTGGTTTTAGGAAAGACTTTCGACACTTTAGATCCTAGTATTCACGGGGAACGTAGTGATTTGAATATTGTTGCTGCGAGTCAGCAGTTAGATATTCCTAATACTTCTAGTGGTGGTGGGGAAGGTTCTTCTTCTGATGGATCTTCCGATGATAACGGTGGTTTCTCAGCGGCTTCTGGTGGTTTAATCAGAGTTCCTCAAGCTTCTCCAGCAGAATATTACGTTAGCATGGGAAAGACTTTAGTTGAGTCAGGAAGAACAACTTGGGCTAAGTTTGTATGTTATCTCAAGGGTAAATTGAAAGCTGATGTATTTATAAAGACGATGGATATCTTAAAGGAGGAGATACCCCAGCGCGATCAAATGAAGAATAAAATGGTGGAATCTAATGGTATGAGTGGTACTAACTATGATTTATTATGTGACATTTTAGAACCTAAAACCTCAATTCTAGATTTTTAAAATTCCATAAGGATTTTATAAGGAAAAGTCGCATTCTCATGCAGTTTTTTCAACAATTGGAGCGGGATCTAAAATCTTGAAAATTTCTAAAATGTCACTAGGTACTATGATTACAAGACATGCGAGTGATAGTTCTACTTCTGCAGAAGCAGATACGGCTAGTGAGATGGATATTGAACGTTGTCCGATTAATATAAGAGCTGAAGTGTTTACTGGAGATGCAAGCTTAGCTGGGAGGTTAAGACCAAGAAGGTTTGATATCACGATTTTTGATGGTGAAACTTTAGCTGAAGTTAGAGATGATATTAGAACTGAGTTAATGAGTCAAGGTAGAGGTGGAACAACTGAAGCGTTAGATTTACCTCCACAATCTGCGACTGATGAAGGAGATGTTGAAAAGGATATTATTCATACAGAAAGTGGTACAGGTAATGGTAAAGAGATTGATATCAGTGAATTACAACTTGCTAATTTAGGAGATTTTAGTCAGTATCGTTTAGTATTGGGATTTGTACCGAATGAATTAAAGTTTCATGGACTTCATAATGGTGGAACATTAATTGAACCTAGAACCGGTGGTGAAATACACGAGGAGAGGTTGAAGATGGCTTATAGAGGAGTTAGTGGTGGAGGAACTCCTGCTGGTACTCTTACTCCTGGTCAAGATCAGAATGGTGATACAGCATCAACTGAAATCCTACTAGACTTAGAAAACGAAGAACAACTCCGCTCCTTAAAGTCTGCCCCTATCAATGATGAACAAGAAGATAATGGGTTTAATACGATGTACTTAAGATTTAAAAAAAGAGAATTAATACTGATACTTGGTATGTAGTAAGAAACCGCCCGCGGCTCAGCCTATGGCAGTGAATTAGAATGGTAAGCACTACTATCTATCTAATGAGCGTAAAAAAATCTTAAATATTCCTCATGATCGGTAATCCCTTTGGAAAATTCTACACGTCAATCTATCAATGGTTTTTTACATAACTTCACTCCTGCACAAAAAGTCTAAATGAAAAAGATTAATGTAGTTCATTCAAAGTTATTTTTTAAGTAGCTTAAAAATGTGTTTTACTGATACTTGGTATAGTAATACCGCCCGCGGCTCAGCCTATGGCAGTGAATTATAATAGTTACAGAAGAACGCTTTCTATTATAATCATCTTCTAATGAACGAGAATCCCACGAAGGCGAACGAGGCCATTGTAATTATTTAGTATTTGGTAACATATGGTATCTATCAACAAGCCTTATAAACGGATACTGCGCAGTGACTCTTTAAACTAAACATAAAAAATGATATTTTGTTTATCCTCTTACTATAATCCCGCCCACTGTGGTATTTAATGTTATATAATATATTGTTTCTCGCCTTCTCCTTTAATAAGGTATTTCGCAGAAAAGGATATGTTAACTAAAGTAGGAGCCTTAAACGTTGAGGAAGGTGATACATTCTTGTTGAAGATATTAAAGAGAAACTTACCTGAACTCAACTGGGAATCTGGTGATTGGGTGGTGTTTCCAACAGTCTCTGCTGATCATAAATGTCAATGTAAGAATCGTGCAGTGAAGATAGTTGGTAAACCAACTAAGTGACATTTTAGAGGTTTTGAAATCTTCAAAAATCATAAGGATTTCTATTGGAAAAACGCTTAAAAAACGATGATTTGAAGGTCTCGGAAAGGGGGGTCTCGATAGCTTAAAATGTCACATTATAGGTAAACCTACTTATACTGCGTTAGGAGAGTTGGTGTTTAAGGTAGAAAAGGATCAAGCTGCTGGTGCGAGTGGTGAAGATACAGTGGAAATTGTTGGACATGTACTTAAAATCTCCTTAAATTTTCAAAGGCTCAGGGAGCTTATCAGAAGTGCTCGATTTTGATCCAGGAACGAAATTCTTGACGGTATTTATGCTGCCGGGTACTTGAGTCGAAATTATATGGTCGCTTGTTATTTTCTGGATTATAAGGTACCAGAGATTGGTGTGAGTGAGGATATATTTAAATAAATTGTTTATCAAATACGTGATGAATGATGTTTTGAATTTTTGTATGGTCATATAACATTCTAGAAGAAGAACTTACAAACTTTAAAAGTTGAAATCGAGCTTAACTAACTTAAATCTAGAAATCACATAGTATGTAATTTTCGTTGATCAAAGTTTCCGATGTAGTTCTGTTTCTAAGTTAAAATCTGTAAATCGTTCCCTGAGTATTAAATCGTGAAATTCATAAAATCTTTAAAGTAATTTGAGGTCGTGATTTCCGTTCCAATGAAAATCTTGTTTCCTTATCCATGATTCTTTATCTTGATCATAATTCTTCTGATTTCATTATTAAAACTAAAATTCTATAGGAGGTACCCTTTCGAGTTTCGACGACCAGTATCTGATACGTTGTTTTGTTTCTGTGCTGATTTTATTATTAGTTGAAACTTGACTTACTACTTTTACTTGTTGAAAAAAATTTAGGTGATCTGTAGTTGTGTCTTGTTTTATAGTTCAGTGTGTATTCTATTCTAGAATTTCATGTTCAGCAAATTTCTATTATTAAATTTGAGAGAAAAAAAAAACTAAACAGGCATCTTCGATCGATATTCTTGTACAACTTTCCTTTCCAATTATTCTCATTCATAAACCATGATACGTTTTTATGGATTAATTGATTGAAATTAAAATTGAATTCGGTTTCATTAAATTAGAATAACTTTGGTTTTTTATGCTGTTTTCTTCTCATTATTCTTCTTCATTTTCTGGATTGAGTACTATTCTTCTTTCAAGGAGTCATAATGACTTCTCTAGCTGTTTCAGGAAAGTTACGCACCAGAATAATAGGTAACCACCATAAATGACACGTTAATGATTAGCAGCAGGAATTTCAGGAAAGTTATAACATCACCTCCTCTTATAACCACCATAAATGACACATAAAATTAAATTAGCTGTGGAATATTCAGGAAAACTACAGCTTGTTTTTGTAGTTACCATAAATGGCACATAAAAAATCTGACACAAGTTCTTTTTTTGTTAAATCTTAAAACTATGAAATAATACTGAGAATGCTTTCTTATATGTACTATAATCGAACCTGCACAGCATATACGGATTCATATATGATTTAACAGGGATCGATTAGACTATTGCTGAGTTATTCATGATTGTTAAAAAGACGAAAGAACGTTTTTACTGTTATATACTGTTAATAGACTGAGTTACTGAATGCTGGCTTTAACTTACTGTATATTGCGATCATAAAACTGTTTGAAAATTTGAACTTCTACATAATGATGATTAGTCTTTAGAGGAAAACTAGTTGTATCTAAGATTGTGTAAGTCTGTGATCACTTCACCTCGGATCATATTAATCCCATACCGATTACTCTACCTCATAAATCGGCAACAGCAGCAACATCAATAATAGAACTAGAAATCCTCTCCCATCCTTCTTTTAATTTTTAAATACATTACTTCTTCATAAACTGTCAAATACCCCATAAACTGTTAAAACTAAATAAATCTACGTATACGATAAACATAATAATCTAAACAAATACAGCTTGCACCTATTTAAATCTCTTCTCTTCTCAAGAGATACGAGTTAACCCATATTTTAGCCACCACCACTTAAATGAACTAAAATAATAGAAACTGAGGTTATACGATTCTGAGAAAAAAAACTGTTTGAAAATAATGACTTAGAGAATATAAAACTGTTTGAAATTTGATATGGGCCTCGATGCTGCTTCTGATGTTTTAATACTTCTCCTCTACGTATTAAAGTAGGTGTTAGGTGAGCTGTGATAATAACTTTATGTAAATAACATGAATCTGATGATAGTGATAGTGTTTCTTCTTATTGTAGTAGTACTTCTTCTCTTAATTAAACTTAAAACTTTTATATAAGTGGTGTCTTGAAGAGTATGCAGTATCTATATCTAAAAGATTTAGAATAGACATGCATATTTTGTCTCCTCGTTTTTCTTCATCGCTTCTCTTTCACCTAGTCGATTATAATCTTCTGTTTTACATATAACTTCTTCACAATGAATTAATAACCTCCCATTCCATGAATCACCTCAATTTATTCTTCTTTAATATTATTTCCTCCTCTTATTTATCACCTCATCATCTTCTTCTTCATATCCATTTACAATTCATCTTTCTTTCCTTCAGCTTCACCTTCTCCTTCACCAGAACCATCATCGGCTTCATCTTCACCATCTAGTTCTCCTTCATCATCACCTTTAATAAAAAGTTAGATTTTAGGATTTTAGATCTCGCTCCTTGGGGATACATAATTATTTGGAGAAACGCATCAGAGTGCTGCTTTTCCTTATAAAATCACTATGGAATTTTAAGATTCTAGAATAGAGGTTTTAGAGTCTAAATTTTCACTATCTTTAAGTACCTTCGTCATCCATCTCATCGAGTTCATCAGGTTCTGGAACAGCTTCTAACTTACCATCGGTGATATCCTTGAAAAATTGTTCAACACCTTCTTTAGTTAAATCATCTGGTTTCTCAGAGAAAGATCTGACGAATTTCTCAACCTTTTAGAATTATAAAGGAATATAAAGGGATAAAGCCTTAGTTTTGAAATCTTAAAAAACTCTAATGAATCCGTAAGCAAAAACAGCATTCTGACGCGTTATTTTCAAGAATTATGTATCCGCAAGGAATGATTATCCAAAAATGTCGGTTTAAAGGTTATACCTTAGAATCCTCTTTCTCTCCTAATAAATCACCTCTTTGAAGGACAATAGTTGGATAAGTAGTACCTGAATATTTTAGAAAATAAGCGAGCTTAGAATTTTGTTCAAATACCCGGCAGCGCAAATAGCCTCCAGAACGCATTTCTTACAATCAAATAAAGCACTTCTCATGAGGCTTCTAAGCAGTTGTAACTACTTTAAGGTTGTAACTTGTGTTTAAAGAAGACTTTAAGTACATCCTAATTCTTGCTTAGCATGTTCCTCGAACTCAGAAACATCTAACCAAACATAAGGATATTCAGTATGAGCTTCCGCAGCAGCAACGATTCCGTCAGAGTACCTTGATTCAGAAAATAAACGACCCTAGGATCTAAGTTTCAGGACCGGATAGATAATTTAACGAAAATTTGCCATTCTAGAGCCTATTCACTTCAGGTTTTAGCATAAAATTTGAGCTTTATAATTTTAAAGAATTTAGAGGTAAATCTTAAGTACTTCTCTAATCCTTCTTTAATCTTCTTAGGGTCAATACAAACCCAGAATAAACCTTGTTTAGCGTGTTCCATATAGAGTTCGAAGTTATCTTCGTTAACTATAGAGAGAAAATTAAAGACCACTTAGAGACCGACTTGAAAACCCTTCCAAAAGTACTACATTTTATTTTAGAAAACGTGCCTTTGGAAAGCATTTATGCTGCCGGTGTCGAAGCTGAAAATTTATAAAATCTGAAATATCCAAATTTTCAGTACTTTGTCCGAACTTAGGTCTTCTCTCTTCCTTAACCCATTCAGAAACTTTAGTAGAGTCAGTAATATCACCATCATAAGTCTTGACTTCCTTAGTTCCTCTGTAGATAGTTAACTTCGAATCTCCATCTTTAACATAGACAGTTTCAGAAGAGATTAATGGTAAATCAGCAACTACCTTAAGGATTTAGAAAATAAGCGAACGTAAGATTTAAGTCTCAAGACCGGACCCACATTCAGTGATTTTGAACGATTCTACAGCAGTTTTAGCGTACTTTTTATCATGAAATTTCGAATTTTTCATTTTAAAGGTTTTTAAGTTAGTACTTGAGCAGATTTCTCAGCATCAGCACCATCAAATGCGATTAAAGCACCACCAAAAGCTCTATCCTGAATCTTCTTCTCTAAAGCTTCTTTATCAACTACAACTAAAGAAGGTCCAACGTTCTTCTTAATCCAGTCAACCATACCATCACTAGATCTTGGTCCAGAATAATCCATTTTCTTAGCACCATTAACAAACCAATGTAAAGTTGGATATCCTTGAACCTCATACTGAGAAGCTAAATCATTTTCAATAGTAGCATCAACTTCACCTAAGACGAGGCCAGCATTACCATCGATTTCTACCTTTTTAAAGAAAATGAGAGAAGTGTTTATCTTTTAGAATCTTTAAAATTTTCTACACCCAAGTACCCGGTAGCATAATTAGTCTCCAAAACGCTATTTTTCCTAATAAGAAACACATACGATTTAACGTCTTAGAATCACAAGGTTAGAGTTTAAGGAAATAAGAATAGTTTTAGTACATCTTTAGCTAAAGTAGCAGCTTTCTTATAATCTTCAGCCATAGCTTTACAATGCCCACACCAAGGAGCGAACCATTTAACTGGGTGGTGCTTTGGAATGTTAAATTTCATAAAGTCTAAACCTGGAATTTCACAGTGCTATTTTAGCTAAATACGCTTGAGAAAAAGCTTCGAAATCATGCTTTCGGGATGGGTCTCGAAACCCAAAAGTTCACAATTTCACAAACAAAGCACCAACCAGTTAACTAAAACGAATTTATTCTTCTTAATAGTATCTTCAAAGTTATCTTTTGTTAAATTTAACACATCAGATGGACCAGCATCAGCTTTATCTTCCTTCTTCTCATCAGCTGGTGCATCCACTTCTACATCTAAGTCATCTTCTTTCTCTGGAGCTGATTCTTCACCATTAACTAAGTATGGTACTCCGAATAAAGCCGAAGCGAGAGCTAATTTCTTGAGAATAGCCATTTGGATTTGATTAGTAGTAGTACTTTTGGAATTTAAGACTTTAAGGCTTTACTCACTTCTTCACTTTTCTTTACCTTTAACTCTACGACAAACAATGACGATGGATCTCTTTAAGAGACAGTTCTTCAATCAATTACGGCACTGTAGTGTTTTGGAAAAACGATGGAGAAAGAATAGAATATTGGATTACAAATATAACAAAGGGAACAGATATATTATAAACATTTTCATTATATATATGAACCTCAAGAAGTCTCGAACTAAAAAAGATTTCTTATTCTATGAACTGGATTGGGATAGAACGTGGAACAGATTCTAGATTGGTAAATTTCAAGCGATTTTAGGAATAGGAACCGTAGAATTTCACGATTTTTGTAACAGAAGTGAGAATGCAGTAGACCGATTTTGATTTACTTCAGATTTAGGTGGAACAATAAAATAAAAAATTTAGTAGACTAGAGGACTCTTAAAAAGAACATAAAAAAAGAAAGCTACATACTTACAAATCCTTATTCGTTTTTAAAATTTACAACTATGTCACTATGTATGTCATGGTCTTTCATTACCTCCCTCTATACAACACCATTTTATAGACTATGATATTTCTCCTCTAACTCCCAACCTTCATCTCCCAATAACATTAACAACATCATTACCACCTCTCACTATCACACACTAAAAACATCTATACAAACAACAGCATACTACATACCCTCGTTTATCCTGGTGGCCATTTCATTTGTCTTCCCCCCATAACATGAATATGTAAATGATATACAGTTTGACCACCATCTTCACCATCGTTGACTACCTTTAAAGTTATAAAGGGATATTTTAGGTCTAAAACCTTAATTCTAAGACGTCAAAATAACATAATGATTTTATTAGGAAAACAGCATTCTGACGTGTTTTTTTTGTTGCTTGTGTATCCGCAAGGATCCGAGACTTTCAAAATCCTAATTGTAAGAGTATTCTTTAAGTACTAATCTAAATCCCCCTTCTCCACACTGTTCTCTACCAATTTGTCCAGCAATACGCATACAATGCCCTAAGATTTCTTCATACTTCTTCTCACTTTCCTTATCCCCTTTTACAATAGGAACTTCAGAAATACGAGGAATATCTCTTGCTTTAGGAATCACTAAGATATGTACTGGCGCTTTTGGTGCTATATCCTTAAAAGCTAAACATAAGTCATCTTCGTAAACCGTATCACTTGGAATCTCCTTATCAAGAATTCTATCGAAAATCGTCGGCATTGGTTTATCTGGTTCCAAAGTTCCACTAGTTCCTGATGATGAATTAGAATTAGTAGAGAATCCTCTTATTGCACCAGTCCAAGTTGTAGTTGAGGTAGTAGTCCTTTTACTATGTGCAGTTGCTGTAAACGCCAATGGAGGAAGAGATGTGCAATTTGTTTGTAGAATAGTTACTATAGCAGATTTATTTCTAGACAAAGAATAAGCTGTCGTTCTAATCATGAATCTGTTAGGATCTGTAGGGTTCTGGAGAAGTATACTATAGTAGAAAACGTAAACCACAAACTTTATTAAGATTTTAAGATTCAAGTAAATTATCAGTGTATGATACTCGTCTCTAGATGAACTCTATGATAAGAGAGGGAATGAACTTTATGATATTAAAGAGAGGGAAACGGTAATATTACGCGCAGATATCACGCATTCAAAGTAAACGGGAATGAATGACAGAAGTTGAAAAAAAGAGAAATCACGAACGAAAAATTTCTCGATTCGAGATCAGTGAAAAACGGACGAACAACCTCAATCGTAGTCGCGGAAAGTAATTGTTTTCTTATCTTATCTAAAAGTCAGAGCAACTTGATCACTTCACCTCTACGACATATATTATGCAGCGGAAAGACTCTCTATATTAAGTCATGTGCCTCTAATGTACGTCGGAAGTCAAGTTTTCTATATTCTATTCTTATACGAAACAAAAATTATAACTCCTCTTCTTCTCTATAGCATATGATATGCATCCATCTATCCATCCCCTCAATCTACTTCTTCACATATTCACAACCTCTATACCATTCAACTGTTCTTCTAATACCTTCATCCAACGATATCTCTGGTTTAAAACCAATCTCCTTACTCGCTAATTTCTGACATGCACTTGTTATCTTCACGTCACCAGGTTGTTCCGGCATAGCATTAATCACAGCTTTCTTACCAACATGTTTTTCTATCGTAGCAATTAAGTTATTTAAAGTATGTGTAGCTCCTCCACCGAGATTTACTAATCTAACCTTGTTATTTGTAGGATACGTATCAATAGCAGAAATAATTCCAGCAACTATATCATCTATATAAGTGAATTCACGAATCATAGATCCATCACCATACTTATCGATCTTCTCTCCTTTAGTGATCTTATCGATGAACTTAAAAGCAGCCATATCAGGACGACCACGAGGGCCATAGACGGTGAAGAAACGTAACATAGATACTGGAATTGAGTAGAGGTGGTTGAAAGTATGAGCAAAGAGTTCATTGGAACGTTTAGAAGCAGCGTAGGGGGGGACTGGTTGGTTACAGACTTGGTCCTCTGAAAATGGAGCGGTAGAAGAAGTTCCTATGGGAGAATTAGTTAAAGAGGTAATAACTAAATTTACGAAGTACAAACAACCATACAAAATCAAAAACTAAAATCAAACTTTAAAATCAAAGTTAGTACCATAAACACTACTCGAACTAGCTGCCACTATATACGGTACCTTAAACTCCCTGGATACATCAAACACCACTTGTGTACCTGTAATATTCGTATGAATGACACTCACAGGATTATCAACACTAAATCTAACTCCAGCTTGTGCAGCTAAATGGACAACTACATCGAATTTGCCTCCTTCTTTCTTAAAAACTTCCGTTAACTTATCTACCTCACACATATCGACTTGATAAAACGTAAACCTTGGTCTCGATGAGTCGACACTGCTAGGTCCTAATTCCTTTGAATAGTTTTCTAATATAGTAAGAGTTTCATTCTTAAATGCAGGATTATAATAATCGTTTACTAAATCGACACCAACTACACGATCGCCTCGACGCATTAAATGTTCAGAGAGATGTCCACCGATGAAACCAGCAGCACCAGTGACGAGGATAGTTTGAGGTGATTTTTCTGAATTAGTCATGGTTTAGTTAGTTGGTTGTTATGGTAATTATGATATGAATTACTTTGTATCTTGAGATTAACTTGAACTTAATATGAATCACTTAAGAACAATCGCATTAACTTAACAAAAGAAATTATGTATGAACAGAAAACAACAACAAGAATAATATGAACATTATTACAAACACAAGTCAATCAGATTCTAATCATCATCTTCTTCTTCAGTCAACTTAATTGTCCACAATCTTCAATCACCACAGGTTTACAAGTTTGTCCACTTTTACTACCACAACTTTCAATCGATTTCAACACTTCCACACCACTTATTACATATCCAAAAACTACATGATCACCGTCTAAATGAGGACAAGGACTCGTTGTTATAACTGGGTGTTGCTTTGGTCCTTAAAAATGCTAAACTGTAAACCAACAATTTCCCTGTCCAAAAGTAGCTTTTTAGCACTGGAAACCATCATTTTTTTGATAGATTTAAGGTCCCGGGATTGGACCAAAATGTAAAAATGTCAGACCAAAGCAACGCCCAGATAAAGAATTGTGATTTATTTGTATCCGGACCGCAGTTTGCCATTGAAAGAATTCCAGCACCACTATGTTTCATTATATCCATATTCTCATCAGGAAAGGGATAACCATAAATAGATTCACCACCTGTACCATCACCACGCGTTATATCACCACCTTGCACCATAAATCCAGGTATCACGCGATGAAAACGAGAACCTTTATAATGCAACGACTTCCCTGACTTCCCTAAACCCTGTTCTCCAGTACATAGTTTCTTAAAGTTCTTACATGTCAATGGAGCTATATCGTCTCGTAATTCGAATTCTATCCTACCTGCTTTACTGGACCCGATGCTGATGTCGAAGAAGACACGGGGTAGAATGTGCTTTTGTCTAGAAGAAGATGAAGATGGCATGTTAAGAAGAAATGTATATGTTGTCTACTACTGCTACTAGGTAGTTTAATACGATCGATCTTAATGACCTGTGATTAAATGGATAATTTGAGAATGATGATTCAAAAAATAACGAAAGAGGTATGACGTATGAATTTTAATATGAATTTCACGAAAAGAAATTAATAGAACACCATAAGAATCCATTGGTTTGACCGTGTGATTATCTAGTATCTACAGCACACTATACCTTTTGCTTTTTTCCAAATTTTTTATATATGATTCTTGAGTTTACCTCCCCTTCTCTTCTAAACTCAAGTTTTACATCTTGTTTTAGTAGTTGTTTTTAATAGACACAAGATATCCTCCATTTATGTTCTTATGTCGATCCTATTATGCTATGTTAAAACGAATTACCTATCTCCACCCCTTCTCTATACTCTAAGTCCTATTTTGGAATTGAAACTTACGTTTGAATCTATGTACCGATAACTTTATATAAGACACCTATCAAAAAGCACAAAGAATAAAGAGTTAAAGATGCTATAAATTTCAAACTGGTTTATTTTCTAATTCCAATAATATCACTGTTGAGATGCTATTAAATTAAAGACGAATTCTTATTTTCATCCTTATTCCTTCTCTACTGAGGCAAATATCTGATTAAATTGAACTACAAGGATCTTAATGAATTGAACGTATAAAAATTCTTCCTCCTAAATTAAAACACCTACTCTTAAACGCCTACTAAAACGACTTTATACGTTATCCCAATGATATGCTATATAAAAATAATAATTCCTAAATCACTATATCTACACAAGTCCAAGGTAAGTATTCCTCAAATCTAAAAAATAAAACTAAAACACTGACTTCCTCTATATGCAGTAAAAAACTTTTCAAACCCACCACCAATTCCTATAAAAATTTTCAAATTATCATATATCCAACTAACATACAACTTATCTTATCCAATTAATTCAACATCAAACAACACACTTAAAATTAAATCACATTAATTCCAATTAACTTGCTGGCGGACACTGTTGATAATTTAAAAAACAGAACCCTAAACTTTATCTCTCAAATACCGGTAGACTGAAAATAGCCAAAAATTGCCGAGAATCGTTAAGAATTCGCATGAAATTTGTTATCCAAATTGAATATGATATTTAATTAATGTTTTTAAAGGTGAATACCGTTGGTGGTTGTCCACTCATTCCACCTCTTTGACCAATAGCAAACTCATGTGGATCGTGACGATAATAACATTGATCACCTCTAGTACAAGTTCCCATTTGCCAATATGTACAAGCTATCGATTTCATTTGGTCTTTTGTTAACGTTTTACCTATTAAGTAAGATTTTAGAAATTTCCAAACCTCAAGATGACCCCCCTTATCCCCCTAGCTCCAAATCGCTCCAGATTGCAGTTTCTGAAGTAATCTAACACGTTAATTCTAAGGTTAGGAATTAAAGAGTTTTAAGCCTAAAATTAATGTCTTAACATCCCGTTTTTTAGCTCTACGGAGGGTCTCGAAACATATGCTCCGGATGCTGTTTTTCGATGGTATATATGCTCTTTTTATAGGCTCTCCAGGAGTTTCCAAAAACTGAGGATTTAATACATTAATAAAATCAACTTTATAAGTACCTGTCCCCATAGTTCCACTCGCTTCATCCTGGTCATTCATTACAACTAACATACTCCTCAAACCAGTTCCACCTAATTGAGAAGGATCTGATACAATAGTACTCGGTTTAGCTAGATGCTCACCTCTTACTGCTACCTTATTCCAGAAATACAATTATGAGAAATCCGAAACCTTGGTTCGCGTGATGACGTACGGTCCGCACTACTAACTAAAAGTTAGATTTTCTAATCTTACGTCAGATCTGTACAAGGAATCAATTAGGGCTAAGAGGTACTAGCTATAAATACGCTTTTCCTATCATAAAAAGAGGTATCAAAACTACCCCATTAACAGTTTTATCTTGTCTTAAAGGACGTACTTGAATAACTTTTCTATTATCATTCTCATCTTTCACCTCAAAACCATTCATTGCAATTTGAGCATGTTTTGATTCTTCTGGTGTACCATAAGTAATAAAACCATATCCTCTATTTAATCCAGCAGTAGTTTGAGAAGCAGGAATATCAGCGGAAACAACAGTACCAAACGAACTAAAATGTTGTTTTAAATCTTCTTTCCCCCATGTTAATGGAACGTTTTGAATATATAAACAACATGGATCACCACCACCTATTCTGTTTTTACCTGGTAAGGGACATTTTAGACTAAAATCTTCAAAATCGTAAAGTCAAAATCAACGCATTAGATTACGTGTAAAACAGCATTCTGGTGTGATTTTCAGCTATAGGGATAAGGGGGGTCATTCTGAGGTTCTGAAATTCCTAAAATGTCACATTATATTCTTACCACTACTATCACGACTAGCTCTTACTTCAAAATCAGCTGGTTTCTCTGTTGTTCTTTGAAGAGTGACAACATTAATCCAATAAGTACCAGTAGAACTAACATATTCAGCCCATTCACCTCTAGCAGCAACTAATTTACCCTTCTCTTCTTTTGGTGGACCACCACTAAATCCAGATTTCTTCTCAGTTCCATCACCACTACCTCCACCTCTTCTTCCACCACGATCACGACTTCTAGACCTAGAATCTCTATCTCTTCTTCTTCTACGATCACGATCACCTCTACCACCTCCTCTTCTTCGGGAATCACCTCCTCTACGACCTCCACCACCTCCACGTCTATCATCACCTCCTCCTCTTCTATCATTTCTACCTCCAGGAGGACCTCCTACCATTGGTGGTTGTTGAGCAGCTCTTCTAGCTTCTTGTTCTGGGACAGCTACATCCATCATAAATTGAGATACCTATATAAAGGGAAATTGTATATCTAAAACCTCAGTTTTAGATCCTTAAATATACATAATGAATTTATTGGCAAAACAGCATTCTGGAGTGATTTTTTTCATGCTTGTGTATCCGCAAGGATTCGAGGTTTTATAAAATGATGTTTTATAGACTTACCCCTACTGGAGTTAAATGTTTCGATTGCATATTATTCATTTGTTGTTGTTCTAATTCAGCAGCATCAGGAGCTAAGAAAGGGGTTGAATTTTGACCATCATATTGATTCCTTCCCATACTTTGTTGATATGCTGTAGCATTACCATCCAATTGCTTTTCTTCGACAGCAATCTTCTCTTTATGATCTAATAAACCTTGCGTTAACATCTTAGTGAAAGTATTCACTTCTTTAGCTACCTTAAAGTTGAAAATTATAGACGACCATCAAATTCAATCCTCAAGAAGTGATCCTCAAGTGACCGGCTAGATAATTTAAAGAATTATTGCGTTTCTAGTGCATATTTACCGAAGGTTTTATGATGAATTTAGAGGTTTGCCTAAACCTAAAACTATAAGGAAACTTTACTTTAAGTACTTTCATACTATGATTCCCCATATTCGCTTGATTTTCAGCAGCTAACTGGGTGTTGCTTTGGTCCTTGAAAATGTTAAAGTCTAAACTTGTGATTTCGCTGTCAAAAAGTAGCTATTTAGCACTGAAAACCAACATTTTTTTGATAGATTTAGGGTCCCGGGATTTAGACGAAAGTGTAAAAATGTCAGACCAAAGCAACACCCAGCTAATGCAGCAGCATCATACATACGAGAAGGTTCTGGTGGAGGAGGTGGTGGTGGAGGAGGAGGAATTCCGCCCATCATACCCATACCACCCATTTGTCCCATACCTCCCATACCCATTTGATTCATACCCATATTACCACCCATTTGATTTTGTTGACCCATACCACCCATACCTTGTTGCATACCTCCCATTTGATTCATACCTTGTTGTCCTCCCATACCTTGCATACCACCCATATTTCCCATTTGATTCTGTTGTTGTCCCATACCTCCCATTTGATTTCCTCCCATCATACCTTGTTGTGCGATATCTTGTAGATTTCCCATTTGACCTTGAGGAGGACCAGGTGGTTGATTTATTTGTCCAGGAGGAGCAGGTGGTTGTCCTTGTCCCATACCTCCTCCCATATTACCTTGTTGCATACCTCCCATACCTTGCTGTTGCATACCTTCCATACCTTGTCCCATTCCACCATTAGCTTGTTGTTCTTGTGGATTTTGAGGTGGAGATGGTGGAGGAGGTGGTTGACCGATTTGTTGTTGGTCATTTTGATTTTGTTGACCAGGTGGAGCAGCTATACCTGGACCACCTAGAGGCATATTATTTGGATTATTGGAACCACCAGGAGCTCCTTTCATACCTTAAGATTTCAGAAAATTCGAATTTTTCTTAAGTACCCGTCAGCATAAATACGTTTCAAAAACAAGGTTTCTGTATTAAAATAGAGCATTTCTGATAAGGTTTCTGAATCTTCTAAATTTTAGAAATTTTCAAAGAGAAAGTACCACTACTCGGACTAG
>Ga0099798_10178_pt1 | contig 20732 bp, 7 predicted proteins | sample Uncmet_Sort29A_1_FD_89870 | JGI IMG/M metagenome (GOLD analysis project Ga0099798, IMG submission 89870) | Marine eukaryotic communities from CALCOFI LINE 67, Pacific Ocean - CN13ID_Sort29A_1 | ecosystem: Environmental > Aquatic > Marine > Oceanic | place: Pacific Ocean: Monterey Bay | collected...
GCTGAGGTTACTGCATTTGCATTTGGATCCTGAACTACTGCTGCGCCAGCTGCACCAACAGCATTGTTATCTGCTTTCACTGTCTTCACTACTGATTCTGCTCCTGCTGCGTCTACAACTTTATTGCTTACCGCTGCAGCGCCTTGTTGCGCTACTTTTACTGATAAGTCATTTGGATGAATATTTCCTACTAAACTGCTTGCTGCGTTTGGATCAACTACGCCAGCGGCTTCTTGGGGATTCTGCTGTGCTGATTTACTATTTTTACCAGCTGCAGCAGCAGCATTAACCTGTGTATTACCTGAACTGTTACTTAATTTTTTTTCATATACTTCATTGACATTGGCATTAGTATTGGTAACCGTACTACTGTGACCTGCTTTATCGGCATTCAGGGTCTCAGGAATTTCGTTCGCTGCACTATTACCATTTTCTGAATCTACTGATGGGGTATCATAATATTTATGTTTCTCAACTTTTTCTACAGGTGCTGGATTAACATTGTTTACTGACAATGGAGGATTACTATCATCTTTTGAGGTTTCTATAGCCGTTGAACCCAATTCAGCAGCTATTATAGTATCAGGCATTTGCTTGAGGGTACTTGTAACTTTACCGGTGGTATCGGTATTTTTTTTGTTATTTGTATATTTTGCAGCTCTAGCTGTCGCAGCATCTTGTACGGATTTTGAGATAACGCGACGGGTACCTTTTTCTGATGATGATCCTGTACTACCGCCGCTTGCGTTAAGCAGTTCTGGTGGTGCTGATAACCCCACACTTACTTGTGGATGATCCGATAAGCCTACGCTTACTTGTGGATTTTGTTCAACCTCAATTTCCTCTGATCCACCCGTTATTACTTCTGAAATAGCACCTGTAACATAATCTAATCCCGACTGTATTCCGGTTTGTATAAATGAAGAGAAACTATTAGTAGAACCGGTATTACCACTTGATTTCACGCTCGCAGCGCCAGGAACTGGTCCTATCGGAGACTCACCACTGCCAGTGTCTTTCGGTATTTGCGCCGTCAAACTCGCTAGATTTGCATTTAAATGTTCAGAAAGTGCGGGGTTTAGGTGACTTAATGTTGGATTTAAATGTTGTAATGCCGTGTTTGCTAAATTAGCAAGTTCTGCGTTAGAGAGATGAGAAAGAGAAGTAGGATGTTGCTCTTGATGTGATTGCTGCTGTTCTTGATTTTGTTGACCAGTTTGTTGTGATTGTTGTTGTGATAGTGAAGTAGGTATCTCTTGATTAGTATTTTGTTGTATAGAAGGATTTTGTAGATTTGATAGCGCCAGTGCCGACGAAACTATAACTCCAGGTGCCCCAGGATCCGATAGGGAGACGCCGGTAGGCGGTGAATCTCCCTTCCCTCCATTACCCGCTGCTGCACTATATTCTTCTGCAGCTTGTTTAGCACCATCTATAACTGTCATAGGCTTATCCTGTGTTTGACCTGCTATCTTATTTTTAAAATTCTGTACTGGACTATTTTGTGAACCAGAAACAGAATCCGCTGCTATTTTTGATTTCTTATTATCTGTTTCTATTACTGGTCTACCATCTAAGGAGACAGCAACGGCGGCAGCGCTACTAGCAGGCGTACCTAACGCAGGAGCCCCATTTGCAGCCGCTTTTTTAGCTTTCTCATTCGCACTAGCATCGCTACCTACTGTTACACCACTAGCTGCTGCAGGTGCTCCCCAAGTCCCACTATCCCCTGTACTAAAAATCGGTTGTATTATATCCAATCCTCTTCTATAATTAGCTCTTTTTACACCTGGCATCAATTGAGGCCAATACGGCGTTTCAGGCCACTCAGATGCTGAAAATGTCTCATTAAAGGACGGCCATTCCCCCCTAGGTCCAAACCTCCCGTTGCTCCATCCCGGAATCTTTAATAACATCTGTTGATAAGCTGAATCACATGCCTCTTTTGTTTGGATTTCTAAATAACCTAAGGATCTACAAGAATCTCCTACTGGTGATAAAACGAATTGCCCACTCCATAGACTAAATACAGTTTGTGTTATTGTAGTAGTAGTAGAACTAGTTGTAGTAGTTGTTTTAGGTACACTACAAATAGGTATAAAAGCAAGGAATTTAGCTCTATCTTCATCTCTATGTGATAATTCTACTTGTTTATCGTTATAAACCGGCTGGTAATCATTCCAACTCGTTGTATCTGTTGTACCTGCTTGTAGGGTAAATCTTGGGTCTTTTCCACCATAGTCTGGCATATAAACACTACATCCAGATGGTATATCCTCCCATGTTCCATTTTTCACCATAGGGAAACCGTGAGTAAGAGTATTTTTCGACCAAGCTACTTCATCTTCATCTCTTTTACCTTCAGAGGCTAATTCCCTATATCCTTCTGTACACTCAGATGTGTTATCTATCGGGTCCCAACCGTACGACCTGCAGGAGATACCATGAGTTGGTATAGCAAATGTCCCCACCTGTACAATAGGAGGTCTTCTAGTTGTAGTAGTTGTAGTACTTTTAGGAGTAGTTATTTTCAATGTAGCAGTTGTTGTAATTGTAATTGTAGTAGTATTAGGAGGACTTGTTGTAGGTTGTCTTATTCTACAAATAGAAACAAATGATCCAAATCTTTCTCTTTCTTCATTTGATTGACCTGCAGGAGGGGTATTTGTATTGAAATAAGGGACGAAGCCACCCCAATTAGCTCCCCCTGGGTCTTTGCCAAACTCAGCGCCAGGCACGTGCACGCTACACCATCCAGGCATCCTCCCACTAACGCCCTCCAAAACAGTATAAGGATCTGTAACATTAGTTTTCCACCTCTCAATATCATTCCTCAGAGCTTGATAAGCTAACTGACAATCATCAAGAGTCTGGATTTCAAAGAAACCGAGAGCACCACAAGTATTTCCTGGGGAAGAATTGCATTTACACTAACAAACACTGACTAAGTAAAAGTTTAGTTACTTCTGTATTAATTCATGTAGTCAAGATGTTATACCTGAGCTTGCCATCGCGTAATCGTCGTCTGCCTGTACTACTGCCCATCCTGTAGTGGTAGTTGTTGTTACAGTCGTCGTAGTACTAATTGATGTTGTGCTCGGAGGCTCTTCTGCAGTGCTTACCTAAGAAAATAAATGTTTACAGTTTTTTCAATTTTGTATATTATTAATAAAGTTTAAAATGTCGATTTTCGTTCTAAATATTTAATATTAAGTAATTTTAAAATAGTAAGACTGTTATTAGAATTTTTAAATATGCTATACCCATGCGTCCTGTTGCGCTTTATTCGCCTCGTTCTTCTTATCTAGTGTTGTATTTGTATTATTTATTGTTATCAATGGTGCTGGTGTTGCTGTATCTATTGTAGTAGTAAATACTGTAGTTGTAGCAACCGGATTTGGTGGTGCTGTTGTTGTTGTTGGTACTGTTGTAATATCAGCATCACTAGTTGTTAACATAAATTCCTTTATACTAATGGTATTTCTGTATGGTCTAAACTGAATCGATGTAATCCCAACTCCAATCGGTGGTACCGTACCAAAAGGCTGTAAAACACCATCAAGTTCTACTGTAATTACGGTATGTTTCTTCTTTATTATGATTATAGAATCTTGATGGGGTTTAAGTGGAGTAACACCTTCTACATAGGTAGGGGTAGTAGACCAAATAGGAGCGCCACCTGAAACCGTTCCTGGCATACCCACGATTGCTAAGCGATTTTGTTTAGCATCAAGAGCGAAATGATTCTCTCCACCTCCATCTCCTTCAAGAAAGATTGTTGCGCTTGTTGCATTTATTGTATCAAGATTAAATTTAGCATACATTAAGAAATCATCACCAGAAACTACACCAGGTGCAGCTGATTTTTCGAGGGGAATCTTTAAAAAATTCCCCAATCCACCACAAGTAAATTGTGTCCAATAATGATTTTGTCCACCATATGGTATACAATTCCCAACAACATTAAAATTCGGTACTAATGGTCTGTATCTAAAACTATTAACAGTTAACATTGTTGTTTTTGGCTTAAACATCATTTTACTTATTCTTTCATATATCTTAATTCCATCAGGCTCCAACTCTTTAAAATCACTTCCCCCAATATTAACCCATACATTCTCCCCTCTCTTCACTACTGTTAACAAATTCTCTCCCCCTACTTTAATGTTAGAATTCATCCACCATCTATCTCCTATAGTACTCCAATTACCTCCTTCTACACCCATCATCCCTGTGTTTGTCATATTTCCCAGTGCTGCTCTACTGCCGTCATCTAAAAATATTCTATATACTGTACCACTATCTGCTTCTAAATCAAAAGATAAACCTGCTCCGTTAGCCTGAGAAGGAGTAAAAACCGTCTGTAAGATGAAATTATCATAATTTTTTGCATTATCTTGTTTTATACCGAAGAGAATACCTTCAGCTCCCCCGCATTTATAAGTGTTACCTTGTCTACCAGGACTACAAGTTGGACCGGCTAACTGTTGGAAATTCGTTGGTATCTCAGAACCAGGTAACTGGTTTGGGACATTAACTTCCGGTTGTACCTCTCCTATATTAACAAATGTCGTGCTGCTTCTAAGCTCTACGCTTGTTCCTATTTTACCATCACATGTAATAGTTCTAGTCTCACCAGCTGTCCACCCCACAGCTCCCTCACCAGAGCTACCATCAGCCGCTGAACACGGCTTAGAATCAACGAATAGTTTAAGACCATTCAACCTAGATGCTGCCTGAACATTTCCTGTATTAGTTATTTTAAAATTCTTAAATTCTACTGGTGCTGGTATTTTCACTGTTAAAAACTCCCTAATCGTCTTTAATGTAGAACAAAAAGTGACTACATCACCGTCAATCGCCTTGTCAGCTCCGTAATCACCGGGGTGTGTAGACGATAATTCAACTTCTGCGTTCAATTCTTTAAAAGTAGACCATGCTGTAACCGGTTTTGCACTACCTTCTTTACTAGAAAATTTTATTTCAGGTCTAATTTCTGCTATCTGTAAATACTCTCTTTTTAGTTTCAACATAATAACTGATCCTGTACGAGGACATTTTATTTCTCTTTTTTCACCACAAGACCAGTTTCTATGCCCGTTTGGTCGAGATAAAGGTGCTCCAGTGCCATTAACTGATCCATCTATATAAAGATCATCAACAGTACAGGGTACTTCATCCACCGAAACTACCACTCCGTCAAGGCGGGTTTCACAACTATCAAATCTATTTGTTATTTCTATTTTAGTGAATTCATAAGCGTAGGGTAAGGTGATTTTTAACCATTCATTAGTGAAAGTATGAGAAGTGGTTGTGGAATTACCATCTATAGCGTAATCCGCGGTAAGGGACTTGAAGGTTGATGACTGAGTAGCCTGGCCACCGAGTGCTTTCCAAGTTAACCATTGAGCACTAGATTCACGCCACCAACCAGGAGTTTGAGTGAAAGATGTTGATTCTGAATAGGGTGAATCCAATTGATTCTTGTGCTTTATAGCGGCTAGCTCTATCGCCGTCGGTATTGAATCTAATTTCTTCTCAGCATTAGCATCCGTATTTTTCCGTTCTGGTAGTGACGACGCTGATTCACCGGTGGCAACATGACCGTTTTCTATTATTCCTGAGCCTATTGATTCTGAACTTGAAGCTGTTACCCCCGTTATTATTCCAAGAAGTGTGTAAAACACCCCTTGTAGGATGATCGCCTTAACATTTAGGCGACCCATTCGAGGCACTCCTCCTCCAACATACCGACAAAATCTTAAGAAAAATGCTCTAAATACGAGCGATATATGATAAAACCTTGTGAAACGTTAATTGAAATTGATATACTATACAATATATATTGATAATACAGTACGCAATTTAAGTTGTACAAAGAGTAATTTTAGAGCCAAATAAATGTACACAGTGCAAAAAGTTCGAATAATCTACAAGTAATACAACATTTTATATTAATCTCTGCGGCAAATTTATGGTATACAGCCGCAGTCTAGAAATTTAAATAATACTCTTCTTCGAAAGAGGATTTGAAATTGTATAACTACCCACATCATTTAAGCACATTAATCAACCATGATACCAATAATCTCTACACTACTGTACTCGCTACTCAAACTCATCCTCTTCACTTAGATTTCGGTAAATTCCGATTGCTACTGCAAGAACGATTGCTTAATAGAGCAGCTGCCAAGTCAGAAAATGAATGTAGTTACCTGTACACTGCGATATACAGGTAGTAAACGTCACTAGTTTTTCTTCATAAAGATGGGGTACAAAAGATCGCATAAGTTATTTCATAAGCTGTTACAGTTTTGTATACAGTAAGATTTTTCATAACCAATATGGGTTTAACAATTATTTATAGTAGACTAAGTTTGAATGTTGGCTAGCCATGCGACTATCTAAAGTTTTAGCAGGTAAATGAATTTAATATGTACTAGAATGATAACTTTCTATGCTTTACATAATCATAATATACAATATGTTTACATGTTTTTTGAAAAAAAATGTACAATTTTTTTGTTTTTATAGCAATACTTTGAAATCTTAGATTGTACATAATTATACCAATGTGGTATAATAATTGATTCATATCAGTCTGATTTGAATAATGCTATTAATATCTCGAGAGTGATAAATGCTATAAAACTTAAAGTGCTAGTTATACCGAGTGAGTCTGACGATTTTTTAAAATTATCATAATTATGGTAATACCAATATGGTATACAAGTTTTACTTGGTAAATGAATAATGTGTACAATAATGTAAGTCTAGGTGTATATCTCTATTAAAGTTTTTTCAATTTTGTAAATCTTTCATATTTGTGATGTTTTAAACGCTGCTATCCATTATCGTAGCACTAAAATCCGATCCAAACAATGCAGCATCTTCCTCCTTAGTTCTCTCCACTGCAACACTATAATCTCCCATTAAACTTAGCGGCACTGCTCTAGGATCATGAAGATGAGCGTTTTTCAGTTTTTTTATTCTACCATTACCCTGTGCAATTCCATCTATTTCTCCTATTCCGCCAGGCCCTTCAAGGTGTTTTGGCCCCCTCTCGAAACTAAACACCTTACTACCATCCTTAGTACTACAAATATCTACTCTACCATCCGTTATTTCACAAACTCTATAATTCATAGAATGAAAAGATTGATCAAGAACGGTGTGAACATTGTCATCGTGTTTTGTACTACCAACAGTGCCTGGAGTAGTGAGGTCGGTTTCCTCGATTTTAGCCTCTATTTGTGCTGCTAGGTTATCATTTGATATTGATTCAGGTGCATTAGTTAGATCATCTAGATTCTGAGTTTGGCTTGTAGTCGGACTATAGGTTTCTATAGGTTTTGCTACTGATACCGATGAACTCCAGCTACTATTATCTACTACCCCATCATCAACTGAGTCTTCATCAGGCTGTATAGGAAAGAGGGGTTTAACGGTACTACTCATATCAATATGCTTTATATTAGGATCTTTTTCAACTAGTATGCCCCTACCTTTGGCGTCCTTATGAGTGGCAGCAGCTCTATTTATTCTTATATCCAGTTCATCTGTACTACCACCGTGCAGATTGTGCAGATTTGTACTACCTGTACTTGTTACTGTTTCCTGTTTCTGTTCAAACAACGATAATCCAACTCCACCGCCAAGGGCACTTAATAACCGAGTACCCCATCCTTGCTCCCCTGAACTACTTTTACTAACTTGTTTCTCCACCTTACTAGCACCCCCCAGACTATTAATTCCCCCACTACTTATTTCTTCATTCCCTATCATTACTCTTCCAAATCGTATATCCTTCCCAAGTCCATTTGGGAAATACCTATGTCTACCCCTCCTCTTCACCTCACCCGGTAGTAGCGGCTGACTTTCTTCTATACTCCTTTCCCTCTCTTCATTAAATCCTTTATCAATATACCCTCCATCCCCACTCGTTATTCTCACCCCATTTTCGTTCTTATGACTATATTTCTCCCCTATTCTAGCTAAACTTACTATTTTCATCTTTCCTAATTGCGATAAAGCTACAGCTTTCTCCCCATAATTTGCTACCACATAAGCAACTTGTTTTATCGCCTCCCTAAAGATAGAATTTTCTAATTCTATTACCAACCACATATTTAAATTCCTTATTTCTGCATCGGATTGCATGTCTACCATAGTATTTGTAGGTTCTGGGAAGATGCCCTTCATGGGAATTGAGGTATTGATGCCACCAGTAATATTTGCCGTAGTTGTGACAGTAGGCTGAGAGAATGTATTTGTCCTATCAGATGAAATTTTGGAACTACTACTATAATGTCTATGATAATGATTTGATTCAGATTCCATCTTCTGAGATTCCGCTCCTGTTTGAGACCCTGTTTGAATAAAACTACTACTACTGCTGCTACTACTAGAACTGCTAAATGGTACATTATTCAAATTAGGATGAACCACTGGACTCCCACTAGTTCCTCCTGTACTACTGAATGTTTCACTCGTCAATTTCCCATACTCCCTACACCCTGCATAATGATTCCCTGGACATGCTTCACAAAACAACGATGCTATCCTAACATCTTTTAAATCTCTAGCACTATCAAATGTCCTATTAGCTCGCATACCACCGGGGGTAAAAGTAACATTTTCGTTCAATAACTTAGCAAACGCCTGATATAACTCCTCCCTAAGTTCCTTACCACTACTATGGTGTGCCGGTTCTAGTAAATCTATCTCAGTTACACATTTATGAATCCTAGTTGTTACATGAAGTTCAATAGATACCATATTAGCAGCCATACCAAAACAACAATTTTGTTTACACTCAGCTTCTGAGCCGCAGGAGGATAATTGGGTGGGGGAGGGGACTGCCTGAGTTAAACCGCAGGGCGGAAACGGGCCACCCTGCGGGTTGTCATAACAGGAGCGAGGAAAAATATCATATGTAAATTGTCTTACATATTTTGGTAATTCATCACAATATTCCCAACGATGTTGACTAACCCAACACCAAATAGAAGTTCTCATCATTTGTCCGCCAGCATTCCTACCTATCATTGGGTTCCTGCAATAGCTATGTTCCTCATTAAATCCATTACTCATTCCAGATAGACCATTTTGATGCCATGCTAAGCAACTATTCCCCGCCCTCGTTATAGATTGACATCCTTTATAACCTGATTCAGCAGTACCCCTTACCTTTTCATCACAGCCCTCGAGTTTAATATGATTTTCCCATGGGTGGATATCGATATTAGCAGCTATACATGCTTCTTGGGTAATAGCTGCGCAAACGGTATGTAAACGGCAGAATCCTACCATTGCATTGTAAGTGATTGCTGTACAATCATCGGATTCCATACAGAGACCCTTGCAGGTAGAGATGGTGTTTATAGAGTGGTATTCAGCGGGAATGGGTAATTGAGGTCCGGAGCAACAGCCAGTGCTGCCGAAAGCGACGAAAGAAAACATGGCGTCGAAATCTGAAGAAAAGAATTGAAATGTAAAACATGGTATTGTAATACAATAGTATACCTATCAAATTAGGTTAAAACTAAAAAGCAAATCTTCTTACTCGCTACTTGCCTATATGTCCTCCACCCCACCTCCCCTAATCCTTTCACATCTCCCGGACATTCCTCCATTGTGATATCCCTCCCACAGTCCGTATATCCATAACATTTCTGAGTTGCCTTGTTCCAACTAATCGCACTACATAATTGTGGCCCAGAATACGCCGATCCACTACTACTACTAAAATCTACTCCCCATTTCGCGCAATGCCCCCTACATTCATGCAAACTTAAACCAGCAGGAGCCTCCCACCCTGAAATCATTAAATTCGCACTACAACACCCCTTCCCCCCTATAAATATAAATCTCTTACTAAAAGCACTTATATCAAGATGATATTCCCTTCCAGCAGTAGTTGCAGCCGCTGGTAAACTTGTTAAATTAAACTGTGCGGGCGTAACAATTGTATATGGTTCAACACAACATTCTTGTATACCACAAGTAGAGCAAGTTGCTAATTTAGCAACCATCATCGGCTGACCTGTGACATCGGAATTTGGACAAGTTAAATGCTGTGCACGCTCAAATACGTTTTCACAATTCCTTGGTAAACAACATTCTGCAGCCCTACACCCACTTGCTAATGTACAAAATATTTGATCTAAATTAGTTTGAAGGAGATCGTGACCACAATAGGTTTTATCGAATGCATTACCAAGTGATGAACCAGTACCAGAATTATATTTAAAACGACCACCACCATCTACATAATTGGGGATTGTTTCATTTAATTGAATTAGTTTACCATCGCTACCGCCGTTACCACAAGTTCTATCTATACAACATGCTGCATCATTACAGACTTCACCATAGCAAGTAATCATTTGAGAATCACTTAATTTAATCTTATGGTGTGGACAAGTTCTTGCTTTCCCGAAAAATTCTCCTCCGCAGGTGAGAACTGAGGTAGTTGTAGTAGTAATTGTTGTTGATGTAGTTGTAGTTAATGATGTAGTTGTAGTAGTACTTGTTGTTTGTGTAGTAGTTGTAGCTGTTGTAGTGGTAACTGTAGTTGTGCTACTACTACTTGTTGTATATGTTGTACTACTTGTACTAGTACTGGTAGAATGAGTAGTTTCTGTTGTTACTGTTGTAGTAGTTAATTGACAGCATTCCTCTACCCCACAATCTCCCATACAGTTACTCCCAGTTCCTTCCATACCAAATGGACAAGTAATATCACTACATATTCTTTGTCTACAACATAAATCAGTTTCACATTGTGGTATATCTGTTGATTTCGCAATAGCATTCACATCTGCTGTTGGTCCGTTTAGCGAGCATGATCTATCCTGCATAGCCCCATCCGGCAGCCAGTGAAAGATTGGGTCGCAAAAGAAATCATGACATTTCCTTTCCCTACAACATCTATCATCAGTACAGGGTACATGAGTAGTACAAGAACGATCATTATGTGTAACATTTCTTACGAATTCATTGCTATTTGTACAGTTATAAACACCACAAAGAGATGGCCGGCAGCAATGTTCATCAGTACAAGAGATACCAGTAGCACATTTAATGGTTCCAGGAGCGAGGAGCGGATTAGAACGAGCAGGGTTGTCGACAGATGATGGGCATTGATGTAATAAACAGGTAAGAGGAGTAGTGGAAGTAGTTGAGGTTGTAATAGAGGTTGTAGTGGAGGTAGTTGGTGTAGTAGAGGTAGTTATTGTAGTGGAAGAAGTTATTGTAGTGGTAGTTATCGAGGAGGATGTTGTAGATGTGGTGGTAGTCATGGAGGTATTTGTAGTGTAGGTGGTTGCAGAAGAAGTAGTTGATACTGAAGTAGTAGTTGTAGTTGTGGTAATAGAAGTTGTAGTAGTAGCACTTGTAGTACTGGTAACAGAACTTGTAGATGATCCTGTAGTATCAGTTGTAACACTAGTCGTAGTAGTAGCACTGCTCGATGTAGTTGTAGTCGTAGTATTGGTAGCACTTGTTGTAGTACTTGTTGTACTTGTAGTAGATGGGCAATGTAAAGTGTTTTTATTTTTTCTACACATCGCTCGATACTCACCCCCCGTACCAGGCCTCGACACAATTGCTCTCAACTCTGTCACATGTATCAACCCATTTCTCTTTATCTTTACTTTACTTCCTGTTTTTGGACAATCTATCTGCCTCGTCTCAAGTGCGCTCCATCCTGTATGGCCAGGTCCAGTATCAGTATCTTTCAGAGGGTTGCATCCAACATCATCAACATACAATTTCACCCCCTCTGACCTCTGGAAACAACATTGACTTCCATCATTACTCTGGTGAGCAGCAGTATAGATTAAAGCAGTAAATGTTTCCGCTTGATTTAAGGTGATTTCCCACCAGTTTTCGCCTGCGCCAGCGTCTCCTCCATTTGTACGGTAAGATTTTTGAGAATTATCCACTGTCCCATTAGTTGGGAAATTAGGAGATGGAGAACTTGCTTGTATATTTGTATACCCTAAATCCTGGAAACCTACTTCTAATTCAGCCTTTATCTTGCTCCTACTTTCGGTCCCCGCGCAGGCAGCAACTGATGGTGTTTTAAAATAAGGGGTTTTAGTTTTATTACCACTCGCACTAGATGGTAAATTAAAATGAACTGAGCATTTCAATGGCAATCCCTTAAAGGAATTTGCATTCCCACTATCACAACTTGTGATATCAGCAAATTCCGAAGTATTACCACTAACAACATCATAATTAAAATGATATTGTATATTCATATCTCTCCATGCTGTTTTACAATCTTCTTTATTGTCAATGTCCTCTAGATCATCATCCTTACAAGTTTTACCCGCCACAGCAACCCTAAAATCACTACAAATTGTAGTAGTGGTACTTGTACTAGTTGTAGGCGTCGACGTAGTAGTTGTTGTTGTATTACACTGTGTATCATTTGTATTTATTCTACACATAGCATTAAATTCACCTGTCTGGATACTCCTACTATTAGTTTCCGTACCACATAACGAGATATCCTTGAAATAAGGCTTCTTACTTGCAGATTGCTGTCCATCCTTTATATGAACGCTGCATTGATTGAAAATCCCACTCTGTTGGTCAGCAGATACGCAGACTATTGGTTCCTCTTTATGGTCGTAATTTATTGGGGAGATCCAATGATATCTCATATTCATATCTCTCCATGCTGTTTTACAATCAATAGCATTAGTAATTGGTTGTAAATCAGAACCAGCACAAGTATGCCTTGCAGAAGCAAGTACAAAATCAGAGCATATTGTTGTTGTAGAAGTTACTGTAGTTGATGTTCCAGTAGTTTGAGAGGAAGTTGTTGTGGTTGTAGTAGAGGTTGTAATAGCAGGGCATATATCCTCGGAAGTGTATGTTGATGCACCATAAGTGAATGAAGCAGATTTCTGCATTATATCACCCATCGTTAAATTTATGTTTCCGGTAGCAGTAGTAACGTTATTCAGTAGCTCAGTAGCGTTAAGACTTAATAATGTACAGCTAGTAGCTGTCCCACTACTTTCAAAATTAAAGCTATGACAACCGAAATTATCAGCGCACATGCGACCACATTCGGCTTCTACAACATCGGCAAATTCCCCTATGGTGAGACCGGTATTTGGAATCCCTGCCCCACTAGTTTTCATTTTGTATTGTTGTCGTTTATCACAAATTGTTCCACATTTCCCACTTCTAGTAGCAGGCTCTCCATATAATTTACCCACTGCGCTAGTAGCAGTAACAAATGTAGCACCAGCATTAGCTCGAACTGTTTTTAAATGACATTCTTTTCTTTCACTTACAGTAGCAAAATCAACAGAATTATAAATAAAAGATTCACAATTAGGAGTTTCAGCACAATGTCTAGCACATAGTTTTTGAGTTTCTTTTTTAATAACAGTTATAGCGCCAGCGGTGACTGCTGAGCTAGGGACGGAGAATACACCATTAGCATTTATATCAACATCTGATTTAGGGCTACAGAATTGATCACACCTACCGTTTGAAACTGTAGGCTCGCCGTAAATCACTCCTGTAACATTAGTTAAAGCAGGTGCTCCAGGAAGATCTATCCTAGTAGATTTTAATCTACATTGCCCTCTCAACGTACCATTATGATAATTCTCATTAACATATAGATAACTTTGACATTCAGGAGCTTGAGCACACCATTGACTACATTCTTTCTGAGTATTTTTCTTAACTGCTCGTAAATCATTTCCAGATAAGTTTTTATTCTCCTTCTCCTTACAAAGAGGGACTCCACATCGTCCGGAAGCAGGCATAGGTTCGCCGTATTCGCTACCGAATTGAAATGTTAAGCTCGCGTCATTCCCATTCCCCGGTACTGTACTCTTTATAATACATACAGTTCTATAATTTGCATTTAAATATTGTTTATTTATCCAGATAAACGAGTAACAATCTTTATTATTTGCACACACACGGCTACATTCTTCCATTGTATCTGTTTTATCACTGTGTTTTAAATTATATCCGAGAAAATCTGTATCCGGTCTAAAATTACATACTCCACTACCACATCTCCCTACATCATTACTAGGCTCGGCGTAAATTACCTCTAATAACGGCACTAAATCCACTATATCTGCTCTACCCTGCTTTGTTTTCTTTTCACATCTCCCTCTCTTATTCACCTCTGGGTAAGCAAGTGTAAACCAATTTATTGCCTCACATTTAGCTGTATTGGCACAATCCCTAACACAAGCCTCTAATGTATTCTGAATGTTGAATTGACCACCCTTAATGTAAATAGGTAAGTCGCTTCCTGCTTTGCCAACATGATCTCTTCTGTTACAGGGTGAACTACACTTACCCTGTGAAGATGGTGGTTCAGCATACGTTCTCCCAACGTCCCCAATAAGTGCTGGTGCCGAATCGTCCCCAACCTTCTTTGTCTTCAAATAACATTTCTTTCTTTTATTTACTTCACTATATGTATTACTTACCCATACAAATGATTTACAATTCTTTGTATTGGAGCAAAATCTCTGACAAGAAGAAATATCCTCTGTTGTTCTTTCAGCTAGGTCAGCGCCAGTGTCCATATCGGTGTCATCTCTTTGGGCGCAGGTGTGGTCGTAGGGTTTCATCGAGCATTCACTACTCTCATAAGGGTCTGACCATAACTCACCATAGTCCTCTGTCTCACTTGTAGTAATTGAACCTCCAAAAAATTCCGCGGCGTAGAGTTTTTTTAATTGACATTTTTTTGGATTGGTGTTTTTTAAGAAAGTAAAGCCTTTACAAGTAGAGGATTCAGCACAACGACGGGAACAATCGGAGATATCTAGCAGGATATTAAATGAAAAATAGGATATAAATAAACATTGAACATTCAAAACTAAAATCTAAAAATTTTAAATAATTGTTAGAAAGTAATACCGTTATTTGCTGCTCCATCCCACCCTACTGTCGTTAAGAAACTGTTAGCATTAGCCCCTGTCAATGTTGTATTTTCTGCTAAATTACATATAGGTACTGCACATCTTTGTCCTCCATCTCCACTAAATAACGTAGGCTCACCGTAAGTATTACCTTTTTCGCCACTATTAACCGTTATCCCAGCCTGCCCTTCCCTAGCAGGCCCACTATTCAAACCCCCACTCGTACTCCTAGTATATCTTTTACATACATTACTTCCACTCCCACTCCCCCCTACATGAACAAAACTATTACAATTCTGTTCTTGGGAGCATGCTCTACCACATACAGATTTGCTATTTGTTGGGAATTCATCTAATGGTGTACCACCTGTGAGAGTGGAATTTTCTTTTTCATTACAAAAACCCCCACACCTCCCTATGCTGGTTGGTGGGGTACCCACTAGCAATCCAAATATTTCAGCACCAGTTGTTTTAACTGTACTTTGTCCTATTCTAGATAACCAACAATTCCCTCTATCATTCGTTACTCCATAATCCTCTGTGGCGTATTGCCATTGAATACAATCAACATTGTTACTACAGCTATCGGCACAATCATCCACAGAAGCTATCCCGGTAAGTAAATAAAAGGTATTTGCAGCATTTCCATCAATAATATTAACATCTTTTAGTAGATCACACCCAGAGAATCCTTCACATCTCCCAGAAACTCCATCCACAGGCTCACCGTAAATCACCTCTTGCTCGGCTTCAAAAAAGCTTTCATCATCAAAAGGATTTACATTTGTTGTATTAGTTACCTCATAAGCTATATCATCCATCTTAAATGGATGTAAAATACATTTATTTCTACTAGCACTAGTAGCATGAGTATTTGTATAGAAAGAAAACGACCTGCATTTAGCTGTTTCTGAGCATAATTTACTACATCCGAATTCATTTGCAGCATTACCTGATAGTGTTTCTTCCTTTACTTTAGCGGCATCACCCCCATCTTTAAGAAATACCATATCTTTTTTCAAATTACATATCCCTGTTCTACATTTCCCAAATCCCGTAACTGACTCAGAAAATGTGTTATCTTTATAACCTTTAATAATTGCTGTATTGCTACCTATATTCTTCTTTAGATAACATTTCTTTTGTCTATTGATTATATTAGTGGTTTCTGCACCAAATACTACTCCTTCACAACCAATGGTAGCACCGCAAATTCTACCACAAGTATCTGCATCGGTGACGCCCGTCACGGGAATCCCGATACCCATTGTGGTACGCCAGCCCTCTACCGAGCTTTGCTCCTTAACACCACAAGCCCTGCTTGATGAACCGCATTTAGCTCTCCCAACACCACTACCTGCTATAGAAAGATCGGAAATAAGTACGGGTTCAATCTCTTGTAATTGAGCATGCATTTGGTAACCGGGATTAGGCTGTTCGATTGTGACTACTTTACCTGTACGGTAGCATTCAATGTATTTTACTTGTGGGATAGACCAAGAGAAGCGTTCACCACGACCATCAAAAGCAGAACGGTAATTACAGGGGATACCATCGACGAAAGCTTTCATCTGGAGAAAATATTAAGTATTGAAATCGAAACTTAAAGTGTTACTATTTTACGTTCGTATTATAAAATCATAATAGAAATAGTTGTAATATACTCCTTGCATTGTCCTTATGCATTCCTCACTTTCACAAGTCGTCACCTTCAGCCCCGCAAACTCTTTATTTTCACTCATAGTGATGGTTAATTTACAATCCCCCCCTGATGTATTACATTTCCATCTTGTAGCTTCATTTGGGTCGTTTTTGCCGTCGATAGTAAAAGTAGGGCCAAATTCATCATTTTTCCCTCCAAAAACGCTGCTAGCCGTCGCAGTTCCACTCATATCCTTAAATGTAGTTTTTTTCTCAGGTACATAAAGTGTAGTATCAATATTTGATTCACCTTCTAGATAGAAAACATTTGCTTGATTTGCGGTTATTGTAATACCATTAGATTTATCACGATTCTTTAAGAAACACTTGTTTGCGGTAGCGTGACTAAGGAGGAATTAGATTAAGTATGCATTAGGTAATTACTAATTTGTATATAGTATACTGTAAAACTTACATTAGTGAAAAAGCAAATGGTTTAATATACTCCCCATTCTGCCATATCGCACTCCTACACATGTCTTCAAACCCCTTCGTCGGATCCTCACTCGCGGCTAGATTCCACTCAATACACAATTCCCAACACGCCTCTAAACTGGTGGCAGCATACCCACCACTACCTAGCTGAACTCCACCCGCCGAGTTGCTATCAATCTCAATTAAAAAACCTCTATTTCTCTCCATATACTGTATTAATTTTCCTATTTCAAAAGTAATCTTTACCCCAGTACCGATATCATTACTATGTAAATAACAGGTACTAGCCGCGAAACTACCACCTCCACTATAATTTGGGTGCGCATATGCTGCTGATTTACAAGTTGCACTTCCTTCACACTCCTTCCAACAATCCTCCGCGCTACCTATACTACCCTTATTACTTATCTTAGTTCCCCCTTCCACAGCGTAATTATTATAAAGCTTGAATACATCTGTTCTTTTTTGAAAAAAAGTACTATCCTCCATTGATCCTGGTTTCGCGGCTAACATCGCATTCTTTCCTATCCAACACCCATATGTACCATCACTCTTCTTATAAACCACTGCAGCACTACAGGGATTATTCACTCCTCCATTACAAGGAGCTACGCCAGAATGGAATGCCATATTCAAACATTCATCCTCACTTATTTCACTTTTTCTTTCTACTTTTTTAACCTCAGTACCTACAAAGTACATATCTTTGAATTTTTCAACCGATTCTAGGGGCGGCCCAGCTCCGCCCTTACAAATTGCCCTAAATTCCCCACTTGTTACCATGCTTTTATCATAAACATCACATTGATTTTTACCTCCAGATTTCCAATGTGGATCCCCAAGTTGCTCAGCAGCGATACCGTTTCCTTCTATATGCACCGAGCAACCATACATTATCCCAGCTGTGGAATTACAACAAGATCCCTCATCACAAGCATGTGTTTTCCTCAAAGTTACAGTAGATCCTGGATCTTTACGGAATCTAGCATAGCTGTTTAATCCTCTCCAGCCCTCTAAACATTCATCTTTATTCCTAACTATTTCTAATCCTATATCGTAACACTCCTTCCCAATAGGCGCGATTGAGAAGCCATTAGATAATAATTCCCCGTAAGTACTGCCCATTTCCACAGTCAATTGTACTTGTCCATCCTGTATATTATCTTGCCAGTCGCCTACCCTTTTATTCTTTAAATTACACTTACCTACTATCCCCGCTGTATCAATGTTTGCTCTAGTACCGGTAATTGAAAATTCTTCTGGTATAAAATTCGCTATTTTAGGATTAATAAATACAAAACTCCTACATAAAATATTATCTTCACATAATCTTTGACAATGGTAAATATCAATTGCTGGCCTAATCTGTTCATCTATATTATTAGCTGTAGCACCGCCAGAAAGTGTAAAATCTTGTCTAATATTACAGTTCATACTCCTATCTTCACCTTCCATTAATGCACTATCAGATACTGTGAAGCTCGGGAATTCTTTTAATTCCCATGATATCCAATCTGTACTAGCAGATATACCTTCTGCAACTTTTGCTTTATTTTTTAAGAAATAAGTAGTCGTCCCTTTCTTCACAGTGAATCCATAACATTGTCCTTTATAGGTACTAGCACAAGCAGTTTTCGCCTCTTCAGCAGAGTTATAAGTATTGGAAGCGATATCTCCTCCAGATGGGTAAAAACCTGATTTTTCAGTGAATACAGCACGCTTTATTGTCCAAGATGTCCATTTACCTTTAGTATCATCACCCTGGGAATTAGGAATAATGCCTTTTGAACAAGAGATTTTTGTTTTAAGATAATATTTGCTGTCGGTAGATTTTTTTGAGAGACAACCACATAAGCCTGAATAGGTAGTTTCACAAGCAGTAAAAGCAGCTTCTTGAGAAGCAAAAGATTCGACGAGGAGATCGGAACTGAGGAAATAATTTAATGAGGATATTGATGACTATATGCTTTAGCTCAAATTTAATATAAACAATAATTAATCAGAAAATTGCTATAATTATACCCTTGTGGATAAAATCCATTATCCTCCTGTACTACCCTATAGGTCATCGCACTTGTCGTTGTACTCGTTGTTGTACTAACCCCCGTGGTATCCGTCGTAGTACTAGTTGTAGTCGTACTTGTACTTGTTGTATTTGTACTACTTGTACTTGTTGTACTTGTAGTAGTTGTAGTTTCTAACTGTATAATCGGTTCCAATTCAGCAAGTCTAGTGGGTCTATTTCTACCTGGAGTACCACGAACTCTTATTACTGTACCATTTATACCCCATCTCTCACGAACGTTGCCTATAATTCCGCTATGGCTATGATCTTTATTAGTACTACTACCGCCAGTATATCGATTATGATTTACATTATTATTCCTATTCTCTTGTAAACTCCTTCCTGATTCGATTAAATTCAAACGCTCTTTTTGAGTTAAAGTAGTAGTACTACTGTGAGAATGATCGGACATTATTCCTGATTCAGTAATATCTGAATCACTGTCAAGTTCATAAGGGAGATCTAATTCAGCTCCGGTAGCAGCATGGGATTCACCTGTACTATTATATTTATATGTAGCATTTATTTCTGCAAGACTCATAGATGTCATAGATGAAGTTTTTCCTCCTATTACAATTTGTTCTGGCGCACACGTCACAACTTGACTACTTGTTACAATCGGTGTTGTTATTATCCGTTTCTTAGCATCGAATATTTCTGCTGTCCAATCATTAGTTGTAGTTCCACATTTATATCCTACAAAGAATTCAAAATTTTCTTGTTGTGTTTTCGAATCAAAATTACCACCTATTTTCTCTATTACCATTTTAAAACCAGAAAAACTCTGTGCCTGCTCGAATAAAAATTCTAATCCACCTGTTAAACGATTCTCCTCTCCTTTCCACATCCCTTCTTCTTCGTTCATAGCCATCGCGGGCATATGGTTTACATCAAGTGTATGTTCCGCAAAAGCAGTCGCAGAGAACGAATGGAAGCTTCCTACACTCCCATCAGCCATAATAGGAGCTACATATGGGATTCCCATCTGTCCTGTACTTCCACTCGCCCTACTTAATCTAACTATATTCCCCCTAAGATTCCCTTGATTACACATAACTATTTGTTCCATTTTTTCACCATCAGAACCTTTTACTTCTTTCCAATTATTTTTCTTTATTTTTGCACCTAAACATTGGTTTTCAATAAAAATATCAAGATCTTCAGCAGCACCGAGATTTGTAGCAGCAGTATCAGGGTCATTTGATGGGATAATATTGAATGAGCCGAAACGTTCAGGAGGTTGGACAGAAATGAAGATAGAGATAGGATACTGATCCTCTCCATCAGGGGAAGACCAAACCTGAGGGGAGGAAAGTAAATTAAATTTAATTAAAGCAAATAATAATTTATTAAAAAAGAAATCATTTAGAAATTAGTTCATTGATTAATTGCTATACCGTAAGTACATCACTATCTTATAAATTCCCTATACCGTAAGTACATCTTTATCCATTAAATTTTTTAATTTATTTGATGATCCCAAGAAAGCTTCACTAATTCCTCCATGATATTTCATCATAACTAATTCATTATGTGCTCTTTGTTTCGCAGTAAGCAAATTCATACCACTCTCCTCAGAATGATCTATAAAACTACTGCTACCACTC
>Ga0099798_10179_pt1 | contig 20694 bp, 12 predicted proteins | sample Uncmet_Sort29A_1_FD_89870 | JGI IMG/M metagenome (GOLD analysis project Ga0099798, IMG submission 89870) | Marine eukaryotic communities from CALCOFI LINE 67, Pacific Ocean - CN13ID_Sort29A_1 | ecosystem: Environmental > Aquatic > Marine > Oceanic | place: Pacific Ocean: Monterey Bay | collected...
TGGAAGTTCCGAGCGTTTCAGCCGGATCTTTCAGCCGGATCTTTCTGCCGGATCTTACCTTAAAATCATCCAAACTCGGGATCGTGATGTTACCACATTAGTATCGCTACCTGCTTCTTAGTGCGTGTGCGCGCGTGCGTGTTTGGGAGTGACGAACGGGATGCACAAAAGAACGGTTGGGGTTCACTAATGTAAGTTCTGAAAGAAACAAGACCGCGCGCGTTTGCACTTGTTACGCCGAGCCTTCGAATGGCGCTTCACGGAGACACCAAGATACCAAGAATGAGAGAATGTACTTTCTGCCTTCCTGCATCACCATCAAAATCTCACCGTACAAGAAAAAGAAGAAAACAGTAAAGTGTGTGCGACTGTACCTAAGTTTTGCGATCCGTTGAACTCCAGAACAATTTTGAGGCGTAAACATGCCAAATACACTGAAAATTAGGGTTATCGAAGCCCGAGATCTACCAGTTATGGACCAAAATACGAAGCTTACTGACGCTTATGTTGAAATCAAATTTGCGGGCGACAAACACCGCACGAAAATCGTAAGTGGTACGCTGTCCCCAAAATGGAATCAGGATTTTAGAATCAATGTTGTAGACGATGCTGAGCTGCAGGATGACCCTCTTCGCCTCATTGTTTGGGATTCTGACGTTTATACCTCTGACGATCAAATTGGAGTAGTGTCAGTTGATCTGAACTCCCTTATGATGGCACAGACACTTCACGCAATGGAACAGTCTGATGACATACAGCCTCAATTAGCGGGATGGTTTCCTATATACGATACTCTGGATGGAATCAGAGGCGAGCTATTTGTAGTTGTAAAGTTAGAATTCGTTCGGGATTTCAGTAGATTTGAAGAATCTTCTTCTGGAGTATTGTTCTTTTCATGCTCAGAAGCACCAGTGGGATACGAAATTTCTTCCGTGCGTGGATTTGTAGAAGAACTAGCAGTTCGGCGAGATCCAGAATATCAGTGGCAAGATTCATTTCGAAGCCAGCGCGCGTCCAATCGAGCTCGCCAGTATTTATTTTATAAACTGAGCGGAGAAATAATGAGACAACTTGGCCGCAAAGTTCTTCAACGTGGTTGCAATGCAGTCATCGGATATCAACAGTGCTTTGACTTAGAAGTGGAAAGTGGGTACATCACAGTGCGTGGCAACGGTACGTGTGTTCAGTTGGATTGCTCTCAGATACAGCGCCAGATATTTTCATCTATATCTCCATCTTCAAGTAAAGATGGCCTTGCATCGTCACGATCGTTGGATACAGAATTGAGAGTAAGAAGTGCGAAAGAACATATCGAAGGGACAGTAGATGAAAGTGAAGATTCCCGTGAAAACTTTAGCCTAAGTAAATCAGATAGCCATCTACAAGTACAGACAAACACTGATCAGAATACACCGTCTCCTCCCACTCCACGCAGAATGGCCTCTCCTTCTCCAAATTTGCTTGCAGCGAGGCACAGCCAGACACCCAAAGCCCTACTAAGTGATCTTCCGGGTGATGTAACCTTGATAACAATGAAAGGCTTTGACCCAGGTACAATTGAACACATAGGTGGAATCGTTTCGGCTCGGTCTGTGAAGCTTTTGAGCAACCAAGCGAAGCACACTGCTCGTCAAGGAAAACGGGAAAAGGCGGATATGAAAGGACCTCGAGCTGATCGCCTACGCCAGGAACGCGACGAATGGTGGCTTGAAATCCGCGAAGAAATTTTGTCTCATGCGCGGGCATTGAATTGTGACACAATAGTAGGATACGTTGAAACGACTGCACTATACGAGCACACCTGCGTTTTGTGCGCCTCAGGTACTGCGGTGAAAGCTCGATTGCCACCCTATGGTCATGTCTTGGAGTTCAAGCAATCAAGGTCAATGCTCGATAATACTGTGAACGAAGAGAAGATCGAATCTGAAGGCAGCGTACAAAGCGATCGTCCAACGGTCAGCAGTTCAATGCGGGCATTGCGTCCTTCGTTAAGTACTCCCGATGTTCTAGTAAATCGCAATGAGTCACCACGCGTGAAGAGTACACTTGAACACATCGAACCAACAAGTTCATACAATTCTTCACTATCTGGTCGTTCTCCATCGTTGCCAACCCTTTCCATTGGTATCCTACATGAAACTAGTTCTAATTCAAATGACGATAATTTTTCTCGCACAAGCATGCGTCCGCTGCGCTCGTCACCATGTCGAGCGTGTCATGTCCCTTATAATCACTCCAGCATGCCTTTTGCGTCTAATTTAGTAGCATGCGGTGTTTGTGGTAGGAAGCGGGTCCCTGAAGTCATTCTCGCTACGATTGCTCCTCCAAAAGAACTTGCAATTACAGGACAAGGATGCTTTGTTGAAGCGCGCGTTTGCAAAGCAAAGAAAAAACCAGATGACGACACAGCTGATGCGCTTGTTGTCTCTGAGATGCTTCCCTTTGTCGAATTTGAGACTAATCGTCAACTTTTGAATAAAATGAAACTTCTAGGTTGCAATGCCGCTTTTAATGTCAATTTGCAGCTTCAAATCGGAGAGCAGGTTATAATTGGAGTGGCATCTGCCACAGCAATTTTTGTGAATGCGCTTCCAACACCACCACCACTACGCGTTAGTCGGAACATTGGTGTTGTCGACGAAGAAGATAGAATTCTAGTCATGATGCAGAATAGAATAATGCAAATTGCGAAAAGAAATGCAGTAGCTGTTTCTGAAAAGCGAGAAGAACAGTCTGAATGGGAGCGCAATTTATCGAGAGAAGCAGTACATGCATCTCATAATAATCAAGGTCCAGGTAGTGAGGGAACTATTCATAATGGTAATTATAATAATAGTGAAAGCGGTGAAAGAAGCACGACACTGTCTCCCGTTAATGAGTCGAGTCCAAGACAAGTCCCTACGTCACAACGCTCCTTCAGCGAAGTGGACCGGGGAACAGAAACTTTGAGTACAGATGATATGAACCGAATATTCCGAAATCCCAGTCGACGAAATTCTGGGGGCTTTGATTTGAATAATCAACTAGAGTGGGACCAAGTCAACCTTGACTCTGATCCGAATTTCTCTGACTCGTCTGGATCAGACGATGAACGTCCAGCCACGTTTCCACCTACATCAAGTTCTGCTGCAAGAAATACCACAACTGTAGAAATAGACGATGAAACAGACGAAGCAGCTATGGCTGTATTGCTGGATACCCCGTTGTTTAACAATTTTGAATTTTTCAATACATTTTTACCACCAAATCATATATGCCACACAAGTGATTATCTGCAGCATTCTCATATGACTGTTCAGCTGGTTACAGCATTGAGCCGACAGTCATGGAACGAAATTACCCAGCCCGAACGTCTCAATCAGCAGCTAGCAAAAATGTATCAAGATCTTTACTCCGGCTTAGCTTTTCGACTCCGGTACATGCAACCTAACAAGCTAAGTATATGTGGACTTCGGGTAGACTTACAACTACTGGATGATGACGACGTTCAACTTCTCTTGACAGGTATGGCAATTGTTGATAATGATGGGAATAATTTGCAGAACATGTTACACGATCTGCCTTTCAAAGTCGATGAAGATTTTCTGGATCCTGTATCAGATACGCAAAAAGGTGAAGATCAAATAATATCTTCTCACCTGACTGATCAGAGTATCGAATATGATGAAATAAATGAAAATGGTTCGGACTTTGACACTAGTGAAAATTTGCACGAGGAAGACGCAGATTCAAGTGTAGACTCGCGATCGGATTCTGATTTTGATGAAGAAACGATATATCCCGCTCACAAGAGTTTCAGCTCTCAAGACAACCAAGACCCATGGATAGAAGTCACTCCAATTCCTTTTGTTGCTGGCGCAAAGATAAAGTGCTATCGCGGGCGCTTGAGTCTGCACTTCATCAAGGAAAGCGACGATGGGGACATGAGTGTATTCACTCACGAGTTCTTAACAGAGGCCTTAGCTCAAGCCAGAGCACAAACTCGTGCACTTGGTGGCAACGCTTTATTGAGCTATCATTTGAGCACGTGCCATGTTTCACAGAGTGGTAATCGTATGTATGCTTTTGCGAGTTTAAGTGGAGACGTCGCAATAATACAACAACGTACAAACCTAGACTGGCGTTTTCAAGTTTTATCGAAAACTATTGAACCATACATAGATGAATGAAGGAAGATGATTTTTTATTAATTGATAAAGTAATAATTTTATTTATTTTAACACTATTATCTGAAATATTGTATATTTAATTATAATATTTATTATTAGAATCTGATTAATAATTCAATGAATATCAAATAAATTCATGTATGTATGATAATCCGACTATTACTATGTCGATACACAATGTCATACAAAATAATATTATTATTGAATAAAATTATAATAATTATTGGAATAATATATATATATCGATATAGTTTAAATTTGGATTATTATTATCAAGGAATATTAATCACACACAAGGATTATTTACAAAAGTATAGATACATGTTTTGAACTATGAATACATAAACCCAGATCTTGCCATTTACAATGATTTACCTTTTTTTTAATAAAATTGCAAATTTAATAATCAGATTATAATCTTATATAATAATATAATATTTTTATTAAATTATGTTTATCATGATAATTTTTTATTTATTATAATAAATTTTTATTATTATTTATATGCATACTCATGGTTCTTTCGGAAGCAGAGTATGAGACGAGGTTAGTGTGCTCAGTATTTCTGCAATGTCTCCAATTTTTGTGTTCATCGAATCTACTTTATCCTCAAGGTTCGTTAACCGTTTATTTACTTGCTTTTCTGCTTCTTCACCTTTATTCGAAAACGCCGCATCTATTTTTTTTTCAATAGATAATAGTAACTGCAATTCTTTATTCTCACTCTCTCTAATGCTGTCCATTTTTGCGTTAAGCCGTTTTTCGCTATCATTTATATTGCTGATCTCATTCATGAATCTTTTGTCCATTGAGGAATGCATTTTTTCTAAATGTTCCCGGAACTCTTTATCGTCGAATGACGAGTCAGTGAGACTTTCGGGCTTATTACTGGAGCTCGGGCTCGCTACGTCTATGTGATTTGATTCGAAAGCATTCGACTGCTTTCCTTCCTTAAGACGTTTCCGACGATTGACAGCAAATCTCACTAGCACTTTGTAAACTTGCGGATACATTTTACAAATGTAGTCCAAATCTTTCTTTTTAAGATACCACAGGTCGCATTCGGTGGCTGTCCTTACGTCAAACTCATGTTGGTTATGCTCTATTCCACCCCCGAGTCCAAGGACTGGAATTTCTCCAAACCATTCTCCTGTGCTTATTTCAAAACCTTTTTTGGTTCCAGGCATGATAAGGTTCAGCTTCCCAGACTCCAAAAAATACATCTCTCTCGCAAGGTCCCCGGTCGAAAAAATGGTTGATCTCGCTGGACAGAGAAAAGGATGCATGTCTTCGTAAAATTCTATAACTATTTCTTCATAATTTTCAATATGATCTAGTGCTGTAAAAATTTTCAGCTTCCCAACAAGATCATTAACAACGGACGACCTTAACTTTTCAAAGTACTTAGATGGAAGCTCTGTGAACATATTCTTTTCAATGTCACCAAAAACGGTTTTTCTCTTATAGAAATTTCTGTAAAAATAACGGAATGATTTTCTGTCTTCAGTGGGAACTTGCACTTGTTGCATATATCCTGATAACAAAGACATCCTACGTTTATATTCTCGCCCTTCTGGATCTGCGTCTACAATCATATCGGTGACATATCCAATGATCAGAGCAAGGACAACGGCACCAGCTATGACCGCCCCGGTCGTGTAGAGTTGCTCTACTTCTGTAAGGTGATGAGTGAACGATCCTGCGAATAATTGTAAATATGTTTCGTGTCCAGCGGCAAGATACTTCCGGAAAAACGTCTCGTCCATGTAATTGTATTTGATCGCCCACCCGAGCCTTTCCTCCTCTCCAACCATTTCTTCTGCTTGCCCACAGGCAAACCAAGCGCAAGTCATAGCATGCGCTAGAAGGGATATCATAGAAATAATTTTGACTATTCGAAAACTAGTCAAAAAGTTCCACTCGTCGATATAACGCGCATATATTCGAGATACCCGGAAAATTCTGATCAATTTTATCAATCGAGCTAGTCGTAAGAAACGAAGAGTTCTCATTAATCTGGCTGATTCTGCAGATGAATCGAGTTCCTCACTTAGATCAGTGCCAAGGTTACTAAGTATTATAATATAATTCAGTGGGAAACTAGCTGCGAAATCAGGAACAAACCAAGTTTGCAAATAATTGTCTCTAATTTTTTTTAATTCTGTTATTTTCATCCCACTCTGTGTATAGTACGGAGTAAAGAAATTCAATACAATATCGGCCATGAAATACATATCTACAACTAAATCCGCAATAAAAAAACCCTCCCATGGGTGTGGCGAAAGATCGAAAGCTAGGTACACGGGTATCTAAACATCCAAAGTAAAAATCTATAACGTTTGAACTACTCTATACATATATGATATGAGGATGATGATTACCGTCATATAAACAAAGAGTATAACAAAAATTTGACAAATGTCCCAGTAGGATCGAAATGTCACATCAAGTTTTGTAACTGGTCCTTCGTTTAACTCAATGTCTTCTAAATCTTTCTCCGATTCTTCCTTTGACCACCACTCCATGTTCTTCATCTCCATCATTCTGTTCATTTGCGTCACGAGCAGAACAGTTTTTGCGACTTTCTTGAAACTTTTTGGGACCAATTTTGGTGTTAGTTGAGGCTTTTTTTCACTATCTTCTTCTTCATCTTCTTTGTTCTCAGATTCAAAAGCTGCATAACTCTCGCCTATAGACCACCCTCCTTGATTTAATTCATGTGTTGTAGAAGACGTAGTATCTGATTGTTGCGAATTCACGTCAGATTTCTCGAGATTGGATGGTTTAAATATCTCCTGATTGGTTAACCATGCATTGTTATTATCATTGTCTTTTTTGCTTTTCTTTGCCATCCTCTTGATCTAAAGTGCCAGATATTCACACCAAAAGACAATCTACCTACGACTTACTTTGACTTGCTAAGTATGAACGATAGGCTTAGCAGACAGGACGCGGAATTTTTTAGATCTGATTTTCCAACGTTATTCATTTCATTTCATATCATTTGCGGTGACGGCAAATTTCTTTGCAGAGCTTGCGTGGATCACAATAGATGTAAGTGTTTAAAGCTAAGTTTTTTTCTTGTGCCTCTAAAAGTACTTTTGTTTCGCAACGAAAACTCTCGATGCTAACTTTGATCGTGATAATCAAAGAGAGAGAGAGAGAGAGAGAGAGAGAGAGAGAGAGCGACAGAGACAAGAGGAAGACGAAAACAAGAAACATTCCAGGAGCAATGGAGTGTGGCACAGCCCCAAGATCTCAAGCGCTTCGCGATTAATTTTTGATTTTTTTTGCTTTTTCTGCAAAAATTTAATTATATGCATTGCATACATAAATTACATATATTATGTTTAAATAAATACACAATAAATATTATTATTATTATGTATAATTGGAACTCGAAAATGATGAATTCGGAAAATGATTGGGGAATGTATTTTTTTTTTTTTTTGTAATAATTATTTGAACTTGAACAATGTCATCATTTAAGCTTAGACTATTTACCAAATTAAAAAAAAATGTTTTAGTCTAGCTAGTCTAAGAATTTTGACCATGATGACAATGTCATTTACTTTATATCCCAGGGATTCCTGATATGCTATTATGCATACCCGCGGCCGGTATCCGCGTGGACTGTGAATCGACTAAATCTTGTTTTGGCAATTAATTCAATTAATAATTATTTTTATCGGTAAAAAATTCTCAATTTATCTCATTTTATTTCACCGAAAAGAGCACGAGCTCCGATTAATATATAAATATATATTTTATTTATTGAGGGTCCCTTTTCTACTAAGCTTACGGCTAGTTTTTATTAAAAAAAAAAAATATATACCTGGGTATATATGACCGTGATGACTATGCATATACCCGGTATGCATATTGAGTAAGACTTAGTCTTATATTAAATTTTTATGATATATTAAATTATTATAAGCTACGGTACGTATGCATAATTACCATATGTTAATATTGGTAAATTATTTATTAATACATGCATATATATTTATCTCTGATAGCGATATAAATGCATACGGTATGCATAATTATAAATTTATCATATGCATTGCATATAGCAAATTGAATACCCAGCATAATTTATATTATGTATATTCCTACTACTTACAACATGTAAGCTTATGCACATACACGGTTTTTTGTTTCTGTTTTAATAATCAAAATTTAATTATTGATAGATATAATAGCTATAGGCCTATTATGCATATTATCTTTGATACCACCGGTATGCATAAATAATTATTATGATTTTTTTTATTAATCGATATGTTACATTGTAAACTTATATCGATAAATTTCAGAAAATTCGAAAATTTAATGACTCTCTCTAGAGCTAGATCTATTTTAATAAGCAATGTGTATGCATATATAGATCTAATAATTATTATATAATTAAATTATTGATAAGCAAATTGGCCAGGCCAGCTAGAACTATGCACACAATTTTTTTTTTATAAAATTTAATTCAAAATGATTATATACCATGGTATATCCCGAATCCCGATATGCATAATTATTTATAATTATTAAAATTTAATTATAATTAATTAAATAATTATGTTCAAACTTATAATAATATTTATTATAATTATAATTATATATAATTATAAATAATTATGTATAAGTTTACCTGGATATATCGTGATACCACATATATACCTATATATGGTATATATAAATATATGCATGCACAATGCAAATAACATTAAATTTTATAATGTAAGCTTACCAGCTGCATCAAACTAATAATTATTACTTATAATATTAAATTTTATTAAATATATGCATGGAACGTTCTATGGTATGCATACCCTGGTATATATGCATATACCAAATATTATCGATCGCGATAATAATTATGCCCTGACTGTCAGCTTTATTTTTAGATATGCATAGTTTGGTCTATAATTAAGTTTTAAAAGCGTGAATATTAATCATTAAATTAAATTAAAATTTAAAAGTTAAAGTTAAGCTTTAGGTCTAATAAATTTAGATTCTGAATATTAATAATCATTTTAATTTTCTGAATCAATTATGAATATATATATTATTAATTTATACATGACGGTATGCATTATAAGTAACATTAAAAATTAATTTTTTTTATTAATTATCAGATAAATAATATATATAATTATAATATATATATATATATATATATATTATAGTATTAGGATATATATATATATATATATATATATACACATATATATTTATTATAATTATGCATATCAGATAATTTATAATTTATTAAATTTTCAAGATAATTATTAATAATTATATTTATTATTTATACATCCATGATATATGCCAAGATACCGTATATAATTTATTTATTAATAAATTAGTAAAAAATAATTTATTATTATTTTTATTATCTAGGATAAATAAACTTACTTCTAAGTTTACGTAAAAATAATTAATAATTAATTTTTTAATACGTGGCTGCTGAGTAATTTAAACATTTGTCACATGACAGCGCGGAATCGGATGATACGTATTGCATAAAATGCATAATAATCCAATAAAATTTAATAATTATCCATGATCATGATGGTTTATATTTAAATTAAAAATTTAATGGTGTTAATAGATCTAGATCTAGCTAGAGAGATCAAAATTTAATATTAAATTTATTTTTATTAAAAATTCCTGAATAATAATAATTTAAAATAATGAACAATAATAAATTACTGTATTCTGAAATTTATGCACAAAATAAAAAAAAATACGTAAGTGTTATCTTTGATATGCATAGATTATCATTATAATTATTATCATTATTGTTATTATTATTATTGATAATGATGGGGTATGCATATATTGTGAATATATTATGAATATATTGATAATAAAAAATTGATAACTAAAAATTTAAAATAAATATAATGATAGACTCTAGATCTGGCCTATTTCAAAATTATTGTATCCAATAATTATAATAATTATTATTATTATTCATAATAATTATCCTAGCTTAATAATTATAATAATAATTTATATAACTAAGTCTTATGCATAGATCTAGATTAGGCCTAGGCCTATTTTATAATTATGATCTATCTAAATTTACACAATTTGTACAATGTATGCATACATGTACATGTCATTTATGGTAAAGTTTAGATTTGCAAAATTTAAATGTAAGTAACAACTTATAATTACTGTTTTATGCATAAAATTTAATAAAAGTCTTATTATTATTATCCATGATATTATCTGATAAGCTTACATACATAATATTATTACATACGTATACCCAGAATCTGATATTTATTTACCACGGTAATTATTGATTAATTTTTCGCATATATTATGTTCATATTTCCTGTGCAACTATTCACCTCATTATCTGTTAAATTTGAAAAATTGGCATGTGTTGCCAGATGCGCACAACGACTTTGAAAAATTTTCTATTTAATCATACCATAAAGTCTATTTGGAAGAATGCAAGTCATTGCAAGACTTATATTTAGTCAAGATAGATCTCCTAAAATATCAACATGTCACCGCAAACTGCAGGCACAGGGAGAAGTGTCCACTTTTGGGATTGAGGCATTAGATAGCTAACATTGAAAAGGCTCTGATTCTTCTGTTAAATTGCCTGTAAAATACTCTCAACCTATGCTTAGTTGTCCAACCTATTAGAGGGGCAACCGGTTTGAATATATATTATATAGGTATACTTTTCTTCCACTTTTTTAGTAATCAGCATTGCGAGTAAAGTAGAATCCACTACAGTATGTACGCGTGCTCGTGTAGAAGGAGTTCATACATTTGATGAAAACTTTCAACAACGAATTTATTTAATTTTATACAATTGAATCATAATATTAAAGATGACGAATGATGAGGATTTAGACTTAGACTTAAGAGATATATCGATTGCAAATCCTTGCCTTGATATGGTACTCCGACTAATAGTGTTTTGTACTGGCGGTTATCTTGTATATACAGGTATTTGTCATATACTGATAATCACACAAAATTATTAGTCGCCATAAAAAAAATTGCACAAAATTTTATGCATCGAACAACCTTTTCACTTGAAAATTCATTCCTTATAATATCCTAGGTGGATTCGCATTACACAGTTGGGGTGAAATACAACATTAATACAACATTCTTCATTGAATATGAATATGTTTAACATTCAAATCTAATAGGTGAAAGCAATATGGACAGAAATATTTCCAATTTTGATGATCTTGTTTATGACGTATTACCCGGATTACAAGTGGTCGTTTCATACATCTTCAGGTACAATAAATATGTACTTGTCTTATCATAATATATAATTGTAAATCTGGCCTCATTATTTTTTTAGTCTTTTATTTGGAATCATGGTAATCGAAAAAGTTCCTTACTTTCACATTTGATCCTTACGTAGTTATGTGCTTGCCAGTGTTAATTTTCAGAGATATTAGCTCTATCACAAACCAAATAAAATTCAATTCGTTATTACAAGTTTTTATGGCATTGTAGGTAATGGTTTCATCCCTGAAGTCGGAAAGAGCTCTGACGTACTGTGCATTTTTGCATACATTTGCAGGGAAAGGAGTGTTTTATTTACTTGTGGGGGCTTATTTTATCGGCATCGCTAATGTGAAAGACGTTGTCATGTTTTCTGCTATGTGGGGAACTGATGATTATTTATCGTTTGCAGCAAGCATAGCAATGCTCACTTGCGGGGTTATTTATATTATTTTAGCAATGACTCCTTGCTATTCAAGTAGTAAAAATTCTGATTCAGTTCTCAAGTCACTAGTCATTGACGACGCATTAACAACCAACTTTGGTATAATTGCTATGGTTGTACAGCTTCTTTCTGTAGCTGTTGGACTTTATCTGGCCATTATGGGCGCAATGAATCTTTACCACTCTGTACATCAGGATAATCCTAATGTTGGTACAATTTTTAATGAAGCATACGCAGTTCTCTTTGGGGTGCTTGTTTTAATATCAGCTTTACGGATTGAAAGCTTATCTCTAAAATTTGGCTTTATTACATCATACGTGGGCAAGGGTTTCTTCTATTTGTTCATAGGTTTGTATTTTGTTGGTGTTACCGGTAAAGTCGATTGGAAAGATCAAGTATCAGTTCTTACTTTCTTATGCCCTATCATCATAAGTGCAAATGGACTGTTCTATATATTGTTGTGGTTTCTTCCTATGGAGAAATGTGGAGGTTGTTGTAAATCAGGTGCTCGAGGAGAGAAATCTTATGTTGATGCAATATGACACTGTCTCGCGATCATTAAAAAATTAATAAAAATTAATTATATAAAATAATTTAAATAATAAATTATTAAAATTAATATAAGCTTAATTCTATTTGACCTTCCCTCATATATTATTTTTAATTTAAATTGGCGGCTTATTTTAATTAACACAATTTGGGATAAAATTTTACCCGATCTGTGGCATATTAATATTGTTTTTTTCTAAATTCAATGTCAATTTATGGCATTTATGGAAACCTGGGATATTTTTTCAAAATATTATATAATTTATCAAGATATGCATAATATGTATTATATATATATAATTAAAAAATTATTATTATTAATAGATAGATACATGATCATGACATATATAATTTAATCAGACATATTAATAAATTGTTAACACACTAAAATTAAAATTATCGATAGGCCTAATAATTAATTGAATAGTAATTTTTTTTAAATAATAATTATTTAATAATAATTATAATTTATTTAATTTATTAAAATCATCTGATTGATGGTCATAATAAAAATTTATGTTATAATTTTCATTGAAATGATGAAATTAATCGCGTAATATTGTTTTTGAAGTTTTCATTCAATATTAAATTTTACAAAAGATATATATAATTATCATTGCACAATAAATTATGGACATAATAATTTGTTTGAACAAGCAGATCCACTGTTCCACAAATTTAATTAACCATTTAGTATCTACATAATGTGATATTGTAATGTTATGAAGAAAATCTAGTTCATTTGGATTTCAGATCGTTTGAAAGCCATTCTCTCAGAGCAAAAAGATGTCCTTCCCCACATCCGCCACCGTTATATTTATTGGGATATATTCCCATCAACTCTCTAAAGTCGATTAGTTTGGTCGTTTGTCGGCTTACTGGGTCCTCTATAAACAACACATTGAAACAATATATTGTGATAATGATATAGATGTACTGAATAAATCATTCGCACAAAAAAGTTATGACGGACCGTTGTAAAGGTTTCTACTCGAATTTGTTGAATTTAGTGAATTTGTTGAATTTAAAATTTCTCGCACGTCTTTTTCTGTTAGCCAAACTGCACCATCAACCTCAGATCTATTAAAGTGACCAAGTAACTGATGGTATATACGTAAAGTTTAATACAATCTGATTGAATATGTATACGAAATTTCGTTCAGTGAAACAATACGAAATTGTACTATAATGCATACTCTTGGAAGTGAACTTGTTCTGCTTCTTTATAGCTGATTCGTGCAAGAAAGAACATAACCAAATGATGACCTTATCGGGAATTGTGATTATTCATGTCATCGATTTATATAACTATACGTCATAGGCACCGAATATGGTATTATTGTTTGCATACACGTCCTTTAAAGAAGTGGGAAATACTGATTCCCATGCACCTTTTGAAGATTTGATAACAATAATAACATCACTAGCTTAGAATTGTATTTCAAACCAAGAGGATGAAGTTTTTCTTTGTTGATTTGAAGTCCTGTTTCTTCAAACACTTCGCGACAGCCTATCGGTATCATTGCAAAATTCTTCAGAATGCGATTGTATAATTTATATAGAATTTACCCGCTTCTGCCAAAGTTTCATTCAAATCAATGCCTCCACCAGCGAGAACCCATGCCTGGTAGAAATATTCGTCATTGGTCTAAAGCTGAAAAACATTTGTATACAAACTTGAGGAAATGTGCGCATATGCTTGGGACGCCTCGTTAGCAAGATATCTCCGCGATTTGATCGCTGGCAATTCTGTTGGAATAAAACTTCATGAGAATATCATATTTTGTCAACAAATATGACTCACAATTGCACTCATCGATTTGTCTAAGCGTTCTATAACAACACTTACTGCCACACGAACATATTTGCGTTTCATTTTCAATTTTGAGGGCGCTGGACTATCTGGAAAAATCAAGAACTCGTCTGTCTAAAGTTCCATGATGACAAGCTGAATATATACGATCTTACTTTGAACAAGCAGTTCACGGCATGGACATTCGATAGCATTTTCAAGAGGAAGTTCCCATCGATGCAAAGTTGTGCCTGTAGTACGCATATTTTTCTTTGAAGGTTGCATATTATTTTGTTCTTCGCAGGTGGCACAAACACACTCAGCAAATATATTTGAATTGCTTTTATAATTTATCACGAAATTTTAATGACGTACCCAGATTTGACTTTCTTGCGTGCAAAATTTTTGGAACTTGGAGCGAAGATTGCTCGCCGGCATATTTAAGAAAAATTTTGGTTGAATGCTGATTCTGAATGCTGTTGTCTCGATTTGGTGAAGGAATGGGTGCATCTTTTATCTATTATCAGACATAGATGTCTGTACTTGTTAATGTGCAACTTGCAAAAGTGCAAAAATGAAATTAAAACCTCGCTTAGTTCGATTGTTATTCTGTCGCCGTGAGACTTAAGCTCAACTTTTTCCTTCGCGGTACACAATTCATGAATTATTGACTTGCCTAAGCAATAAGAGTCAATTTCTTGCTCATTCAGTGTTCATACTAATTTAACCAAATTCAGCCGGCTGGGTTGTTAACCTCCCCGTTTTTCGGTTCTTTACTAATGTAAAACGTAACAGTGAAGCTCAAAACTAAGAATTCAAACCTTCATTGACCTATTAAAAACAATGAAGATGCACACGCAGATGGCAAGACTTTTTTCTTCGATAGTAATACTTTGTTCCTAAACTGTAGCGTATCAAAATGATTGCTATACTCAATTTTTAAATGGATTATATACAACAATAACAACTACTTCATTGTCACATAAGCAAGTATGTTGAAATATTTTAAACAGCAAGCAAAATGAATAAAACACTGCGACACACAATATTTGACAGCTAAATATTATCATTAATATATTCATAATAATATTGACAATAATTCAACATATACGGGTGTATCAAAACATGTTTGCACTCAGCATTTAAATATTGCAAGCGCATAACAAACGAGATATCAATCAGGCTAAAACTGACTGCGACTATTCCGAACAAACTCCTTTCGTTGCTACTATTCAAGCTGATTCATAATCTGGCTAACCAAAACAAGAAGTGATCCGAAAATTAGCGACATCGACATAATCCGCATTGCCCTTTTCGAAGGCATCAGCGACCCAAACATGACTATCATCCGATCTTCGGCGCGCCGCTCCTTATTAAAATACCCCAGCGTGTATTGCGCACGGCCTGCCAGACGAGCCTCCCGTCAGAATCTGAATCTCCCAAACTCTAGCAGAAAAATCTGTTGTAAAAGATCTAAACTTATAATATTATTGCAATATATGTTTTTGAATTTTTGAATTATTTATTTTTTAATCTCATAAAAATGCGAATTCTCATCCAAACAAGTTTTCGCCTCCACTCTTCATTGCTCCTTCGTCTCCTGCCCAGAAGGATTAAGAAGGAGGAGGAGGAGGAAGTCCAGTCAATATAATATTTATTGTGGATGATGTCAGTATCGACAACGTTAATAAGGATTAGATCTAATAATTTATTAACGTTAGGCCCCTATTAAAATTTAATGTCCAATATTAATAGATCATCTAATATTAATTTATTATTATTAAATTTATTAAAATAAGAAAATTAGTCTATTAGTTAATTAAATAATTTATTATGCATAGACTAAATAATTATCACAGAATCTGATAATTTTATTATGCATAAAAAAAAATTATTTAAATTAAATTTTATTTAAATAATTATTATGGATATTAAATTATTTAATTATTATTATTAAATTATTAAATTTTATAATTTTTTATAGGGCCCTAATTATCTAAAACTCCTAAATAAAACAATAAATAAATTTTACAATTAAATTTTATTGATAATTATGGCATTGCATAGAGAATAGAGAACCAGTTACCAGTGGTAGGCCTACTGTTTTTGTGTGTATCTCTCTCTCTCTCTGTGTGTGTGTGTGTGTGTGTGTGTTCTTGGATTTGTTCATTTTCCATTTAAAACATAAACATACAAGCATAAACCGAGAGACAGAGAGAGACAGAGAGGGAGAGAGAATACACGACTCGAGTCTTGAGCATTGTGTACGCGTATATTGACCCTCGATGAAAAACCACGCGCGACTACAAATTCGGGGCAATCATTCAGGTATGTATTCATGCTGTGGTTTATTAATGAATTATCAAGAATATGCGTAAAAATATGGATTCTCAGTTTACTTAATCATAAATGTTCTCCAGGTCAAGAGACGTAAATCAAAATGGTAGACTGAAGTTTATACATGTGCACATGCGATGGAATCCAGAGGTTCAGAATCAAGGATCGATAACTTCTTGGGAAAGTTGAATACGCAACTTGATGAGTTCGATTTAATGTACAATTTGAAGTCCAGTCTTGATAAAATTTAATTATGATAGGATTGTGGGCTCCATTGAAAGGGATCTATTTCATATCAGGGACAGCGCGAAAATCTCGCAGAAGAATGATCGTAAAATCGAGGTACTTGTATTTTTGTTATTTTTGTCATTTATGTTTGAATGCCGAATAATGGCCGTCCTGCATCTCAAAATTGTATTTTCTTTGGAATTGACAATTTTGCACAAAAATAAATTATTGTTCAAATATCCATATTAAAGTAATACTGCAAAGGACATTAGATGCCTAAGCTATCAATTGAAATAGATCGAGAAAAAAATAGAAGATAGCAGTTCTTCTTTTCACGACGATAAAAGAGCAGAACTTTTAAAGGTCATAACGAGTGCGCTTGCTGTGTAAATATATACGCGTTAGGATGTATTCTCGAGCTTGTGACATTCAATGCAATGATGAGTTTACAAGTGGTGCAGATTGACCTACTGAGATTCTTCTTTTGTAGACACGATTGCACCTTGAATCGGCTTTGAGGGAGCGAGATGAAGCACTATCTTCGTTGCATCAAATTTCACAGCAAAAAGAGAGCCTAAGAGAAGTATTTCGGACATTATTTAACATTGAATGCCTACAATCAATTAAAAAAGGGTTTACTAGGACGTCATGAAATCTGAAAAGGAGAAAGGTGTTTTGAACCAAAAGGTCATAAATAATCTAGTATTTCAATATGAAAGTTTGAGAAATAGATAATTGTAGATTTTGTCTTTTTATAGCTTGAACAGATGGAAAGACGGCAAAACTTATCCATGTCGCATGCCCATGGAAACAAATCTGAAGTAAATTCAAAAGAATTTGTGTTTTAAGTTTCAATCAAGCTTATAATTTCATACCAAGGGGAAATTCGATCATAGTCTGCTTTTGGATAAAGAAATGCAATTAAAGGAAAAGACTAAAGAGGTAACAGTCATATTTTGTTTCAAAGATTACAACCTTTGTTTGAGTGACCTGGTCATCGAGAAAAAAACAAAAAAATAGTTCACTTTTTATGTGTTGGGCCGTTCAAGGTCAAATACTTAGAGCAGAAAATTCAGGAAGTAAAATACGAATTAGCCATAGAGAGAGAAAACAGCGATGGACAACTAGTACAGGTAAAAAATATTTCTAGGCTAAAAAGGATAATATGTTAATCTACTTATGTGTCAAAAGATAAAACAACTGAAAGAAAAGAACGAATTGCTCGAAGAAAAATTACACAGGTCTACTACTCGTCTTGAGATCAGAGAAAAGGTAGTTACTTTTCTCGAAATATTCATTTTGTTGAGAAGGCAGGCATAGCTCTCAAATAGTTTGCTAAAAAGCGCCTTGATTATTTTCGTTCACATACCACAGATTTATATTACACTCATTGACGAGTCAATAACATCTACTGAAAATACGCTTTGATTATTAGGAGTTGATTCACCGCACGGTACAGTGGCACGACCATATGCACAATACGTAGAGAGCCTAAAAATTTAATTTGTTTATCGAATCAATAGTTTATCGATGGATATAAGAAATAGTAAGGCTCAAGTTAGTTTGCATGTATAGATAAATATACGTATGTATACAATTTATCATGTACATGACATTGTATACATGTACACAATTTGTCATGATCATGACACATGATCATGTGAAAGATAAGAGACGTCGACAATTTAAATAAATTGATTTGAAGTTATAAAGTTTAACTTTAATTTGCAAACTTAAAATTTTAATGCAACTTTAATTTTTTTAATTAAATTAATTAATAATTAATTTATATATATTAGGCCTATAAAATAATTATCTATGATACTGAATCTTTAATTTCTAATAGTACGAATAATGACATATAAATAAATTAAACTTATGCAAATTATTATTATAATATCTATAACTGTAATAAATATTATTGATAAAAGCGATCTATTTTAAACAAATTTATCTGAATTTCGGCCATGTACACCGTCACAGTGATCTCATACGAGATCATGTAGTTCATACAATTTTTAAATTGTCAGGACTTGAGTGAAGCAATAAATTTGATAAACTTGCGATGCTGGATTTTTTTTAGTTCCAGTTCAGTAATGTCATCGTCGTTCAACTCTGCTAAATCTTCAACAGAATCTATGCCCCATTCTTTAAGAGTTGGAAGGCAATGCATGATTCCCAGGTCAGATAGGCACTGTTCTAGAGAATCGACAATATCGTCTTCGAAAGTTTTCCCTCCCTCTTGCACACCAACCTTTATACGGCGTATTATCTCGAAAATTGTAGCTTCTAGTAGATAACCACGTCTTTGGAATGCAATGGATTCTACAAAATTTATCAAACATGAAAAATAATAATAATAGTAAAATAAGTGAAAACAAAAAAACTATCGTGGCACGCATATGAAAGTTAAATCCAGTCACAAAATTAAAATTAAAAGTTACAAAATGCAAAATTAAAAATTTATTTTTACCATGATCAGCTAAGAGCCATTCGGCTTTCTTATGAAATTCTCGATTTTCTGATATAGCGGTTACTTCCGCTGCAAAATTAAATTTCCCGTGTCTCTCATCAGTTTCATGGACTGTTATGATTGGCTTCTTAAGCGATATTGCTTCTGATATTTCCAGTTGAACAAACGGTCGGGTAAAAACATCCTTTGACATAAATAGTAGAAATGCTGCAGAATCACGAACACCGTCTCTCATGTCCTGCTTCGTAATGCTTGTCATTTGGTTATCATACCATGTTGTTAATCCTCTGGTCTTGAGCTCGTTATTCAGGAGCGCTGTCTGATCCTGTCCCGTTCCCTGAGGAGAAAAGAAAACTGTGTTATATGTACAGATATTCACGACGTAGGTTCGTAAGTATAAATACCTGGTAATGGCTCATGAATATATCAAACTTGAAGCCTTCAACAGGAAAGAAACTTCTATCGGCGGCCGATGAGCTAGAAATATTCAGATCGTCCATGTCTGACTCAAGGTCTATTCTCTTAACGACCGGCATACGATGATCTCTCGTAACACTTTCTGCAAGTTGCTTTTTGTACCTGAAATACTGACTGCTTGGCACAGATACATGGAATCGCAAGGTAGCAATTTTACCATGGTGTTAAATCCCAGGTTACGTCTTCTGGACGAAAATCGTCACTAACAGTGTGAGTAGACCTGTAGAAGTCACCTTCGTCACTCTGAAATCAAGAAATATATATGATAATATGCATAAATAATGATGCATGATAGGGTGCCTACCTCTAGATCCGAAGACGCGATATACCAGAAACGATTGCCACTCCTACTCACATATTGCATACGGCATTATAAAATTTGAATATTGACGACTTGCTATGATTCTGCTCAGAGCACAACACAAGTTACACAACAAAATACAACATAAAACAAAAAACCCAACACCAACGCAAACGCACATACACACATGCGCGCACCGTTTCATCATGTAATTAAGAAGTACGAGAACATTGCCGTCTCCACGATCCAACGTATACTTAGGAACGCCATCGTATGTACCATTCTATCAATTTGAAAATTCTCAAGTCCACAAAACTGGCAATTGGATCCGAAGCTAATTAATTGTAAAAGTACCTCTTCATATACACCATTGACATGGTTTAGGCCTGATAATTTTGAACGTAGGAAAATGTTATCTCGAGAACGAAACAAGAAAGGAAGGACAAAACACACATGAAACGAAAACTCAAAACTGAAAGCTGCAAAGCTTCACAGAATTTCGAATACATGTTCTTTGTTATACGGAATACAAGCACATTGACAATACACACACACACACACACACACACACACACACACAACGTATATATATTACAACAACATACATACATAAAGCTTTTCTCCGTTTTTTTTTTTTTTATTATTAAATGA
>Ga0099798_10180_pt1 | contig 20670 bp, 19 predicted proteins | sample Uncmet_Sort29A_1_FD_89870 | JGI IMG/M metagenome (GOLD analysis project Ga0099798, IMG submission 89870) | Marine eukaryotic communities from CALCOFI LINE 67, Pacific Ocean - CN13ID_Sort29A_1 | ecosystem: Environmental > Aquatic > Marine > Oceanic | place: Pacific Ocean: Monterey Bay | collected...
AGTAGAGAGTACCGCCTTTCTCCCCACTGTATTTAGTAGGTGGAGGTAGCTCCTTATGCAGAAAGTTTTTCTTTCCGGTGCTCTTCAGCCACTCACTCACTACTTAACTCCTGTAGCGGTTCTATAATATAGCACACTCAAAATAATCTTAAATAAATTTTTTCATTTTTAATCAATAAATAGAAGGTAAATTTGATCAAAATAGAAAATGACGAACCCGATCCCGCAAATATCCGAACAGGATAAATAACATAACTCGAACTCGAACTCGAACTCGACAAAATTGATTTTAAGAAAAAATATGTATTTTACCCTACATTTTTGACAAAAAATCGTTAAAATCCAAAAATTGCCATTTCATTAACAAATTTCTTCCTTTGAAATCATCTTTAATCACTAAGACAAAAAATAACATATTTTTACTTAGAGCGTAGACTAATCTTATGAACCGCACAGTCCCTTTCACATAATACTTTTCCAACTCTCACTAAAGTTACTGACTCTATTTCGTCTTTCATACCTATCGGTGACGTCAGTTGTAGACCCCCTGAACCCTGAACCCTGAACCCTGAGTGTCTTCAGCACTTATGTCTGGTTTCGGTAAATGTTCAAGTTCAGGTTTCAGAGCTCCACCCCTCCCTCCTCCCTTTTTTCGGAATTTTTATTTTTACTTAAGAAATAGAAGGAAAAAATGATCAAAAACAAAAATGACGACAAAAATTATTTTTAGAAGAAATAAGTAAGTTCAAGTTCAAAATTTTTAGAAGAAATAAGTAAAAAAACGACTTTTTCCGTTATAAAATCGTCAAAATCCCATATTGAGAAATTCATTAGCTATTTCCCCTTATAAAAACAAATTTTTATATTAAGATTGAAAAAAAATAAAGAAAAAAAATATTTACTAAAAAAGGGGTCTACAACTAATGTCGTTGACCAGTACCGTCCGTTCTAACTTCCTTTTTCATCATTCTTACTTCTTTAACAGCTGCGGGAAGTTTTCCTACAGAAGTTTCCACCGCCCCCTTGCTCTTTTGTACTTTTTTCACTTTAACTTTCACTTCTCCTCCTCCGTTTTTCCCGCCTGTTTCTTCGCTTCTTCAGCTCGCTTAGCTTATTTCTTCTCCTCCAATGCTTTTTTCGCTTGTTCCTCCTCCAATGCTTTTTTCTCTTTTTCCTCCTCCTTTGTTTTTTCCTCCTCCTTTGTTTTTTCCTCCTCCTTTGTTGTTTCCTCCTCCTTTCGGTCTTCCTCCTTTGTTGTTTCCTCCTCCTTTTTTTATTCCTCCTCCTTTTTTTATTCCTCTTCCTTTTTTTATTCCTCCTCCTGTATTAATTATTCCTCCTTTGTTGTTTCCTCCTCCTTTTTTTATTCCTCCTCCTTTTTTTATTCCTCTTCCTTTTTTTATTCCTCCTCCTGTATTAATTATTCCTCCTTTGTTTTTTTCTTCTCTTTTCTTTTTTCCTCCTCATTTCGTTCTTCCACCTCTTTTCTTTTTTCATTCTCTTTTGTTGTTTCCTCCTCCTTTCGTTCTTTCTCCTTTTGTGTTTTTTCATCCTCTTTTGTTGTTTCCTCCTCCTTTTTTCATTCTTCCTCCTTTCGTTCTTTCTCCTTTCTTCCTTCCTCCTCCAAATCACCCAATACGTCTCCGTGCTGCAAATTTTCATCGAGCTTCTTCTCCTCGCTCTAGATCTACAGGTCCTGTTTATTGTCGGACTCCAAACCGACTCCACTCACAGAACTGGTTATCGCCGAGTCGTGTGGTCCAGAGGAAGAAATACCTTTCGATGACATCAGTTGTAGACCCCATTTTTTCGAAAATTTTATTTTTACTTATTTGAGAGGAGTTACAAACCAGGAGAAAGCAGTCTCCGAGCAGTAGAACATAAGCACCTTAACGCAAAAGAAAAGACATATGTGGTCCCTTGGAATCACATACCATAAAAGAAGAAAATAAGCCAGAGACGCCTCATGACACCTCTAACTAGTCCCATGTGCAAGACAATAAATACATGCACAGCTAAACAGAAAAAGAAAGAAAGTTAATTTTAAAGGGACCATTTCAGCAACTATAAAGACTATACTTATTAGAGCAAAAATATAAAAACTGCATTTTTCGATTGTTAAAGACCATAGTATCTCAAATTGAATAACATGCACTGGAGTGTCACTTTAAATCTTCATCCAATTCCTAAGACCATAACCTTCCAAATTGAATTCTTCAGAGACATAACATCAGATAAATAAACCGCCACCTCATTTAACGAGCATACAAATAAGTAGAATAAGCTAAAATATGAAATATAACATCAATTCTAAACTAAGACTAAGCTACTTTCATACTAGGATCCTAATATAAATGTAGTCTACTCTTGTTCTCTAGATATTCTAGTTTGTAAAAGTCCAGCTCTCATTATCTTATATGTATTATACGTCCTTGTCTCTTACTTCCTCTCTGTGTCCCATCCTCTTTCTTCACTCCGACTTCCATTCCGCTGTGTTTGGCTAGGACTCATAGTCCCGGCCGGTAAATGCCATTACTGGTGAAAATATGTACTCATGGCCCCCTAGTGGGTAAAATTCTGCCCATGCTACTATATAAATTGCGAAAAATTGTGAAATTAAAAAAACCCCAGGGTCAGACCCTAGGAGCCCAATAAAGTTTAAAGAAAGCAAGCCCATGATATATAAGCCCTCATGCAAAGTATGTGTCATTTTTTCCTTGTTCCTGATCATTTTTCCTGCGATGAGGTGAAAGACTCGGACGTCTTTACTAAATGATTTTTACTAGTTCTTGGTAAAGATAGAGAATAGAAGAAGGCAAAGCAGGAACCGCAATGCAGAAAGACCCCAGGCAGTCCAGGGTAACCCTGACTCCGTAACTTGACCGGCACCATTCCTTTCTAGTATATTTGTCGTGGTGCTTGTGAGTAAATTAAAATAAAAGAAAGAAACGACCGCCTGATTCTAGCCTGTACCACATAGTAATTTACCCTTTTTGTTATTTTGGTTTGTACAGCGTCCGGAATCAGGAGTCTAGAATGTAAAAAGAGCGTAACTTGACTGACATCGTCCTATTATCTAGTATATTTCTGCGATGTCCGAGAAATATTATACTTGGGATGGATCTTTTTTTCTCCGACGGTATATGTATAAAATTATCCTTTTTCTTTATTTGATTTTCCCGTCGTTTCCTTTCTATATAATTTCCCCGATGTCGCTGTGGGGTCAGTTTGACTGGCCCCGGCGATTTCGGGGAAATTATATAGATTGGAGTGAGTAGGTCTCTGCGATATGCGTAGGCAGTTTCGCAGACTTAATTTCCCCAAGACCCCTCCTGCGCCCTGTCTCGTGTCCTTTTGCATCCTGTCTCGTGTCCTTCCGCGATCAGTTTTGGTCCTTGTTAGTTTCCGCTTGTGGTTCTTCCCCTTTCGTATTCTGCCTTAGCTCACTGCAGCTCCCGTACGTGGTCTGTCCTGTCCGATCCTTTGTCCTCTAGTTACCCCTCAGCAGACTCGTCATCTTTTTGGCTTCTGTTGTAGGTACTGACCCGTCTCACAGCAAGATTGTAAGTTCGTCATTGATATAGATTCTGTCATTTTCTGTGTATCTTTATGTATCGATTGATGAGGGTGGGAGTAGGGGAGAGGGGAGGGCCGCAAGAAATGTGGCGAAAACAAGTGGACGCGGAGGCCCAAGGAGCCGAGAGCCCAGAGAGAGGAGCGAGGCAAGGGACCGCAGAGACGGAGAGTAGAGGGGGGAGGGAAAACCGAGGGAGCGAGACAAGTAGTCCGAGGGACAAAGAGGAAGCACGAGAGAAGAAAGAGGAGGGAAAGACATAACAGGAGCGGGGCCGAGACGGAAACGGAGTGGGAAGAGAGGCGAAAAGCAAAAGGGTTAGAAGGAGTGGCAAGACGAAAGGAGAAGGGCACCAGGCAGCAACGCCAAAAGGTAAAGTATATGTATATCGTGGACCTTGCCACACGCCATATACTTTTCCGATACATATAAAAAGGAGTGGAATGTGGCTGCCCCAAGCTTAAGAAATAGAAGGAAAAATTGATCAAAACTGAAAATGACGACAAAGATTACTTTTAGGAAAAATAAGTAAAAAAACGACTTTTTCCCTCATAAAATCGTCAAAATCCCATATTGAGAAATTCATTAGCTATTTCCCCTTATAAAAACAAAGTTTTATATTAAGATAGAAAAGAATTAAAATAAAATTTTATTTTACCAAAAAGGGGTCTACAACTAATGTCGTCGACCAGTACCGATCAAAGCTTATGGTGCTTACACGATCAGATCCCCAAACTGGACAACCTTGTAAGGAGAACTTTAGGACAGGGATTTGGTCTATTTCGTAAGGTAACGTCAAACCCTCTTGTATTTGTCATTCATAGACACAACATCATCGTTCAAAACTTGTCCGACCGTCCCCTTTCATATGTGATCATTCCCTCCCTAGTGCAAGAATTATTTCAGACTCTTCTCAGACTCAGTAGTGTCGACTCCGGCTTTTCATATCATCTTATGCTCCAGGAAAACAACTAGGCTCTCCATATCACCTTATTCTCCGGGGATCACCGGCTGCTTAGCCTCCTGTGCGGTTCATAACATAGCACGGTTCTGGTTCTGGTTCTGGTTATTTACCCGCTGTGGATGGCGGTCGAGACAGTGAAAAATGTGTATTTTTTGTCTTAGTGATTAAAGTTGATTTCAAAGGAAGAAATAGCTAATGAAATGTCATTTTTTATATTTTAACGACTTTAAGTCAAATATATAGGGTAAAATACATATATTTTCTTAAAATTAATTTTGTCGTCATTTTCTGTTTTGATCAATTTTCCCTTCTATTTATTGATTAAAAAATATAATTATGATTTAAGATTATTTTGAGCTTGCTATATTATGAACCGCACAGTCCCCAGTGCTGTCTTTTTTTAGTTTGAGATCCCACAACACGTTATTCTCATCTATCTCAATCAAGTAGGCTTCTTGTCCTAGAACCGCCTCTTCCTACTCGTCTGACTGAGACTCCTAGTCTGACTCGGCTAACTGGGCCAAATCCTCCCATCCGTCCTTGAATCCCTCCTTGAACTCAGTGAATGACTGAGTGTCGAGATACTAGTGCTCGCTCTAGATCTAGCGGTCTTGTGAATTGTCGGAGTCCAACTCGTCCGACCCAGAGTATCTACTGGTGATCAGGTCTGTTGATACTTACACTGTCAGATCCAGATCGTCGAACTTGACAATCTTGTGAACACTTTTGGCCTCTTTATCGAGGTAATCTAAAACCTATTTGTAATTCTTATTCAAAGGCAGATATTTTCCTTCCGTTTCCTACTCTAATTTCTTCTCGCTCACGTCGCCCTTTATTAGGAATACAACTTTTCTATCACTTTATTAGGAAAACAAATTTTCAATCTACTGGGAGTCCTTCAACTTCATCTTTCCATTTTAAAAGTCGAATTGTTTCTCAATTATCTCGACATTCTCTCGTAGGCGCACCTCCTTTAGGTTTCAAGACTCCTCATCTGACTGGCCCTAATCCCTCCATCCGTCCTCGAACCCCCCAACCAATGATAGGTCGCCCTCCTCCTTTGTTTTCTCCTCCTGCTCAGCATCCTCTTGCTACTTATGTTCCTCCTCCTTTCTTTTTTCCTCTTCAATCCTGTGCGGTTCATAAATACGATAATAACCGGCTTCTGATGCTTACACGATCAGATCCCCGAACTTGACAACCTTGTAAGGACTCCCGGTCTCTTTAGTAAGATAATCTCAAACCCTCTTGTATTTCTCGTTCGAAGACACACCAACATCGTTCAGAACTTGTCCGACCGTCCCCTTTCATATGTGATCTTTCTCTCCCTAGAGCAAGAATTATTTCAGACTCTTCTCAGTAGTGTCGACTCCGGCTCCCTTCTACTCGGGCATGTACTGCAGGAATACAACTATGCCCTTCATATGTTTTTTATTCCCGGGGATTACCTTCTGCTTAGCCTAGCCAGTGCTGTTTTTTTTTAGTCTAAGATCCCACAACTCGTTCTTCTCATCTATTTCAACCAAGTAGACTTCTTCTCTTAGACGCACCGACTGAAGGTCCTCTCCCTGCTCGTCTGAGTGGCTCTACTCGCTCGAACCATCCTAAAATCCGCCCCCGAACCCAACCATACTGCCAAGTTCTTCATTGACTCACTCGACAATAAGCTACTCTTTCTATTACTCTTTACGCATGGCTTCCAACTCCTTACGCATGGCATCCAACTCCTTCTCACTCTTTATCGGGATAGCAGAGCTCTACATCAATTACGTTACCTTTTCCATCTACGAAGTATTTTCAGCCAACTACTTGTCCGCGGAAGCACTTCTGGAGTCTGTCTAAGTATTCATCATTCAAGTATGTGATTCCGATATTACGTTGATGGCAGAGTCAGATACGACAACGTTATTCCTCCCACCAGAACTAGCTGACTCAATATCATTCAAAAAAACATTTCAAACAACGACGCTCTTCCCTGTTGTATCGTAAATAAAATCCCTCACCTCACCCGGCATGACCTTCACCACTACGGGTGTTTTTTTGTCTACAACTAGGTTACTTAATTCCTCATCATCCGTACTAATGATATTCTTTTTCTACTCAGGATCTGTCACCACCTTAACTTGTAAACCCATTCCTTCAAATTCTTATTCTTATTGCTAGCGGCCAGCGAATTAACTACTCGTCTCGCTGCTCTCGTTTACAACAGTAATCTCCATGTTTGAATCATTCACCTTCTACAACTCATCCTCACGAGTATTCGCTATCGCCATTTTTATTTTAGTTTCCTCCCGCCCTAGAATGACTAGAGAATTGCATCAATCAGCTAAGTTAGGTAAATTGACCAAGAGTTTCGACCACCAGTTCTTCCCCCCCCCCCCGTCATCTGCGGCTACTAGTAGGATAGCGTGGACGATTCGATAGCTTTTTCAACCGGGACCGTCCATGCCCACGAGTGTAGTTTTAACTTCCTTTTCACCGCCCATGCCCACGAGCTTGTTCTCAACTTCCTTCTTCCGCGCCCCAACTTCCTTCTTCTTCTTCCTCGTCCCCTTCAAAAATTAGGGGCATTATGTCGACCTCCTTTTCAAACTTGCGAATTCGTTCCTGGGTCACATCTTTCCCAAAGGGATACTTGTAGAAGTTTCAATCGCCGCCCGCCCGCAACTTCACCGCACGGGGCTACCTGGAGATGACAGTAGTTGTAGACCCCGTTCCGTTCCGTTCCGTTCCGTTATTGGTAGGGCACTTATGTCCGGAACGGTGGATCCCTTGTCTTCAGTGTCACTAACTTCAGTTTCAAGTCTTATCTTATCAACCTCCTCTTCATCCTCTTCACCTAGTCGTTAGCCCTGAAGAGCAGTCCTCTCATGGAAGTTTAGTATCAATTTCTCAGTTCAAGGTTCGCACCTAAAACCTGAAACCTGAAACCTGAAACCTGAAACCTGACACAAAAGGCTCACATAGCCCAGTTTCGATAGATGTCCAAGTTCAGGTTTCAGAAACTTCCTATCAATAAAAATCATGAATTCAAAAATTTCCCCTCTCCCTAACCTGCCTTTATCGGGGGATCAAACTCGTCGGAAGCTCCTAGTCAGTACAGTCAGAATACTTCAACTCTACCAGATCACATCCTTGGTAGCTAACAAATCCTCCTAAGATGCGAAATCCCGCTGCCTTTGGACGGGTGCTTCAGAATAGATCAAATAGCTCCTTTCAGTGGAACTATATAAATGTCCGCAGGAAATATCAGTCAGTCGGCATTTCGTCGAGCGTGGTCCGCCTACTTTCCCCTTGCACGGCTTATCACTTCATTGCATCCATCTGGAACATAGTGCGAATTTCAACAATAAATTCAGGATTGGAAACCACACATCGACTGCTGGATATGACACATGTGACCCCCGCGCCATGTTCAGAAATATACCAGATGGTTCAGAAACAAATCAGAATCGAATACACTTGCGGGGTTACCTTACGGCGTCAGTCTACTCAGTCCTGCATGTTAGCTAAATCAAATATCCGTAAGATACACTTGGCTTTGGGAGGAAGTCCCATTCCCAATCAGAAGCTTCTATGGAGCATTCAGTCTACTAGCAGGAGTCATATCAACTTCCTCCTTCCGCCCGGTGGGCCCTCTTACAGAGGACAGGTCCAGCCATGGGGTGTTTTCAGCTAAGAGCGTAGGTTGACTCTAGTATCAAAGTGTCTCTTAGACCCTAACCCGAATTAACTGCTCGAGACTCAGGATTTCTATACTCACCCACCCTACCGATTAAACCACTGGAGCTGGCCACTCGTCTCCTCATCCCGCCGCCTGGAATCCTTCCCCATCTGCGCAAGCCGGTGCCTCGAAGAGCATGAAATCAGTTCTGCCCTTTCCCTTAAACCGCCCCTTCCCAGCATTGCCCTTAGCCGCGCGTCACGCCTCTTCCTTTTTTGGAAAATAAAATTTTATTTTTAAAATTTTCCATATTAACAAATAAATTTGGTTTCATAGGGGAAAATAGCTAATGAAATTGACTATATGGGATTTTGACGATTTTATGAGGGAAAAAGTCGTTTTTTTACTTATTTTTTGTAAAAGTAACTTTTGTCGTCATTTTCAGTTTTGATCAATTTTCCTTTCTATTTATTGAATGAAAATATTTTTTTTGAAAAAAGGGGTCTACAACTGATGTCATCGACCAGTACGTCAACTCCGTCCAGAGTCTTCACGTCAAAGCGGGGTCTTGTTTTTGTTCTAGACCAAACACAGGCGTCTCCTCCTCGTCACCCAGAGGAGTCTGCTCATCATCAGCAAGAGCTAAAGGAGTCTTCTCGTGAACAGCGTCAACAGCTGGAGGAGTCTTCTCTTCAACTGGAGAAGGCCTAGGCTGGTATTTTAGTAGGTCTCATCATAATTTTTATCTATCAATATTTTAATTTTTTTCTTTTTTTTATCTATAATTTTATACTTCTTATTGTTTAAATGAAATTGAAAAAAAATGTCAACAAAAAAAGAAAAATATGATAAACATGATGATTAGGGTCTAAAATACCAGCCTCGAAGGCATCTAAGATTTAAGAGGAAGAGGACGCACAAGGGCCTTACCCTAGGCCTTACGCTTCTTTTTTTTTTCTTCCGCTTTGCGTCATCGGAGCTTAAGCATTTTTTTTTTTTTTTTTTGTAGATTTTCTTTCAGCTTCTTCATCTACTCCTTTCCCCGCTCAACATTCTATTTATACTCTTCATTCACCTCTTGCCGCTTTTTTTTTTTGAAAATCTGCTTTTTTTTTTCGGCAATTTTTTTCGACAATCTGCTTTTTTTTTTCTTTTTCTTTTTCTCTTCTAGATTTCTTTTTCTCTTCTAGAATTGGGGTTTCTTTTCTTTTAGTACAAGTTTCTTCTTCTTTTTCTCGGTTTTAGAAATTATCTTTTCTTTTTTTTTAGAAATTATCTTTTCTTTTTTTTTAGAAATTATCTTACCTTTATTTTTTTTAGAAATTTTCTCCTCTTAATCTCATTAATCTCATCATTTCCTCTTCTCCTCCTGTGCGGTTCATAATATAGCACGCTCAAAATAATCTTAAGAAATTATTTTTTAACCAATAAATAGAAGGAAAAATTGTTCAAAACAGAAAATGACGCCAACAAATTTGAAATAAGGAGATAATTAAGTAAATTATAGCCTATTATGTTTAACTAAAATGTCGTAAAAATACACAAAAATAACCATTTTACTAACTATTTTTTCCCTTTAAAAATGGACTTTCATCACTAAAACAAAAAATACAAATATTTCACTTAGACCGTGGTATATTATGAACCGCACAGTCCTTTTGGAATTTCTATGTATAGTGTATTCTACTAATGAAAGTGTCTATGTTCTGTCTTTTCTGTCTTAATACATTTGGTTGATTTTATACTAAGGAATACTTAATAAAATGATCAATTTTCTATTTTTATGACATTTTATCAAATAATTCGTTTTTATACTTTTTTTTCTTATTGTCGTCATTTTCAGTTTTTATCGATTTTTACTTCTATTTCTTAAATGATTTCACTTAGACCGTGGTATATTATGAACCGCACAGTCCTTCTCCTTCTCCTTCTTCTTCTTCTTCTTCTTCTAACTTTCAACAGCTTACTTTTCCCCACCTTACTTTTCCCCCTCATCATCTCCTTCCACCTCGGTGGAAGGAGATGATGATTTGAAAACCACGAACCAAATGGTTCCTGTGCGGTTCATAATATAGCACGCTCAAAACAATCTTAAATCATTTTTTTCATTTTTAACCAATAAATAGAAGGAAAGGACCAATAAATAGAAGGAAAAATTGATCAAAACAGAAAATGACGGAGCATTTACAGCCTGGATCCAATATCAGGCCGTAAAGAGTCACATGCTTTTATAGCTATGAAATCTAAAAAATAAACAGAAAATGACGAAAAAAATGATTTTAAGGAAAAATAAGTAATTTACCCTACATATTTGACAAAAAATCGTTAAAATTCAAAAATAACCATTTCATTACCTATTTCTTCCTTTAAAATAAACTTTACTCACTAAGATAAAAAATACACACATTTTCACTTAGACCGTAGACTAATATTATGAACCGCACAGTCCCTAAACCGAGGTAGCTACCAACAAGAGCAGGGCAACTACGAACAATCCTTTCTTGGTTCCAAACAAAAAGTCTAGTCATCCTCCACTCGTCTAATCGCTGTAGTTCTCCAAACTCGCCGTATTCTTCCTCCTTGTAGCAGCAGGACTCCTCATTGGTTGGCTTTTTAGTTTGTTGGTTGGAACTCCATCCTCAGACGCACAGGATCAATCATCAGAAGTCTCTCAATTCTCGCTCTCCACAGAATCATCAGAAGAATTTTCTGATGGGCTTTTGGAAGAATTTCCACCAGAACTCTTAGAAGAATTAAAACTCTTAGAAGAATTTTTTGAGGCAGCCTCGTTAGAATCATCGCTAACAACATTGATAGCACTATCGTCAACGATGTTGATAGCATTATCGTCAACGATGTTGAATGGATTCCCAGAACTTAAGTGTTTCCCTTCAGTCATTCTCCTCTTTGCCTACTCGCTTTATTTTTCAGTTTCCGTATTCCCACTCCCTGCTTTTTTTCTTCCCTTTCTACCCTGCACGTTCTTTTTTCACTTTCTACTGTGCGGTTCATAATATAGCACGGCCAAATTGAAAAATGTGTATTTTTTGTCTTAGTGATTAAAGTTAATTTCAAAGGAAGAAATAGCTAATGAAATCGTTATTTTTGTCATTTTACGATATTTCGTTCCTGCATTGAAGCCGTCGGGTACAACCGCGCAGCACGCCGACGAGTGTCGACGCGCCACACACACATCCCTGGCGTTCATTTTACGATATTTCGTTCCTGCATTGAAGCCGTCGGGTACAACCGCGCAGCACGCCGACGAGTGTCGACGCGCCACACACACATCCCTGGCGTTCTGACTATGAGCCGCTTGGTATATATTGCCTGAACCGCAAGCAAAACCTTTGCCCGGGGCCGTTTGCCCACTATAGAACCACTTCAGTATGTCGAGCGGAGCGAGAAGCACCAGTCCGCCGAATGCAGAACCACTTCTTTTTAAAATATTCGAAATTTCTCACTTGTTTTTGGAGAGCGGACATCATTAGTCCAGGCAAAACGCCATCACCCTGCGGGGATTTGAACCCTGCTCCCAGGGGATTGGCCTGATGGGGAATGTAATAAGACCGGAACTACCCCTGGGCCTGAATCGACACAGATGGAGCGAGACTTCCCTGCTACTGAGAAGTTCGATACTATCTATACAGGATAAACGTACTTATCGTGGGCGTTTTAACTATACATAACCTGGATAAAAGCCACCAGCTACTTTTATATCTATTTTCAAGAGGAAACGAAACGAAAAACAAAAAAAACAAGAGAAAAAGGATCATTTTTACGATATTTCGTCAAATATGTAGGGTAAATCACTTATTTTTCCTTAAAGTCAAATTTTTCGTCATTTTCTGATTTGATCATTTTTTCCTTCTATTTATTGGTTAAAAATGAAAAAAATGATTTAAGATTATTTTGAGCGTGCTATATTATGAACCGCACAGTACTCTGGACTTTTCCTTTTCAATCGAGGCTGGTATTTCAGGTCTAACTTTACTCAGCCCTTTTATCTTATGCTCGCTGCGCTTGATTATTGTTTCAGCTGATCGCACTATATTCTTATCGACCTCTCCGAGTATTGGGGGTTACACCATCCACTTCACTATTGTTTCAGCTACCCGCTCTACTTTGTATCCGTATCCATTAATTTAGAAAACTATTTTTTAAAAAATGACAAAAATAGGCTCTATTTTCCCTTTATATTGGAAATTTTGAGGGAAAAACGCAAAATTTTGGAAAATTTTATTTTTTTCAAATTATTAAGTAAAATCCCTATACAAAAAAAAGTTTTCCAAATTAATGGATACACAGTATATTCTTACCCACCTCTCCGAGTATTTGGGGTTACAGTATCCAAATGCTATTGTTAAGAATGTATTAACTATTGCGAGGCTGGTATTAGAATGTATTAACTATTAGAGTTCATGGTCATCATGTTTATCATATTTTTCTCGAATTTACTAAAAAAATAGAAGTAAAAATTGATTAAAACTAAAAAATGAAAATATGATCGTAAAAATTATGATGATAGGTCCTAAAACAAAAGCCTCGTATTGTTAAGGATCAATTAAGAACTTTTGGAGTTAAGAATGAGTTGTTAAGAATAATCTAGGAGGTAATAGAAATGTCGTGATTATAAATAGTATTAATAGAAATGTCTTGTTATTAATAGTATCTTTGTGTGCTATTTAGGTAATACTAATAGAATTTTATTTAGGTGCTAAAATTTAGGTGGTAATACTAATCTTACCTTGCTCGTGACTTGCGAAATTTTCTTCCTTCCATCCCCCTCTCCTCCATACTCAGCCATCCTTCGCGAATTCCTGTGCGGTTCATAATATAGCACGGTCTAAGTAAAAAATTTGTATTTCTTATCTTAGTGATTGAATTTTATTTTTAAAGGGAAGAAATAGTTGATAAAATGGTTATTTTTGTGTATTTTTACGACATTTTAGTTAAATATAATAGGGGTAAATTACTATATTTTTCCCTTAATATCGATTTTTGCCAACGTCATTTTCTCTCTTTTGACCAATTTTTCCTATCATATTTATTGATTAAAAAATAAATTTTTGATTTAAGATTATTTTGAGCGTGCTATATTATGAACCGCAGAGTCCCTCCTGCACCACGACCGCCCCCTCTTCTCCATACTTGCCCATCCTTCTCGAATTCCCTTTCGCTCTCACTCGAGCACTGCACCTTCTCACTCTCACTCGAGCACTCCATCTTCATGTGCAAGAAATTTCTTATAATAGAGACTATTGTGCAATAAATTTGCTTAAATATAATCGAGAATTTTGTTTTGGTTTTTCTGCTATTTTTTTGGAGCTCTTGTGCTTTAATGAAGGAGCTCTTGTGCTTTAATAAAGGAGCTCTTGTGCTTTAACCTAATTAACAATTAATATAGGAGCTCTTGTGCTTTAACAATTAATATAGGAGAATAGATATTGATAACCCCAGGACCCGTAACCTTGCGGAAATGTTAAGTTTAAGTGAGCAATATTTTTTTTTGTTTTAAGCGGAAATGTTAATTATAAGTGAATGGTGAAAGCAATGAGCAGAATTGAGCGAAGAGAGGATGTTTCTAACAAAGAAAGCAGTACCAATGAGCAGAATTGAGCAAAGACAGAATGGTTCTAAAGAATGTTACGAAAGCAATATCAATGAGCAGAATTGAGCGAAGAGAGAATGGTTCTAAAAACAATAAACTCTGAGTTGTCATAATTTTTTTTTTTTTCGTTTTCATAAAATTCTCAACTACTTCTAAGTTTCTCAACTTCGATTAGTGTCTGAACTTCGTATAGTGTATTGAATAATCGTTTTTATTTCTTCGTATACGATAATCGTTCTAATCCTAGAACGAAAAAAAAAAAAAAATCGTCTACTACTACACAACATAGATTTTTAGCAATAATCGTCTACTACTACACAAGATAGTATCCTTATGTTCGCTCTTCAGTACTGTGCGGTTCATAATATAGCACACTCAAAATAATCTTAAATCAAAATTTTCATTTTTAATCGATAAATAGAAGGAAAAATTGATCAAAACAGAAAATGACGACAAAAATCTCTGGTAGGGAACCCATCTCATGCGATCGATGAAAGAACTACACTTGGGCAGATCTTAACCGCGCACCGGGGAACGCGCTTGTGTTTGCACTTCGGCGTAACTACACCCCCCAACGAGGCTTACTTCATTCCTGGCTCAGGAACGATACCAATTCTAGCGAACTGGCGACCACTTTCAGAATATTACTCCTCCCTCGTGGTGGGTCACCGAGATGTAGACTTGGTGAGGCTCGCGAAGGTTAGATGAGACTCAGTCCAACCCAGGCGCAAATGTGGTACAAAAAGTCCCGGCTGTCCGTCAGCAAAGGAATGGCATACTCTGTCCTGAGGGCCTCCCCCGTTACCCTTCCAAGAACGGAGGAGGTGACGAGGTGGGCGGACCATAGACATGACGACAAAAATCGAAATTAGGAAAAATAAGTAATGTACCCTATATATTTGACATAATATCGCAAAAAATCAAAAATATCCATTTCATTAGGTATTTCTTCCTTTGAAATGAACTTTAATCACTAAAACAAAAAATGCAAATTTTTCAATTTGAATGTGCTATATTATGAACCGCACAGTACCTTATGTTCGCTCTTCAATTCCTTATGCTAGACCTTAAATTATGAGCAGTCGTACATTCCTTATGTTCTATCTTAAAATTACATTCCTTATGTTCTATCTTAAAATTTTTACTCTAGAGAAACAGTACAGGACTTGGACTTGGACTCTACAGAAACAGTAAGAGTAAAAAAAATAAATATCTTCAGAAACAGTAACTTCTCATCTCTACAGAAACAGTTCTACATTCCTTATGTTCGACAGAAAACATCATAATAAGAGTATTAACTTCTCTTCTCTACAGAAACAATTATAATAAGAGTATTAACTTCTCTTCTCTACAGAAACAATCATAATAAGAGTGTTAAACTTCTCTTCTCTACAGAAACAATCATAATAAGAGTATTAACTTCTCTTCTCTACAGAAACAATTATAATAAGAGTATTAAACTTTATATTTTTATGTTTATGACTGGGTTCAAGCCGCGACCTCGCACGCGGGGAAGCAGGCCAGAACCCAGGAAAAAACAAAAAACCAAAAAACCAAAAAACCAAAAAAACAACAACAACAACAACAATGAAACCATTTATAGTAACCCAAAAACAAAAAAAAAAAACTTCTCTTCTCTACAGAAAGAATCATAATCCCCTTGAGAAACACTCTTGGACTCTAGAGAAACAGTAACTCTCTTCAACAATTCTTTTCAACATCTCAATTCCAACAGAAATGTAAAAGACTTATTATTAAATATTAAACCCCGTATCTGGCACCGGCTCATCATCCCCCTCCCGAGGTTCAAAGCTAAGCAGGAGCTCCTGCGGCATATACGCGTAGAAAAATTTCATAACTTTGGCTGCATTCTTCTTCTACTCTTCATTTGCTTTTTATTGGTACGTGTATGATTTGGTGGGCACGCTGATGAGATTAACCTGATTTTTCATCTTAATGAGTCAAGTTTGGATTTAAAGGATAAAATAGTGAACAAATTTGACTATATTGGATTTTGGCAATTTTATAGAGAGTTGGAGTTGGGTCTTTACTTATTTTTACTATAAAGTGAATTTTCTGTATACAATTTTCACAATAATTGTCGTTCTTATCAAGTATTATTACCAGGTCAAAAATCAGGTTAAAAATCTCATAAACTGTGACCACCAAATCATACACGTACCTTTTTCTACTTGTTTTGCTGTTTCTTCTTCTTTCACTGTTTCTTCTTAGTCTTCATACTCATTGTCCCCTTCAGTTAACCCCTCCAGCTCCTGCTTCAGCGTCTTCGCAAACTTCTCCTCCTGTCAACTCGTCGCCCGCCTCTCCTCATTCATATGCATCATGTTTCCAGGAAGCATTTTATACTCAAACTTCACCACCTCCATGCCTTCATGCGACAGAAGCTCTTCGGGGAACTACAACACCCACTCGCGAAACACAACAAGCTCATAGGAAATGGGAGTATCCTCACCCGCACCAGCTATGAGACTGTTCAGCACTTGCAGCGTGTTTTAATGGGCAGTCTGGAGTTTAAGTGCCTCGCCGGGTTGCGGCTTCTAGAAGCTCTCGTAGGATCTTACTGTGGGCGGCTCCGATAAGTTGGAACCTGCAACAGTTTGGAGAAGAACCCCTGTAGTTGTCATCGCCTCCCTGGTTGTGAGAGCAGATTCAACCTTAGTACTACCGTCGAGTTGAACCAAAACTCCATTCGTAATATCAAGCATCACCAACTCCCACTTGCCTTTCACCACCACTCGGTTGTGCAAATCTTCGAACCGTTCAAGCACCATCTCACCGCCAGAATCTCACCCTATCAGATTCAGTTTCACAACCTTTTTGCCGGTTTTTTTGTCTGGTGCCGTAAAGTAACGCGAACCTAAGTACTCTACTTTTTGTCCCTTCAAAAGGTTCACTTTTGTCAAATCCTCAGGATCATAATCGACTTCATGTCCTTCCTCAAATGTGAATTCTTCCTTCTAAAGCATGTGATCCTCTCCAACCCACCGCCATTCCTGTGCGGTTCATAATATAGCACACTTCAAAATAATCTTAAATCAAAATTTTATTTTTTAATCAATAAATAGAAGGGAACATTTGTATCTAAATAGAGAAAATTACGAGACAAAATTCAATATTAAGGGAAAAATATAGTAATTCACACCTATATTTTTGACTTAAAGTCGTTAAAATACAAAAAATGACATTTCATTAAGTATTTTTTCCTTTGAAATTGACTTTCATCACTAAAACAAAAAATACAAATTTTTCACTATAGACCGTGCTATATTATGAACCGCACAGTCGGTTCACACCGCAGTGGTTCAGCTCAGCTTTTCCCACTCTTAATCCGACACCAAGTCATCCCCAGAGAAAGCGGTGGTGAGGAGGGCCTCGGATACTTACACAACCAGATCCCCGAATTTCACAATCTTAAAAACACCCCCGGCCCCGTCTACTGGATCTGCAAGGTGATCTAGAATCTCTCCATACCTGGAGATGACGTCAGTTGTAGACCCCCTTTTTTCGAAAATTTTATTTTTACTTAAGAAATAGAAGTAGAAATTGATCAAAAACAAAAATGACGACAAAAATTACTTTTAGAAGAAATAAGTAAAAAAACGACTTTTTCCCTTATAAAATCGTCAAAATCCCATATTGAGAAATTCATTAGCTATTTCCCCTTATAAAAACTAATTTTTATATTAAGACAGAAAAAAATTTAAAAAAACAAATATTTACTAAAAAAGGGGTCTACAACTAATGTCGTCGACCAGTAGTTCGGATTGAGATGCTCGTTCAATACATGTCCATCGGCCCCCTCCTCTATATACCTTTTCTTCGTCTACCGCAAGTACTAGCTTAAATCCTTCTCAGTACCCCCCTTTGCTTGCTGCTCTATGAATAGAATTACTCACTCCATCTCAACTATGCTAGAAGGCTTAACTAAACAACATCACCTTAACTCCTCCTTATTACTTGTAGTTGTAGGTGAGTTTTTTCCCTTTTGCTTTTTCTAAAGGTCGAAAAAATCGAACTTCTAAGGGTTGGAGCTATCGGTGTTCTCAGCTACCTGAAGCAAATACGCTTCTTCCCTCAAACGCACCGACTCTAACTGCGAAAATTCCTCAGTTCAAGCCTGGTTCAATTTCGCCAAGAGCGCCTGCTCCTCCAACTTACACATGGTTATGTCTCCTCCATCAAAATTGCTAATAATCTCCACCATACACCTTCCATTGTCCACCTCCTTCTCCTCTACTTTCCTTCAGATGAGCTGGTATTTCAGGTGATGATCACATGATCATGATTTTATACTAAGAAATACTTAATAAAATGGTCAATTTTCTATTTTGAGAACTTTTTGTCAAAAAAGTCGATTATTACTTTTTTTTTCTAATGTTGTCATTTTCATTTTCTTTTCTATTTATTGATTAATTTTGAAAAATGAAGATGATCATGAACTCTGAAATACCAAGTTCTCGTCTCCTTTCCCACTCTTCAACACATCAATTATCGGGGTCCAGTACGTAGGGTCTCACACCATTCAAGATTTGTTGCTACGTGCCCTCCTGTAATCACTCGAGCAACCTTCCGTCACGAAGTTACTCCTCCACGCTTATACGCGCTGTAGCAGGCTACTCGCTGTAGAAAGCTCTCTTCCCGTGACCAGGACCACCCGTCGCTCTCTTCCCATGAGGAAGACCCAAGAGTGCTCAGGCAACCGGGTTGGGTGGAGCGCGCAAAAACCTTTCCAATACGGAGAGAATTATATGCGCCACCTACGGTTAACGCTTAACTCGGTACGCCCAGAGACTTTTTATCTCTCAAGCCTTAAGTTACTACCGCTTTCAATTCCTTTACTTTTCCAGAACCAATCTCTCGTCATATCACTTGTGTTAGATTTCGAAGGCTGTGTTGATTTTGCCAAAAGGCATTAAGGACACAAGCTACTCCTAGACGGACACACGCACCACCGGGAAAAAATTTTCTAATTTCTCCTTCGCCTACGCCAATCACTTTTTATTTTTGTCATTTACCCATTCAACACAATTAATTACTTCGCATCAGGTTGATCTTGATTTCTAATCCCTGTAGTAAAAGGACTTAGCCTAGGGTCCCATGAATGACGACTCGATGTCTAACATTGTTGACCGTTAGACTACCCCTGCCTTTACTTCATCGCATTTTCTTCACTTCCCCTTCCTTGAGGTAATCATGAGAAAGAGATCAAGGTGAGTCTACTAGACCCCGTCAGTCTACTCAGTCTACTAGACCCCGTCAGCACCCGAAGATTTTTTTAGACCAGACCTTCAAATCGTAACCACCGTACAAAAGGGATCAAAATGTGATGTCTTACATCTTTCACCACCCAATAAAATCTCACCCTCATCAACAAGTTCTCTTTCGCTCAAAACAACTGAGTGATCCTTTTCGTTATACCCACCTTCTTTAACCCACCCAATAACCTCCTTTGTCTGCCATCCCGCCCTAGCCCACCTGCTCTATTTAAATAATAACCTTCACCCAGGCTTCAAAGTAGGAATTTCTACTTTCTCTTTCAAGTAGATTCCGTTACTGTCTCTTTCAAGTAAATTGTAACCCTCCTGCGTCCTCGTCTTCTCGAGCTCAGGTATGGCCTTCCGCGGCTAGTCATTCACTTCAAAAACCTTGTACGCTTCTTCTGATGAGACTGGAATTTTCGCAGTGAATTTATTCCTCGTAGGAAAAAAAGGAAAAATTTTTTACTCACCCTCTTCCTTATTATCGCCGAGGAATTTGCCTGCTCACAGGAAGTTGAGCGTTGTAGAACAACCCTTTGAATTTCAAAACAGGTGCTTTATGTTAGAAGGTACCATATTGATTGGCATACACCAAACTTTAACTCTACCTTAAACACCAACGGTTCCTGCATCCAAATCATATACATTTTCCCCAAGCCATTTTTTTACGGCCTCTGGACCATTGTTAAGTATTCATGGGGGTGGAAGGCCAAAATTCAACCTCGCCTTAAAGGGATGGTTTTAGTATACTACTGTGTTCGGCTCTAGCATCCTGCCCCACTCCTCAGCCCGTTCCGAAGGGGTGAGGGGACGCAAATCAAACATCTACGTCTTCCAACTTATATATACATCATCATCGTGTGATCAGAATCTACTATAGTTAAACCTCTCCTATTCAGGAACACTCTTTAAAATATATGAACTTTTTTCATCAATCTCTACTCTCTGGTGTGCTCTACTCGCTTTACGTGCTCAAAGCGCTTTTTTACCTCTGAAGTATCCTTTCGGACCCTTATCGAGTGCAATACGGACCCTCACGTTATAGGTATTCTTCACATCATCTTCCAAGGAACCCTCATCCCACTCCTCGTCTTCGTTAGCGCCAGGAACACCTCAGCCCTCAATGATTTCAATTACGGTTCCCCGCGTACCCTGGGGAATTTGTTGGACCAGATTTGTTTAGGGTTTGTAATGAGTGCTCTGTTTTTAGTGGTCATACCCATCTCCGTCTAAGGTTTCCAAGTAGTTACCAGTCACAACTACCCTGTTAGGATCGTACATGCACGATCCATCGTTGGAACATCATCTAAAACTAGATTCTCGTTGGGACTACATATCCCCTTTTTTTGGTTTCGTTGGTTTACCATCCTAGTCCCGATTATGCCGCTAGCCCATCACTCCGTAGATCTAATCAAACTTCTCTTTTAATAGTCATATCGGGTTTCCGTAACTTCCGAAGACTTATCGGTCGGGCGAATATAAATGGACTTTCCGAAATTTACGAAACAGCTTATAAATATTGTTATACCTCCTCTCATCTCAATTAAGAATCCTGAAATGGGTTACTATTCTATCTGG
>Ga0099798_10181_pt1 | contig 20640 bp, 14 predicted proteins | sample Uncmet_Sort29A_1_FD_89870 | JGI IMG/M metagenome (GOLD analysis project Ga0099798, IMG submission 89870) | Marine eukaryotic communities from CALCOFI LINE 67, Pacific Ocean - CN13ID_Sort29A_1 | ecosystem: Environmental > Aquatic > Marine > Oceanic | place: Pacific Ocean: Monterey Bay | collected...
TAGCTGGTGCACTCAAAGTAGAATTCTCATTATTCACTTCTCCAAACGATGCTGATTGGGATTGAGCGAAGGATAAGTTTCTTGGATCTAATGCTGAAACAGAGTGAGAGAAACTTTCAGATTGCGAGTACGATTGAGACTGAGATATTGAAACGGATACTGATTCCTCTTCGCCTACAGGAGGTAATATACCTAGTTGATTACTAGTTCCAAAAGTAGGACTCGGTGGAACTACTTGAAATGGTGACTTATTAGGTGAGTTAGTCATTTGTGCAATTATTGTATCTCCTAAAGAAGAAGAGTTGTCGATATCCATTATTGGGGCATTTACACTAGGTGGATTTGGTGGATTCAAACTATTTAAATCACTAGGTTGAGATGAAAATTGAGAAACTAATGAAGATAAACCAGGAGCAGGTGAAGCAGGACTTGCTACAGGTGGCGGGCATGGAGGCTTGTCGTCTTCTTTTAAGCCTAATGTTGGGACTGGAGCTACTCCAACAAACTCCAACTGTAACTGCTGTTGTTCTTGAGGACTAGCAGGCATTCCTTGTAGATTAAGTATATCAGCAGTATCAATTCCTTCATAAGATCGATTGAGAGTCGGGTTGGAATTGTTTTGTGATAAATCATGGAAGATTATATTAGAAGTTGTAGTGGTTTCTGAAGCAGGTGGAGTATTGGATGCAAGTATCGCAACTACACTGTTACTTGGAGCTGGAGGTAGTTGGTGTGGAAGAAAGTCTTTAGACGTTTTTTGTTGCACTGCAGTACTAGAACAACTTGCTGATGGTGTATTCCTTTGAGTTCCAAAACCTCTCCCACTTCCACCTTTAAATACTTTACTATGACTTTGTGGTTTACTTAAACTACTTGGTGTATTACCAGCATTATGAGCATAACTAGCACGACTACCAGGCCTTGTTGATTTAAAACCGTTTTTAGAATTACCATCTGAAGGTGTTATATTACCTGTAGTGCCAGTGTGATTTGTTGTATTATGACTAGATTGTACACTATTGATGGTATTAGCTGGTGTAACAGGCAACTGCTGGCGAGAACTTAATGGACTAATCGTACCATGATCTTTCGGAGAGGGTGGTTTTCTACCTGCTCTTACATGTGATATCCCTGATTTCTTTTTCAACGAAGAACTAGTTGTTGGAAATAATCTTGATCTTGCATTAATAGAAGATGGTGTTTGGATTAATGGAGTAGCATTAGTTGAGCTTGATGGTGGAAGATCAGTATTGATAGAATCGGTAGGATTTGGTACCATTGTTGAGACTTAAGAGTTATATTACAAACTAAATTATTAAACTAAACTAATTTATACTATATAAACTAAACTATAACTATATACAAAAAGCGTATCTATTGTTCTAATGATAGAAATAAGAATAGACGCTTGGAAAAAATGAATTCGGGGAGCTATCTATTCTATATATACACGGGAACCTGACGTGCCTATTTTAATTAATGTCAGTGATGAAAAGAATATACGTGATATCGGTAAAAGTTCATATACGGGCGGAGAGAGTTTCTTCTTTTTGATGATTACGACGATGGTCTTTCTTTTAGTTCTACGGGAAACTTTTTGTTCTGGTTAGTAGTACGACGGATATTGATAGTACGACGGAAATACGTTAGACGAGAAATTTGAACTATACTCAACGGCGAAAATCATACTGCATTTTCTTTTTCTTGGAAATTGATAATACAAGTTAAAAATCCTAAATATTGTTACAAAGTTTCTAAGTGATATTACAATCTGTGGTTTTACAAAAGGGGGTAGTTATTCTAGTGTTACAGTTTCAGAAAGGGGATGATGTTACACATATTAAAGGGTAATGAACGTATGTTTGAAATAGTCGTATAGTGTAATATACTTCGTATAATTGTTGATTCAGCTAACGTATTGTGTCTGACAAAAATGTATTCTGTAATTTGATTGATAATTGGAATTTTTTCATAATGCTTTTTTAGTAATTTAATGATTAATAGGTAAACTTTTCTCTGATTAGATATTCTCTGATTATATAGGTAAACTTGTAAACTTAATTAGATTGTAAATAGACGATTGTAAATAATAATCTTAGGCTCTAGATTCTTACTTCGAAGGCTTCCCCTCCAAATGTATATCTCCATGTAATTCAGCCTCTGCGTTGACGATGTGACCTTATTTTTTGTTTTGAGGTTTTTAGATTAGGAGGATACATAGGCCTGATAGATTAATCATCACTGTCCAGTCTAATAGCTTACCCAATTCACAATAATCTGAAGACGCCGTACAGGTCGTGCATGTAGATAGCAGCAGTAGTATTCAGAGCTCTGAGGAACTCGAGTCACGATTACGAATCTAGAGCATAAAAAATAGTGATTAGAAAACTAAGCGACGGTCTCTAGTAGTTGAGAATTGATGCAGAGAAGTTCTTGCAAAATCAGAATTCAGATTTTTTCATAGCTGCGTTCTAAATATGGGCAACAGCCACAGTGTTCCATCATGGTGCCGAATAGCTGATCTTTTTCATGTTCCTAAAAATTCAGAATGTTTCATCACAGATTTGAGATGTACATGCGGGATTTGGCTTGTAGAAATTACAAATGAGTTCGGTGAAAAAGAGATAAGCACAAAGGACTTGCAAACATTTCTGGACATGATGGATAAAGACATCAAATTTACATTCACAAAAACGTCTCACATAGATGCTTGTCAATATCTATCTTTCTCCTAAATGAGTAGATACTTATCGTTATCGATTTGTTGAATCTAACTATCTGATTGCATTTCATCAGGTCGCGGTAAAGAAAGATTCAATAAGGAAAGGTTTTCTGTCACATCGTGTTTTTAAGCGGAGGGTGTGACGGACTTTCAAATGAACGACTATAAAGCACGGCATCTCTGAAGCGGAGTCATTAAGACAGTCTATGAGAATGAAGAAGAAACAAGCTGTTTTAGCCAATTCGATCCCTAAACCGAAAGTTGTCATTCCTCCTGCCGCTCTTTGTGATGTTGAGTTTCATATCGTCGTATGGTCTTGGGCAAACATGATCGCTCATCACAAATTGTAGAAAGAGAAGGAAGTTAAAGAGTTGACGAGTACTCACACATCATCATATCGTGTGTCATAAAGAGTTCAGATTCTATGTTCAGCAGTGGTTATAGTCCACATCTATCTCTAGACTTCAAATATACTAGCCACAAGCTAGTGCTCCTAAAACAAAACAACAAATCCAGTATACCTTCCACTACTCCCATTGTTTCTCCTTTATCGTACCTATATTGTGACATTTTAGAAATTTTCAAACTTCCAAATCTCGCTCCTCGAGGATACATAATTATTGAAATAAGTGCATGAGAGTGCGACTTTTCCTAATAAAATCCTTATGGAATTTTAACACCTCAGAATCAAGATTTTATGCTCTAAAATGTCACTTAATAATCGTACCCATGTTCATGTCCTCTAATAATAGCATCAGCACTTTTCGGAAGATGTTTATGATGATGAGCTATTCCTGGAATCATTATAGTTTCTATTAACTCTTGATGCCTTAAAGTATAATAATGTGACATTTTAGAAAATTTCAAGATTGTAGATCGGATCTCGCTCCTTGCGGGTACATAATTATTGAAAAAAGTGCATGAGAATGCGACTTTTCCTAATAAAATCCTAATGGAATTTTAAGACCTCAGAATCAAGGTTTTCAAACTTCTAAAATATCACTCTATACCTTAAAGCTCTCCTTTCTTCACTATCTAACATTTCATAAGCATATTCAGCACCAGCTTGTAACTTCAACTCAGCTTCAAACTCTTGTGCATCCTTATCTGTACCATGACCTGTCTTCTCTATAAACCATTGTTCTTGTTTTTCTTCAGGATCATGGAAATCTGATCTAAAATTATCCATATGATCATATCCTGCATGATGATCACCACCAAATATTGCATCTGGTGCATCGTTATCTTTAGGTAGTGCGTTGACGACTGCTTCTGGGTTGATACCTAAATCAAATGCATTACCCTCTGAGTCTGCACCATATAGTTTGGAGAGTTTCTCCATATGATCCTTTTGATCTTTCTTAGATTTCTTTATATCACCCTGTCTAGATCCTCTTCTCTTTTCTAATGCATCTAGACCATCCTCTATAGTATCTTCATCATCATCTGGTGCTTCTGCATTTGCTGCAGAAGAACGAGTTACTAACTTCCCATTCTCCCCATCCCCAGCTTCATTTTCTTTACTATTTTCTTGTATCTCATCAATAATTCTACCAGCTTCTTCTTTACCCATATTCCCTTCTAAGTAAGTTTCCATGATTGCAGCAATCTCTGCATCTGATGCATTCCTCTTTCTTAATAATGCTATATTCTTAGCTTGTTCTGAGGTAAGTGGAGTAAGACCATGTTTCTGTCTCCATATGTTATTCCGTCTAGCTTCTAATGCATTGAAGTCGAAGTGGGGTTTTACCTTAAAGAGGGAAAACTAAAATTCTTCCTCGCTCCTTGGGGATACGAAATCAAGAAATTTGAACGAAATCTTCAAAAGAACTTCTAATGATCTACTGCATGATTTTAGGTTTACGAACTTAAGGTTGACTCTAAGGTAATAATTTCAAAGTAAGTACATGTGGTTTCAGCTGTCCCGTCTTATAATCCCTCGGTTCTCCAGGATGAACTATACAATTGTAAGTAGCTTGACAGCAAGCTTCAAAGTACCTAGAAAAAGTGCATAAAGAAATAAATACATACTTAGTTTTAAACTTCCAAAGTCCCTAATGAAAACCATTGAGAAAACGATGATCCTGAGCAGTCTTGAAGACTATTTCACAGACCCTCAATATGCTCGATCCTATTCTTATAATTTTCAAAATTATTAAGTACGCTAATGAGAAGTGACTACCACCAACAGGTGCTTTCTCTTCCTTCTCTTCCTCTTGTTTCCTTAATGCTGCTTCTCTTCTTTTTGATTTATCAGCTAGTTTCTTGCCTTCATTTTCCATTAGTATTTGTAGATGAGGAATATTCTCATTATATCCATACGTTTCTTGTGCAAAGAGTTCATTTTCTTCATCTTTAAGTTGTTGTTCAAGCTTTTCTTTTGCTTCTTTATCATTGCTGGGACTGTTACCTGTTAAAGTTAGATATCAAGATACAAAAAAAAGAAACAGTTAGTGAATGCATTAAGATCACTTAACAGAATTTATCTTCTGGTGGGCGATTAAGATGTAGGTAGAGTTTTAACGTGGCAATAATCCACATCTATTACCACTTTCCAATTCCAGTAAGTACCAAATTCTGTGTCTAACACAAAATCAAAAATATAAAGCAAAATAATAAAAAGCGTGTAAAGATCGCGGACTTCGCAAAGGCATCTTACGTTGACCGGAAGGTATATATTCTGCGATTTAATGTGGTTCTAATCCACATCTATTACCACTTTCCAAATCTACTACCTATCGAACTCTGTATCTAAGACAAATAAAGAAACAGAACAGCAAAAAAAGTAGTTAATTCTCTGGAGAAAAGGTATTGTGCAACACAGGGTGAAGCGTTCGCTGTTCTAAATACTCTAGAGAGGTTTGAGTAGACATGTATTATTGTGGTTCTAATCCACATCTATTACCACTTTCCAAATTCAATACCTATCTAACTCTGTATCAAATATAAGTAAAGGGAGCAAAAAAAATAGAAATGACATCCACCTTATTGAAGCATGGAATACCGGGAAGGAAGTAATACACTCTCCATTTATTAATGTGGTATCAATCCACATCTATTATCACTTTCTAAATCCACTACCTATCTAACTCTGTATCTAAGACAAATAAAGAAAAAAAAACCAAAAAACTATGATTGGGATTGATGCTGGAATTGATCATGCATCTTAAATCGACTTGAGTAGCACTTTTTAAAGTCTATTAATAGTCATATATCATTGTGGTATTAATCCACATCTATTACCGCTTTCCAAACCCACTACCTATCTAACTCTGCATCTAATACAAATTCATTTTCAAAAAGATTAAAAAAGGAAGCGTGATGAAGGTTAGTTAGTAAATGAATTGAAAGGAAAGAAGTAAGAATACAGTTTAATGTGGTCTTAATCCACATCTATTATCACTTTCTAAATCCACTACCTATCTAACTCTGCCTCTAAAACAAATATGAAAAAACAAAGAGACAAAAATAAATATATTTTGGAATCGTATCGAGGATCCTAAAATTAGTCTTCAAATCGCCTCAGAGCCTCCGTTTTGACGACGATTTCATGGGTCCTCGAGAGGATCCCAAAATGATGGTGTCAGGTATGAAATGATGTCTTAAATAGAGCCAGACGATTTCAAGAAGTACCTTCCTGATCAAATCTCTCTGCATCTTCATGCATCTCTTCATTCAATCCTTTCTTTAAACCCGGATTCTTACCTTAATATTCCAGAAAATATGCCAAGTAGCCGGCAGCATAAATGTCTCTCAGAACGCCATTTCTGCATTAATATAAAGCACTTTTGATCAGGTTTCTGAGCCTTTGAAATTTTAAGCATTCTTAAGGTAGATCTTAAGTACTTGGATCTTCCATGTGATCTTGTTTTTCTTTCTTCCATGCTAACTTAAAGAGGAACATTTATTAAACCAAATTAGAAATCATTTATTTTCATGCAAAAAGTAGTGTTTTATCGTTCAGAAACGCTTTCTGGAGAGTAATTATGCAGCCGGTCACGAACCTGAATTTTACAAAATTCTAAAACTCCCAAATTTAAAGTACTTTCTTCATCCAAGCACTTCCCTTCTTCAATTCTTCCCTATCTAATTCATGTCCTTCTTCATGTCTAAATCTTAAAAATAGAACAAACCCTAAACTTTTTCTCTTGATCCTTGCGGGTACATAATTGATGAATTTGAGCCATTCTATACGCATAAAACATAGTGTTTGAACGGCCGCCGGAGCGGCCGTTCAAACACTATGTTTTATGCGTATACTGTATCCAAAAGAAGAATACACAAAAGAATATCCAAGCACCAGCAATAGCAAACGTAGAGACAACTAAATAGATATCATAATACCTTATTCATTTATTTTATAAAATAATACGACATTAGAATTATTTTGATCAAGTACCCGGCAGCATAATTAATCTTCAAAACACTGTTTTCTATGTATAAAACTAGATGATTTATAGACCCAAAACCATAGGCTTGGAATTAAGGTTTTTAAGGTAAGTTCTTAAAATACCTTGAGGAAGAAAATAAGAAACCATAAAATTCAAGCTCCACGACCGGCTTCACATTTAAAGAATTTAAGCGATTCTATAGCTATTTAGCATACGTTTTACCATTGAATTTTCGCTAATCCATTTTAAAGGTTTTAACATAGATTTTCAAAGTACAACCTCATCCTCGCATTATCACTATCTGTCCCATTCATAGCTCGTTGATGCCAATCACTACTAGCAATACCAAACGTGAAGAGTTTAAGGAATGCTGAAGTATTATGATTCTTCTTTACTACTCTTACTGGAGAGATCGTGGAGTGATCTCCTTTTCTTAATCTCCCTGATGGGCCTAGTAATATAATAAATAAAGGGGCACTTTAGGTCTAAACCCTTCGTTTTAAGACCTTCAAAATCATAGACGTTTTCGTAAGCAGAAAAAGCATTCTAACGCGATTTTTTCAAGCTTTGTGTACCCGCAAGGATCAGAGGCTTTAAAACTAAAATGCCTCTCTTTACCTAATAGCCCTCCTTCTCCAAATAGTCCATTAAAGCTATCCCTATTAAACCCCTTCCCTATACTACCATCCGCACTAGTCTCTAAACTTAATTGTACTCGACTAAAACAAGCAAGTCTCTGATTATCATTCGTGTAAAGACTTGCGATCTGTTTCCCGTCAGTAGGAAGAATCGTAAACTTAGCTGAATCATGATAATTACTACATGCTCTTAAACTTATAAACTCATTCTTAGCTGATTCTAAATCTGCTATAGAATGAGCTTGATTCCCTTGAGGAGCAAGAGGCTTGTTTTCGCATAAGTAGAGTCCGCACCACTTCTCACTCATCACCACTTCTTTTGTAATAGAGCTTCCAGTTCCAGGATTATTCGGATCATCCACTGTCTTATTCCCCCTTACACACACTACTCTTGCTCTCCAATAAAGATTATCTTCTTCATTCGCCACAGGTTCAGTAGATTTGATATTGCCGTGTGCGTCTTCCATTAATGCTTGGTTCCTACCATTCCGAGTGTTCATCTGAACTACATGATGTGGTTGAAGTATAAACTTATACTTGATATCCGAAGGTGATTGTAAAGTTTCCGTCCAAAGACTAACTACTTCTCCAGTTGTTTCATCTAGTGTTAAAGGAGCTTGAGCTACTGTTTGGACTTTAGTAGTCTGTTGATCAGAATCTGAATCATCATTGCCATCATCAGTACTACCTAGTGACATTTTAGATTTCGCTTCTTGGGGGTACATAATTGTTGAAAAAACTGCATGAGAATGCGACTTTTCCTTATAAAATCCTTATGGAATTTTAAGACTCTAGAATTGAGGCTTTAGGCTCTAAAATGTCACTTAATAATCAGTACTACTTCCATTCACAGGAACATCTTCTGTTACCATTTTTTTTCCAAAAATACTTACTTTTAGATCACAATGCTGAACTGGTAATAGATTAGGATTTTTTCCAAGAGCTTTCCTAGCTGCTGCTTCTGCTGGATAAACTACAGGACCTTCAGCTTTAATAGTCCATCCCATAAAACCCATAGCTTGTGCTGGATCATCAAAAGTATCAGATGTTTTCACTTGACATCCCATTTGGGAATAAGCTTCAGAGGATCCAACTTTGTAGATTTTGTCAGCAGCATCTGAAGTAGGACGAATTTCATCAGTAGTATTCAATGCTTCCTGTTCACTCAAACTAGTAAACCCTTCAGTACCAGTACTATCTATTAATGAAGAACCATTGTCTGTATCTCTACCTTCACTTCCACCACTAGTATCTCCTCCATCTCCTCCAATAGTTACTTGTTTAATCATAGCAGGACATATTTGCTCCCATCCTTGTATAGATTCTTTAGCTGGGTGTTGCTTTAGTAGACTAATTTTCACAAACTCTAAACCGAAGATTTCGCTATGTTATTTTAGCTATTTACACTTAAGATATGGCTTCAAAAACTAGCTTTCGGGATGGGTCTCGAAATCCAAAATTTCACAATTTCACAAACAAAGCACCAACCAGTTAGGATGTGTACTAAAACTAGCAGTAGAAGTTCTACCTTGCCAGCCACCATCATTATTCGTACTTTTACCAGTAACTTTTTCCGTCCATAAACTTTCTATAACATCCCTCCATGTCTTTGAAGCTGAATCAGATACTCCAGTTTTTCTTCGAGATTCACTTACACTATTACCACTACTAAAGATATCAAAGATAGATCCACCAGCAGCACTCTGATACATATTACTCCCTAAAATAAAATAATTGTCCGGTCCGGAATCTTCCAAATATCCGGCAGCATAAATAATTAAAAAATCACTGTTCTCCACTGTAAAATCTGTATGATTTGATGGCTTAAAATCACGGCTTTAGGATTAAGGACAATAATTATCTTTTATGGAGTATTACCAATTATGTCGTCAAAATCACCAGCCATATTATCAGCGTAACAACCTTGAATGTTGTTTGTTGTTGCCTTACATTTCCTTATCTGTGCTTGCATAGTGTTTGCGTTTACATTAGTACTTGGTAGAAACGAACCTTCACTAATTCCACTAAATAGACGATGCCTGACTAAAGCTATTTCTTCGGTCTCTGATGAATTCTTTTTATTCATATTACCAATCTTTATCTTACCATTATTACTACTATCCGAAGATTGTTCTGAGCCTTCGTTCTGTCCTTCTTTCTCTTTCTCTAAGTCTGCCAAAGCCTTCTCTGCTGCTTTTTTCTTCCTATTCTGAGCTTTCTGAATAGCATCCCACGATATTGGTTTCTCACACTCGAACATAAAGAAGTATCCATAGGCTGATTCATGACATTCATTAGTTGTAACAGTGAATAATGGAGTATTGATATTATTAGATGGATTGGAGGTAAGTGCTTTAGATGCAGCTGCATCATCTGTCGTATTACTATTAGTACCATTCCCGGTCGTATTATTTATTTGTTGCACTATATTGTTAGCGCTACATTCCTGTTTATTAGTATGAGTTTCATATTGAACTCTACCACAACGTGGGGAATGTTGGATTTCACAAGAAAGTGGACGCATATAGAAGGCTAATCCACCATCGGGTTTGTTGGTGGGACCTTGAGAAGGATCAGCTGTATCTTCTGCTAATGATTGCTGTTGTGCTCCTCCTGCAGCAGCATTTGGTCCTGCTTTCGTCATAAACAATTCTTGTAAGTTACAACTTTTTAAATCCATCACTTGACTCACTTTACTTTGATCATAGATTATATTTGGACCAGCTTGTTTTGTACATTGTGAATCACTAAAGACAGATAACTTAACTGCAGCATGAGTTTGAATGTTTTGAGGGGAAACGTAGAAGGCTGTATCTGCTTGACATGACGGATCGTTGGGACTAAGAGTTGGAGCGGTTAGAGAGGTTTGATGATGTTTCCTTGAAGAGGATTTCTTTGAAGATGTTTTCTTTTGTTGAGATTTCTTTGATTTCTTACCGGATTTAGTAGTAAATGCATGAGATGAATCTTTATCTTGTTCTTCCATAAAGGAACTTGAACTAGGTCGAGAAGCTGCAGGTTTAATAGAAGGTTCACTACTTGTTTCGGTTTCTGTTATAGCACTCTTCAGTAACTGATCCAACTCCGGATCATCACCAACTGAATCTTGTGATAGAAGTTCGACTAAGGCATCAAGTTCTTTGTCGACGTTCGAGTTTGATGTTTCAGTAGTCTGGATAAAAGAGGTTGCTAAACCACCTTCTACTGTCTGTCCGTCAGCCTTCAATTCTAATACAGAAGGAGTGATTTGAAACTTCGAGAGTGGTTGTTTAATACTAGACTTAATTGTATCACGGACTGGTTCTTTCTTTTCTTCTTTTTGACCACTTAACTTCCTATACCTCTTTTCTTGCTCTGCGTCAAAGAAATCAACCTCATTGAGAGATGGTGGAGTAGCTGCACCTTCGTCCATTAACGAAGAACTTTTTACATTCTGACTAGATTTTTCTACTACTGGTTTCCAGTTATTAAAATCTGAATCATCTTTATTTAGAGCAGAAACATTCTTTCCTTCCTTTCCATTTTGTTCCTTCAACTTATCCAGATCCTCTTTAGTCTGCGTCATCAATTCTAATAACTGACTCCAGTTCGATTCCTTCTCCTTCGATGCTATAGAGTAGAGTTCATGTAGTTCTTCGTGGCGTTTCTTTTGATCCTTTTCTATATCTGATTCATCCTTTAAGTTATCAGAATCCGATGTACTTGATTTAGAATTACCCTCAGCTAAAGATTCACTATCTATTCCCAAATCCCCCTTAGCTCCCATAATTTCAGTCGAATGACTTATCAAAGTTTTCTTATCTTTCAGATTCTTCATTTTTTCTAAGATTTCAGGAGTAAAGATAAAGTTTTCATTATAGGGACTTGCTCCTGTTATGGGGTTGGTTTTGAGAGAAGGACCTGGAGTTAGAGTATTCATTGAATTCTGCATACCAGGAATTACACGAAAAGCGCCACTATTGATAACTGATTGTGCTAATGAAGCAGAAGGATGGTTACCGCTACTATGACTAAGTTGCTGTAACAAACTATTAGTTTGTGCTAGATTTTCTAGTTGCTGTTTTGCTTCCTCTTTCACTCTTCTTCTGCGTTGATCTTCATCTTCTGGTACTAAATCATGAACTCCTGCTGATTGAAATGCTTGATCTACTGAAGGTACTACTCGTTTGAGGATGGACCAGGGGTTTTCGGGCTTAGCCTTAGTATTTTCTTGAAGCATATAAGGAGAAGGAGTGTTGCGTTCTAATATAGAAGGTACATCTTCATTTCCTGATCCACTTGAACTACCACTTGTATGTTTCTGTTGTTCAACTAAACTCGCAGCTGCTTCCATCTTCATATTATTGATATCTTGATCTATATTTAATGGTTCAGAAGTAGGTTTTGAACTTAATTTAGGTTTCCAACTTCTATCATTTTCTGGCGCACCAGGCGGGCCCTGTTGTGGGCTGTCTAGTTCGATTATTATACCAGATTTAGATTTATTTGAGCTTGACGATTTAGCCTTTGTTGACAAGAGAGAATCATTAATCTTTGGACCGATCCTAATCGGTCCATTAGGTCCCTCTTGGTTTGGGGAATCGATCTCTACGATGATCTTATTCTTCTTACCGTGTTTCTTCTTAGATGACTTAATATGGTGTTTATTATTGTGATGTTTCTTCTTCTTGTTGTGTTTGGTGTCTTTGTGGTGTCCATCATCATTCTTCTTTAGACTAAGACTCTCTATCTTATTCAAAACTTCTACAGCAGAAGTCATTCCCATTTCTTTTTGTTTCTGTAGGTTACGACGTTTCTTTTCTTCAAGTAGCTTCTTATGTGTTTTCTTGAGTTTGGAATGGAGTTTCTTGTTGTGTTTCTTAGAAGTTGATTTGGTAGTAGCTTCTTCATGCATCTTGATGCCGGCTAGTGAAGTAGGAGAAGTGGATTTATCTTGTTCTTGTATTAAACTAGTAGTACTTAATTTCGATTGATGTACTGGAGTAGTAGCATCCTTTTTCTCAACAAACGAACTAGAACTACTAGCACTACTTCCCACCACTGGTATTCTATTATTACCACCTGTACTCCTCCCTCTATCAAACTCCCTTAATATAGCATCAGCTTCTGCATTCAATTCTTCATCGTTGAATAAACTATTACTTCCAACAGCATCATCCAAGGCGTCATCTCCTGTTATATCTTGTAACAAATATCCTGGTGATCTCTCCTGCTGCTGTATCTCTGATAATGCTAAATCTAAATCTATACGATCACCAAGTAGACTATCACCACCGCTTTCTAATAGGGAACTTGCATAAGCTTCTGCATTAGCTTTTCTTTCATCACGAAGGAATCTTATGGAGGAAGCACTAGAAGTAGATGATGAACTAGAACTACCACTGCTGTAGCTGGAAGAACTCGAACTACTCGAACTTGAACTACTACTCGATGATGAGCTTGAAGATGATTGTGATTCACCCACGACTAAATGCGAGTGAGTCGTTCCAAGAGCGATAAGGGACGATTGTATGAGAAAAGGACGCATGGTTTTATGTAATTAATTTGAAATAATAGTACTACCTTAGGTAATAGGTTTTAAAAAAAGACGTAATTATGGAAATTCTTAATAAGTACAAATCACCGACAAATCGGTGTATTAAAAAAACTACCCTTACACAATGTCTGTATAATTGAAAGAGAAAATAGATTGGTGAAGGATGATATAATACTCTCGGTCGAAAAACTCATGACTAGTCTCATATCAATTTTCTCAGATACTCATTCTCAATCTCGAATCTCGATAGTAACGAACAGCATACGTCGTACTTTCAAAAACTCAACGACAAGGGACAACTTTCTTATTCGGATTCTGATACTACTGACTGCCTCACCCACCATGCAGCAATCGTTCTTCTAAACTCTATTATCTTGAACTTAATTCTACATACTAATTAGGAGTAATTAACGATATCGTCCCCTAGTACCACCTCTATACAATTTCTTTGAATTCTCTACATACAAATTTTTTATTCCTACATACGGCCTGTCAGAGTTTCTTTTTATACCTATGCTATTCTAGCATTCTGACCGATTTATATCGTTTTGATTTCTTTAATTACTACAACACCTATATTCTCTATAGAATAAGAATACCTCTATTCTGTCTCTGTACATCTTACAATCAGCCAACGATCACAGTATGGAAAAAATATGTTCCATGATTACTGCATATGTTTTTCTTAAAAGTTAAAACATAGCTATCTTCTTCACACAGATATTAGATATCAGTACTAACAGTCACCCTACACCGACTACCCAAAATTGAAAGGAAAATAAATTATGAATGTGTGAAACGATAAACTTCATTCATAAATGCTGTTTTTAACTTCTATATTCTCTTGATGTTTTAAACCGTCGTTAGTACAAGTAGTACTATCAACCATTGTGATTGTGCCAAGTAAATTCAATAGTGTCTCTATCTTAATCTTGAGGTTAATGCCTCATATGTTATGTACCATGCCCAATACTTAAATCCTCCACTAAAACCTAACTTAACCAAACATCTAAAAAACAACAAATATAAAATCATTAGTTCAACTAAGGTACAACCCAAAACAAAAAGGTTACAATGTGTAACCCCAAAACTTATGAAATCTCAATCTAAAATCGTTCAGTCCAAATAAATAACTATTCTGAAGTGCTGATATAAATAAAAAGGGACAACTTAATCCCTCTAAGAGGTTATGAATCAATGGTTTAAAATCTAAAAGATAACGTCAATGTGCTATATAGTGCACAACAAAACTTATTCAATAATTCAAACTAACTTAAAACTAAATCTAATTTTAATCGGATGAGTGCATACTTAGCTTTATGAAGCTTGGATTTTAAAATGATAAAAGTGACAATTCTTCTCCTAAGGAGAGAATCGAATAATGATGATGTACAACGATGCTATTGGGCATCTGACAAATAAATCTGTTTCTTAAATACTAGCTAGACACTGACACACGAGTCTTATGCCAACGTCGGCGCCTAGACTAGCCTAACTTTAAAATTTTTCTCAATCCTTTCCGTCCTCTAAATTCCACCACTTGTCTTGATTACTTATTTAGTTTTATTCGTTATCAAACAAAGGTCTATTACAAACTCTCCTTGAACCGGAACTAGGTGGTTCAGGAACTGGTACTCCAACTACGACTTGATTTAGCTGGCTAGCATCTCTCTCATCATTCAACAACAAAGGTTCTTGTTCCGGAATCAACCCCCCAGGAGCCGGTATATAAGATAAAGCAGAGGAAGAACCTGTATTGGAGTTATCACCAGCAGTTAATACAGTTCCACCTGTAATTCCTGCATTCAATGCTGTATACTGTTCTCCTGTAATAGCAGATACGAAGTTAAGATGATTATCAATAGGAGAAGGTTTAGGCTGTCCGTTTTCTGTAGCTGATGATGATGTGGCACTGTTAGGAATATGTGCGTTATCCAAATCAAGTTCAGAAGAAAGATCTCTTAATAGAGGTTTAGCATCATCCTGCATATCTTCTTTACCTTCCTCTGCAGGCTCATCTTCTTTGACATCCTCTATATCTTCTTCCTCTTCTTCCTTCTCCTTCCTTTCCTCTTTCGGTGCTAGATTGAAGATAATCACTGAAATAATAATTCCAGCAATTGCAAAAAATACCTTATTTTAGAAAATCAGCAACTTTAGGATTTTCGATTTCTGGTCAAGTAGCCGGCAGCACAATTACTGTCAAGAACGCTGTTTTTACGTTAAACTAAAGCACTTCTGATGAGGTTTCTGAGCCTTTGAGATTCTAAAGATTTTAAAGGTAAATTTTAAGTACCCTTAAGAAATCCGTCTCTGCTAACTCCTGCTTACTTGCTAATCCAAACCTCAATCCAAATTTCCCAAACAGATCTTTCTCAACAGTAACAACTAAAGCTAGTGCAATAGCAGCGGTTATGTATTTCCAAACACTAGTGAGAACTTTTGATAAATAAGCACTACTCCAAGTCTGAGCTGCATTCGAGATTAAAGCGAATAATACAATAGGTCGTGAGAGAAATGGCCACGGAGTTGGGAATAATGTATAATCATGAATAATAGCTTGATAGAAGGGGGATTCTGGTTTTAAAGATGATGAGTCAGAAGTAGTAGATTCAAAATCAGAGATAGGTCTTTCAACCTCACCCGTAATATCAGCAAAATTCTCATACCATTGATCCTCAGTGATTCTGCACATTTCACGTGTACATAGCTTCCTAGAACCTTTCGGACCAGATCCAGGTAGTGACCAGAGGTAAACTTTACCACAATACTTCTTCTTAATTTCATCTGCAGAATCAGTACCATCATCATCGTTGTTAATACCTTCACATCCTCTACTGGAACTAAACTTATTCAGAATTTCTCTTTCAATCTCTTTTAAACCGAAGTATTCGAATTTAGTTTGTTTATTACCATGCTTTACTTCTGATTCTTGGCTTCCGATGAAGAGTCCGTGTTCTAATGGAGAGTTGGTTGGAATCCAATCTAAGTCTTTTCCTGATCCACCAGGGATCTTTTCACCATGTGGTATCGATATTTTGAAATCTGCATCAGGCCATTCCATCTCTTTATCATCAATCGTCTCTCCCTTCTCCCTCCTAATCTCTCTCTGTCTTTCACCTAACCTACGAACGTATTCAGAAGCTAATCCTTTACCTTTCTTAATCTCTTCTAACCTATCCACCGCAGTCTTAGAACTACCTTCTAAAAACATAACGACTGGTCTTTCTGTTTCGAAGAAGTTCTCAGGATCTCTTAAAGGGGAATAGTAAGGTTGATGATTCTCTGCTGTTCCATTATCTGAAGCTGTTGTAGTTGTCTCGACGTAATTTGGTATTGATTTCTCCTTTAGCTTGCAAACTGTTGCTTTTGCTTCATGTGAGTCGTCGTTCTTTGAGAAGTGGAGACGAGTGGAGAGGTTGTCTTCTTTAGTTGCTTGTTCTTGCTTACAATCAAACTCTACTTTCCATCTTTTACTCCATACTACAGCAATAGTATCCTGCACACTAAGATCAGTTCCTACTCTAGTTTTCTTAAATTCATAAGAAGTATGTCTGTCGAAATAGAGTGTAAGAGTTTGTTCCGGAGGGGATTCTTCATCATCTTTCTTAATGGATTCCCATTTAGCTCGTTTTTGGTAGTAGGTGATCATGTCTATCTTTGGTGGAGTAGCACTACCAGAAGTTATTCCCAAATCTTTTAGCGACTTTATATTCCTACTTAAAGGATCACGATGATTCTCTCCACTGCTAGCTGGATTCAATAGATTATTACTCACTGGTTTTTGAAGATATTCTTCTAAAGGTTTCAATACTTTCATTCTTTCGTGATCAACTTTATGATTGACTGTTCCATTGATATGGGTATCAGGATCACTTTCTGGAGTCTTCACAGATTCCAAACTTAAATCATACTTCTCTTTCAAAGTCAAATAAGTATTCGGTTTTGGAGTTTCATATATCCAAGAAGTACGTTTGGAAGAGTCTTCTTCTCCTTCTATATCTTCTGGTCTACTACTTGAACTGGAAGCTTTAACCCTAGCTAAGTGCATTGGCTCACTTAATGGAGCATCTTTTTCGAAGATTCTGAATGGATGAAAGAGTAACTTCTTCTTTTTATCAGCACCGTTACTACTCGATCGTTTATCGTAACCTTCCTCATGTCTCCCCACATACAATAAGAAATTATCCTCCAATTGACTTCTAGTGTTCCATAAAGTAGAATAAGCATATGGTGATTTAGAATAGAATTTAGTATCATACATCAACGCTGCAGCTCCTTTAGAAGAACCTGCATCATCTTCAAACAAACTTCTATAACGTTCGTCATGATGTACTTTTAATCTTCCTGTGGGGGTGAAGTAATCAGTGGAGACGAAGTTATCTCTCTTTTCCCAACTACTAAATGATTTGGAAGAGTCAACGGCGAGATTAGGATGAGAATCAAGTTCTAATTCTAAAAGGAAATCTTCATCATTAGAGTCTGAAGATGATGAAGCTCTAGCTGGCCATCTACGATACTTATCATTATCTCCCTTAGTTCTACGATTCCCTATCTCTCTTTTCAAAGAAAGACTTGCATATCTCTCAATCAAATCATAGAGTTCGTTACTTGACATCTGACTGTAAGTGTCTGCTTCTGTTGATAAAGTAGAATCATCAGGTGAGTCTTCACCACTTCTATCATTCCTCAATCCTTCCAAAACTCCTACTCCCCAGCGATTACTTCTAGTATCTTCTTCATTACTCCAATTCCTTAAATTACAAAGTGACATTTTAGAAAATTTCAAGATTTTAGATCTCGCTTCTTGGGGGTACATAATTATTGAAAAAGATGCATGAGAATGCGACTTTTCCTTATAAAATCCTTATGGAATTTTAAAGTCTTAGAATCAAGGTTTTAAGCCCTAAAAAATGTCACTTAATACCTTAAATTAAAACGATTAGGAAGAATCACATTCTTGACTTCGTCTGGATCATGTTCGTTTACTCTTAAAGGATCGTTCCAGATTGGATATCTAGCTCCTTCTTTAACTGAACTACCACCATCAGAAGAATGAAATTCATAACCTCTACCCTTCCACTCTACATCTGACATCCCTTCTCCATAAACACGATAAGCAACTGACTTTACTCCTCCGAACACGTCTGTCTTCAAACCTTCTGGACCTTTAAGACTTAGTATACCAGTAAAGAATGGTATTCCTCTCAACGAAGGACTTCCACGAACTGCTTCCAAACTATCCGCAAGTATAGCACTCACCGGATTCGTTATAAAGATCCCGAATATACCAAATACTAACGTCCATAATTCAAACTGAAACTTCTGTAAGTAGAATGGAAGTTTCTTCTTCTTTTTCATCCTTGCTTCACCTAAAAGAGAGCCGAGAACAGCACAGGTATTTCCTATTAGAGAGAATAATAATCCAACAGGAAGACCATTACCACTAGAACCATCTCCACCACCTCCGAACGGGTTAGACTCTTTACCTTAAAGAAGAAAGAAAACGAGTAAGTCTTAGTCCAACTCTAAGTTGAAAAGTACTCAAAACTATTGTAAAATATACTGTTTTCTTATTAGAAAAACACGTTCTGAAAAGCTTTTCTGCTGCCGGGTACAAAGTTATAAAATTCAAAATCACATTAAGTACAAGTTAAGAAGTGAAATTCAAACACTGATACAACTATCCCAATAATAGCTACCCACTGAAGATTTGTAAATCCTCTTCCTAATATCAACTTCGTTAAACTAGCAGTTAACTGGGTGTTGCTTTGGTCTCTGAATCCCCAAAACGTATTCTCATAATTCTCCATGCTAAAGTGCTGTTTTACATGCATAGAACGTGATTTTTTTGCTATATTTAGAGTCCCGCAATTTGGCGAAACCCCGAAACCCCGCAACCAAAGCAACATCCAGTTAATGGTATCCTCAAATTACTAAACACTTTCCTCGTAGAACTAGATAGAAATGCGTTCTGCAACAGATTAAACAACTGTGCAGAAGAGAAGAATAGAGCTGGTAATGCGTATCCTTTCAATACCTCCCAATCAAACATATGAGAGAGTCCATTCTTAAATCCGAGAAAGTAGATTGTTAATAAACCAGCAAGAAGCGTATTACCAGTGTAGATATACACATTCAGAAAACTTGGGTTTAATGAAGTGCCTTTCTGAGCAACCCGTTCTGCAAGAATCTTACTTACATCAAAGAAAAGAAACGATAACATCACTATTGGTGCTACCCAATTTGGATATTTATTTGTTTTTGGATTAATTAACATAGAAGGAGGAAGGGATGAAGGATCTTCTTCGTCGCCAAAAGGGTCGTCAACTTTAAAAATCAAACAAACCCTAAACTTTTTGTCTTGATCCTTGGGGGTACATAATTGATGGATTTTTGCCATTTTTTATGAATAAAACATAGTGTTTTAAAGGGCCGCTAATACTAGTCTTCAATTCACCTCTTTTACGATCAGGATTCAAATTACATTCAATAGGATATTCAATTACTGCACCTTCTTTCTTTAGATGGGGAGTATACGTCTTTTTGATTCCTTTATTAGAAGAATCTGAACCCGATTCTTCGTTAGATTTTTTATCATCACCATCTGAAGTGCCATTAGATTTCTTATCATCAGAATTAGCCCTGTCTCTGTTTCTAACATTAGCCTTTTTATCATCAGAATTAGCTCTGTCTCTGTTTCTACTAGAATTCGTTTTCTTATCATCAGAATTAGCTCTGTCTCTGTTTCTACTAGAATTCGTTTTCTTATCATCAGAATTAGCTCTGTTTCGAGCATCATCAGAATTTGCTCTGTTTCTAGCAATTGAATCTCCTTCTTTTAATTTAGTAATAGTAGGATTAGAAGAACCCTTATCTTCTTCTTCTTCTTCGTTATTAAGTTTCAATTTATCTTCAATCATGACTTCTGCTGAACCTGAATTCTGCTCATAATCTGGTGAGTCAGGACCATGCTCACTACTAATCCCTAAAATAAAATAATTGTCCGGTCCGGAATCTTCCAAATATCCGGCAGCATAAATAATTAAAAAATCAACGTTTCTCAGTTTAAAATCTGTATGATTTAGTGGCTTAAAATCACATGTATAAGATTACATGTTTAAGATTAAGGATAATAATTATATTTTATGGAGTATTACCTGTTTTATTATCCAACCCCTTTGCTATTCCAGCTTTCATTATTAATAAATCCTCTTCCTGTCTAACACATCGACTATAATCATCTTCAACGCTGCTTTGAAATGTTTCTCTATTTATCATATGTCTAATATGGCTACTATAACCCGGAAAGCTTAAACTATAATCAGTTGTAGTGTTCCTATTACTATCTGT
>Ga0099798_10182_pt1 | contig 20622 bp, 15 predicted proteins | sample Uncmet_Sort29A_1_FD_89870 | JGI IMG/M metagenome (GOLD analysis project Ga0099798, IMG submission 89870) | Marine eukaryotic communities from CALCOFI LINE 67, Pacific Ocean - CN13ID_Sort29A_1 | ecosystem: Environmental > Aquatic > Marine > Oceanic | place: Pacific Ocean: Monterey Bay | collected...
GTTGAGGTATTATGGGAAGAAGACTTAGCTAATGATGGTGACGAAGAAGACGCTGGAGCACCTTCGAGTTCATCTTCTAGTTCTTCTTCACCTAGTAAAGTTTCTATTGATGGTTCTCCGGAGACGAGTGAAACTAGTCCTCAAGGTTTTAAAGAACCACAAGCTAAGAGAAGGAAAGTCGAAGCTAGTGGTGCTGTCGTGAAACAAAGCTCATCATCTAATTCCTCTGCAAAGAACGCAAGCGTCTGGGCTGAGAATCACCCCACAGAAGATACTTCAACCTTCAATCTCATCCTCGCTTCCGAATGCTGTTACAAAGAGGAAACGTTTGAACCACTCCTAAACATAATCAAGAAAACCCTATATAAACCTCCCATTAATACTACCGACAACCTTCTCGAACAATCTATTAGTAAGTGGAAGAAGCGTAATACAGCTCGTGCATTATTCTCTGGAAAGAGGTTCTACTTCGGGTGCGGAGGAGGTACGACTGGGTTTAGGAATTATGTGAAGAAAGTAGAGGGAGAAGCTTTTATTAAAGGGGAGGATTGCATTATTGATTGTAAAGTTTTAAGAATGATTGGGGATAAAAAGAGTAATTTAAGGGAGATAGTGGAATTGAAATGGAAATTAGTGGAGGAAGAAGATACGAGGGATGGCTAATTTGTTTAGACTTGGTGTCAAGTTTAGTTAGTCGAATAAGATAAGTTTTTGTTGAACGATGAATTGTATAGAAATAGAATACATGTATGGATTGATATACAGACCAATATGTCTGAAAAAGTGACGTCTTTTTTATTAAGTTTAAGTAAAACCAAGCATATCATCGTGCTTCGAGAGTGCTACTGTACGGAGTCTTAGAAGTTCCGTTGTTCGTGCGTATTATATTTTAAAGATCATATTCTCGATTTGGAATTTCGTGATTTCACGAGTTCATACTAAATGAGTCATATGATTCTATAACGAACCGTAATACTAATCTTTTGATTCCGTTTTTTCTATTTTTCTCTTCTTTCTCAATACTAAATCTAAAAAATCAGTGAGATATCAAAAAAAAAATATATAGCTAGTGAAGACGCATTGTAGTAGTTTTTGAGATTCAGTTAACCATTATCAATCCATTCAATTTACTGTGTCTAGGAATCGATCGTAATTATTCAATACAAACTACTTTATTTTAAATAAACCACTAATACTACTCTAAATAATAACCAAACTAAATCATGTCTCTATTCGGCGGTGGTGGTGGTGGTGGTTTGAATAACCAGCAGCAACAAGGCCAAAACAACCAAGGAGGAGGTGGTGGTGGTTGGAATAACCAGCAGCAGCAAGGTCAGAACAACCAAGGAGGTGGTTTCGGAGGTGGAAATAATCAACAGCAGTAAGGTGGTAATGTTTTCGGAGGTTTTGGTAGTGGTCAGCAGCAGCAAGGCGGTAGTATTTTCGGTGGTACCGCTAATCAACAGCAACAGGCTGGTGGTCTTTTTGGAGGTGGTACTAATCAGCAAGCAGGTGGTGGTCTTTTTGGTGGTGGTACTAATCAGCAAGCAGGTCAAGGAGGTGGTTTAATAGGTCATGGTGGTTTAAACTTATCTGCACCCAGTACTGGAATACCACTTCAGCAACAAGGTAATCCAAATCTCAACTTTTGGGATTTCTACGACTTCCCACAGCAATTAAATCTAACTAATGATCAAAAGAAAAAAATTCGTGATGAATTACCTAAGCGTGTCTTTCCTGGCCCAACTCAATCTGACATGCAGTATTGGCAAACTCATCATGCAGTAACAGCTGGACAACCAATCGTATTACCAGGAGGAGCTTCTCATTCTCAACAACATATACAGTAGCAGCAAGCAAATAATAATATGAATATGAATGTACATGGACCATCGAATGAATTACACGTGAATAACTTACTTGCATTAGAGGTGACTCATTATCCAAATGTTCCTCAGAAGTTAGATATGTACCATGATATGCAAATGAATTTCGACAAGCAGACTAATGTTATGCATCCGAATCCTAATATACCAGATCCATCGAAAGTATGTATGATAGTAGATCGTAATAGTAACAATGGGTTTGCTCTTAGTTGTGATGATAGGTTTAATTATAAAGAATATCAGCGTCTTTCTGAATCGATTCCCGGTAGGAATTCAAATCCTCCTCAACCTCGTAGACTTTGGCCAGATCCTTTAAACGACTGTGCTGGGTATGGGAAAGATGCAAATGGGAATCGTTTAGGATCATCAACTAATGGACAAGTTAAACTTGAGAAGGGTGTCCAGCCTGATGGTTTAATGCGTTGGAGATTTGAAGATGATGATTGTGGAGGGGAAGAGAATGATAAGAAGGGGAGAATTGTACTTACCTTGAAAAAACCTTAAAATTTCAAAGGCACAGAAACCTTATCAAAAGTGCTCTAGTTTATTGCAGAAACAGCATTCTGAGTCGTATTTATGCTGCCGTTTACTTGATGAAAATTCGAAAGCCGCTTATTTTCTAAAATGTTAAGGTAATCAAATTCCAATTTAATGCCGGCCAAGATGCACATGGAGTTTCATTTGATGCTAGAACAGAGACTGCTTATCTTCCATTCCGTCCTCAGGGGATTATTCTTTTAGAATTGTTTAAGATAGCATTTGCTAAACGTAGGATGTTTAAATTAGGAAATAGAGAATCTAATCGTAGATATGCTACTTGTTTTAATGTTGAAATTAAAACGAGACCTGGTGATAGATTTACTAGAATGGTAAACTTTGGACAGGGAGGTAATGGGATGTATGGAGGTTATGGTAATATGAAACCGAGTCCTTATGAGTGGCCTGATGAAGATTATTTTGTTAAAACGATTAGGAAGTTAAAAGATGAAGGTATTACAATGGATATGATTAATCAGTTTTGGGAACCTAAGGCTGGAAGTGGAATACCGAATCCTGATGTTCCTGCACGACCTAAAGTAGTTGTTAGTGATACTAACCCATCTGCACCCTTCAAATATTCTACAAAGTATCATACTGAAGTTCACGTTAATTTCTTAGGGATAGAGAAAGGAAGTATTAGAGCACATGAATTATTTAATAAGCCGGACGCTGAGAATATTGATTGGAACTTGTTGGGAACTGATGTCCAATGTCCATTAGCAGAAGAGTGTGCAGTTTGTCAAGATAAGGAAGAGGAGGAAACTCCTACTATGAATATGAATGGAAGTTCAAGTGCTAGCTCATCGTCTTCTTCTAGTTCTTCTTCTAGTACTGGTTTTGGTTTTGGTGGACATAATCACTTTAACAATAATGGTTTTGGTGGGCATAATCACTTAGATAACTCGTCTAATAACCTCAATAAAGATAGAGGCGGTATTCAACTCACTAATTTCTGTAAGCATATCTTTCACAAATCTTGTCTCAAAGAATGGTTTAAGAAAGGTATTTTAGTTTCATAAATGAAGCGCCTTAGTTTAAGCGCTTAACGGAGGGTATCGAGAAATAAGGATTTGAAGCCGTTTTGCAAAAGAAAAAGTATCAAATTTATAAGGCTTCTAAGCTACCTCTTAGACTACTCCTTATATTTAATTTACTTTTTAAGGTAAGTGGCTGTGTCCGATGTGCGTAACTAATCTATCTCCTCATAAATTCTTAGTTGGTATTATGCCCGACGGTGAGATGAAATGGTATGTTAGTCCCCACGATCCTCCTCCTGATGGTGAAAATGATGCTAACTGGCCTTAGACTATTGGTTAGGTATTTTCGCATTTTCAGAAAGTGCGCAATCTGCGGAGGCTGCGGAGCTGTCGAAATGCACGTTTTCCTAAATAAAAAGCATCAAATTTCCTTTATGATTGTGGAGACTAAAAACTCAGATAAATTACCTTATTTTCAAAGACCAAAGCAAAACCCAGCTAGACATACTATTAGAGTAGAATTCTCCTTTAACGGTGGTTGCAGCAAATTTGCTAAAGATGATCGTGGCAGGGATAAGTATTATCATCCTAGAAAAGAAACTGGTTTTCTTCCACTAAATAAATGGGGAACGGAGTTATTGGAGTTGTTTAAAATAGCGTTTAGAAGGAGGATTATGTTTGGATTGGGAGAGCGAATTGCTAAACAGCAATTCGCTCCTACTTTTAATATACATCTTAAAACAAATCTCCATTATGGTGCAAGTGCACATGGTTATCCGGATCCTACTTATGATGCGAGAACTAGGGAGGAATTGAAGGACAATGGAGTCACTGTGGAGGATATAGTTCTGCCGATGGGATATACCTACAAGAAGCAAGATGGCAATGCTGCTGCTGGTGCTAATGCAGGGGGAGGGAGTGGAGCCGGGAATTAGGCTGTGTTTAGAATTTGTGAGTGTGCATAGAGATCGATAGAATAGAAAATCAAATCTAGAGACAGCAGTAGAAAACTTAAATAGTAAACAACATCACAACATCATGTTTGAAACTTAGAACCTGCATTTTTTTAGCAACAGCGAAACTTTGACTTTATTTAGCATAGGAAAACAATATGTTGCAGTATTTCAGATCTGATCTAGACCGGTTATGAGTCCTTTTCTATGTTAGTGGCAGAGAATCTGGAAAGATTTTGCTCCCAGCTAGCATTTTCATCACATCTGACTAAACTGCAAAAATATCTATCTGATTCTCGAGTTAACTATGGTGATGTATCTTTCTTTCTTGTTTTGTTTTCTATTAAATTTTGTTCTCATGTTTAGTATCTCTATCTAATATGATCAATCTATCTAGTTTTGATGTCAAAGTTCAGTTTACTGCAATGTATTTCCTTCTGTTTATAGATCAAGTTTTGTTTTCTTTTTGTCCGTATCTGTTTTCATTAAATGTTATCTCAATGTTCAGATCCTTCTCCTTTTCAGTTTCAAAGATCAGATTCTCAGTAGTATAAAAAAGTCACTATATTTTCTATCCTACTACCTCTCTTCTAAAACTTCTACTCGTATCCATATATTAACAGCATATTCTTTAGATTAGTCAAGTTCAACTTACTTTAAAGTTAAGGCTTAACGATGTAAAATGCTTACTAGTTTAAAGATATATGCTTAGCGGCACTAAATCTGTCCCATATTCCAAAAGTTTGTAGATAAGTTTAGCTAACATATTGTAGCTTTAGGTTTAACATAGTTATTGTAGTTTTAAAAAAGACGTATACAGATTTCATATCTAGTTTTGTTTAGTTTTTATTTGATAGTACTACAATAATTCGTATTCGTTACTAGTGTTTTTATTCACTTTTGTTTATTGGTATTCGTTGGCATTATTAGTTGGTAATTTAAGCTTATTACGATAGAATCATGGGTGATAATAACAAATCATCTTCATCTGAGGAAGAGAGTGGAGGATTGGGAAATGTGTTGGTACTACTTCTATTTTGATTATACTGTTTTGAATCGCTTTATTTTTATTTTTGTTTTGAGATGATTTTTAGCTTTCCTTTTCCCTAACTCACATAGGATAACTTAGTAGCTCTACAGGATAAAGTTTTAGATGATGCCGTTAACATTGATAATTATGACGCGAAAAATACCCATAATAATATTGATACTTACGAGGTGAAAGATATAGAGGAAGTTAAAGAATCTACACCAACTCCAAGTCAATTGAAGTTAGTAGAGAATTTAATTAGTCCTATGAAGGAGGGAAATAATGATTTTCATCGAAATAATAATTCTCAAAACTCATCTAATGGTGATAGTTGGATGGGAAGTAGAAATCCTTTGTTACATTTTAATCAAAAAACTTTCTCCCAGAATAATCACGCCTCGGATGATCAATACAGCACAGGTGGAAATGGTTGGAGTGGTGGATGGGATACTACTGGTGGATGGAATGATGGTAGTTGGGGAAAAGGAGGTGGTGGATATGGTTGGGGAAAAGGTAAATCTAGTAATGGCTGGGGAGAGATGATGTATGGAGGTGCAGGACCGCATGCGGTGAAGATACCTAATCCAAATCAAATCCCTCTTGGTGTTCCTGTTGTACCTCCTATGAATCCTCAAATTATTTCTGATAGAATCTCTTCTTCTTCAGCAGCTTCTGCTGTTTCAGCACCTATTGTTCCTCCTGGTAAAAAGATTTCTAACGGGCATTTAGGTAATGGTGATGTAATTATGCCTCCTACTAGTAAATCTACACATGCTGGCACTAAACCTAGTAAATCTCACTCCACTAGTCAATCTGGAAGTCACGGTGTAACTCCAACAGCTAGAGCTAGTAGTTCTCATATTAAGAATCCGAATAGAATTCCTCTTGGTGGTATACCCAATAATGCTTCTAAACTAAGTAGTTCTTCTTCAGCATCTAATGTAAATAATGTAGCAAGTAATGCAGTTAAAGATATGAGAGAGATGAGGACTGAATTATTAAGTAGTGCTGATAATCAAAATCAGAAAGGTAAAGGTGCTTATCCAGGCTTCCCTTCTACTTTAAATCAAATGCAGACGGACCAGCCAATCAATCAAAATACACCTGCATATCTTGGACATACACCCAAACATCCTAATCCTTTCCATACTCCTCTTCATGCTGGACTCCCACCTAATATACATGATGTACATCAACAGCATCATGGTCACTATAACTACAATATGCATGGACAACAGGGTGGGTATGGATATAAAGGAGTTCATTTACCTAATCCAGTCCTATCAAATCCTATGAATCATTTAGCAGCAGCTGCAGCAGCAATAGTTTCAGGTAGCAACGGTAGCCTGTGGACAGCTGGGAATAATCCTAATCCTCTGGATAGGATGGGATCAGCAATGTCAACAGAACACGAAGTCAACCCATACGGAGGAGGAGACAAGTCTAAGAGGAATAAAGATAAAGATGCACGCAATAAGGATTCTAATAAGGATAAGGATAAAAAGCAGAAGAAGAAGGATAAGAAAATGAAAAAGAAAGAAAAAAAGAAATTGAAGAAAGCTAAGAAGTTGGAAAAGGCTAAGAGTAAGAAGATGAAGAAGAAGGAGAGATCAAAGTCGAGATCTAGCTCGAGATCTTCTAAATCTAGTAGGTCTAGGTCTAGTTCGCGTAGTTCTAGATCACGATCTAAATCTTCTAGATCTAGTTCTAGATCCAGTTCTTCTAGGTCGAGAGCTAGTAAATCAAGATCCAAATCTAAATCTAAGGAAGAAGAAAAATCAAAAGAAGAAGACAACAAAGATATTGAAAACGATATTGCTAAAGATTTAAATTCTAGTGCTTCAAAAGATAAAGATGCTGATATGAATATGGCAAAGGATAAGGATAAGTCGAGAAGTAGAAGTAAATCAAAATCAAAAAGTAAATCAAGTAGAAGTTCTCGTTCTTCTAGATCTAAATCTTCACGTTCTTCAAAATCTCGATCATCTTCTAGAAGTAGAAGTTCTTCTCGTAGTAGATCAAGATCATCTAGAGGAAGTTCTAAATCTTCAAGGTCTTCAAGATCAAGTTCTCGTTCGTCTAGAAGTTCTCGTAGTTCTTCTAGTAGAGGCTCTTCTAAATCTAGTAAGGACTCTAAAGATTCTCCTAGTAAGGAAAGTAAAGGCACACCTAAGTCAGCACTCGGAGGTTTAGAGTTTATCTCTTCCAAAGATGGAAAGAAAACACTTAAGAAGAAGGAGAAAGAGAAAAGAAAGAAATCTAGATCTAGAAGAAAGAAATCTAAGAAATCTAAAAAGAAGAAAGGTTTCAAAGGAGAAATCGGTACCCCCGTTGGTGATGATACTCCTGAATCCTCAAATAGTGCAAGTGCAGATGGTATGATTCCGACGCCTGCGGGTGTTGCTGAGGAGTTGAAAGGATTTGGTGCAGGGATTTACACTAAATTTAGTCCTAAAAAAGAAGATGATAAAAAGGATGAAACTGAAAAGAAGGATGATGATGCTAATATTAAATTTAAAGAGGACGTTAATAAAATAGACGATAAGATTCCTGAAAAGAATGAAAATCATTCTGTTGATATAGTTCCACCAATAACTCAACCTCCTATTCCTGTAAAACCAAAAGTTTCAGCACCAAAAATGTCAGCACCACCTCCTAACTCCAAAGCTGCAGCACCTCTATTGAATCCTAATACTTCTGTAGTAAATCCATCTCCAGCATTACAAGTGCAAGGACTTCCTCCTCCTTCTAACACTATGAATAATGCAAAATCAACTGCACCTCCACCTAGAAAAAATCAACCAAATAGTACTTAAAAACCCTAATCCTAGACTTACGATTTGAACACTATAAACTCCTTTGAAATATGCAATCTGGAGCGTTTTTGAGCCATGGGGATGCTGCCAGCAATCTGAAGGTTTTTTCTTACCGCACATTTAATTTATTTTATTTTACAAGGTAATAGTAACCCCGCTATTATCAGTCGTCCTAGAAATGAGTATAATGGTAGACGTGGTGGTGGTAAGAGAGGCTATGGTAGAACTACTCGTAATCATCATGGTCCTAAGACTACTATTCTTTCACCATGTGAGAATCCTGTTCAGGAACCGAAACCGAGGTATGTAAATAATGTTACTGGAGGAGTAGTACCTACTGCTGAAGTACCTGGAAGTGGTATGGATTCTGTGCCTGCTAGTAAAGATGGAGAACAGCCAGCAGAATTAGGTACACAGTTTAATATGGAACAATGTAAGAAAATAAGTGCTGTTTCTGCTGAATCGGATGAAATCGTGATTGTGAGACCAAGAGATAATCGAAATCGTCATCATCGTAATAATAGATCTAAATCTAATAGAAATCGGGATAGAGATAGGGATAGATCTAAGTCTAAGAGAGATCGATCTAATAGAAGGCATAGTAATTCTAAACGAGATGGTAGACATGATAGTCGTAATCGAAATAAAGATCGAGATCGTAATCGAAGTAGAAGAAACGATGATAGAGATAGACGAGGAGATCGTACTAATAACAATAGAGATAGAAACAATAGAAGAAGTGGTGATAGAGATAGACGAAATACTCACAATATTAGAGATCGAGATCGAAGTAAAGATGATAGACGAAAAGATAATAACTCAAAGTATTCTAGGAAAAGAAGTTGCAGACGTGATAATGATCGGGATCGCGATAGAGAACATACAACTAGTAAATCTAAATCTAATGGCTCTAATCATTTCAAAAATAGAGATAGAGATAATAAATACGATAGGAATCGTAGCCACCACAACAACCGTAGTAACCCTTATCGTACTAGCAACAATCAGCAGCATAATAAACAACTTCAAGAACGGGTGAAACAGAAGTACCAAATACAGACTACTTCAAAAAAAGAAGATACTTCGAAAGATAGAGATAAGTCTAAATCTAAATCTGATCCAGTTACACCATCTGATTCTAAGTTATCGCCAGCTAAGATAATAGACTCTTCTTCTTCACCATCCGAAGCTGGAGGAGGCTCACCAGATCTACTATCATCAGAATCCGTTTCTAAGAAGAATATTAAGGAAACAACAGCTAAGTCTAGGAAGAGATCAAGATCAAGAAAATCTAAATCAAGAAAATCATCACACCATCGTAGTGCAAAGAAGAGTCGTAAGAAGAGCCGTACTAATATTTCAAGATCTCCATCTAGAAAAAGACCATCACGATCGAGGTCTAATGATAAACAATCTCCATCTAGAAAAAGACCATCAAGATCGAGGTCTCAACAACACAATGACGATCTTAGGAAAAGAATCAAGTCTAGAAATGAAAGTAATAGAAATAAAGATGATAAAAAAGAATCAAATAAGTCTAGGAATAAATCCAAATCAAAACACGAAGAAGAAAGCAAAGATAAAGACAAAGGAGAAGTTTCTAAAGATAAAGAAGATAGAAATAAGGAAGAGGTTTCTACCAGTAACAACAATGGTAAACCTAAGAATATAGTTCTCAAAACACGATCCCGTACTCCTGGTGGACGAAAACGACATCCTTCACCTCCTCCTGAAGAACCTGCAAAAGAACAAGAACCAGAATTTGATCCATGGCGTCCGCATAAGAGGAAGAATAAAATCTCAGCTACTGGTTCCATTAATGATCCTCGTCGTATATCTGCTGTATCGAATGTTGGTACATAAAAACTTTTAAAGTCATTAAAAAGCCTTTAGAACCTAAACGCAGAATAAACGTGTTGAATCATTAGGAGTTATTGACAAAATTTCGCATAAAATCGACAATTATGTACTCGAAAGGCGCCGGACGTTTTGCAGCACCTGGTCTAAATTTTTTCCAATGAAGGTTCAAACTCACCTTTAAATACTGCTAGTATGATTAGTAGACTAAGTAGATTAGAACCAGTTCTGAAAAAAGATAGTAATAAAGAAAAAGAATCAGTACCACCTGGACCTGGTCCTGCTCGTGTATCATCTATATCATCATCTCCCCTTAATACAAATCCTAATGTAAATGCTTATACTACAATTAGTAGTCAAGATGGTACTGTAACTACTATAGTTCCTCAAGAAACATCAGAGAATACTGTTAAAGGTTTACATGATAAAGCGTTAGTGAATGACTTACAATCCGCTTTTAATGTCTTCAATTCTAAACCTACTACTAATCCGATAGATTCAGCGTTTAATAGCAACACTAGTACTCTACCTACTAAAACATCCAATAACATGAAAAATGTATTAATGTCTTTTCAAACTAGTGAGAAACAGGAACTCGAATTAGCTCGTAAGCAGACTAGTGGGGTTTTTGGAATTGAATCAGATGAGGAGGATGAGGAAGGAGATGGATTAGGTGGGGGTGGAGGTGGTAATATTGTTCCGCCTAAATTATCTTTGGGTAGTCATCCTAATGAGCCAAAGAAATTTAAGTTTAATCTAGGTGGTGCTACGTCTAAATTAGTTACTGCTAAATCGAGTCCTATGCCAGGAGCTTCTCCTAATGCTGAAGAAAAGAAAGATCAAGATAAACCACTCAAAAGTATTTCTTCAGCACCTCCAACAGATGTTGTACCAGATAACTCTAGTAAACAAGCTAATGTTGATGAAAAACGACGGTCACAAAATAGAAGAAATAATAATTCATCTAATAACAGAAATGATCAAAATAACAAAAACGATCGACATAATAGAAAAAAGTCTACTTACCATTCAATCGGTCGAGGAGGAAATACTAGTAATGACGATTACAAAAGTGTTGACGATTATAAAAGTGCTTACTCAAGTGCTTATTCAAGATCGGGAAGAGATCAAACTAATAGAAATCGTGATCACACTAATCGAAGTCGAGATGATCGTCGTGATCGTAGTCGAGGTAAATCGCGTTATCATCGAGATGGTCGTGATCGTCGAGATGATCGCAACTATGATCGTGATCGAAGATATAATTATAATCGTGATCGAGACGATAGACGTGATAATTATAACAACAGAAATAAGAGTAGATACCCAAATGATGATCGTAGAAATAATAATTCTTCAGATAGAAATGATCGAAGAGATAGTAAGAGGGAAGGTCCAAACATAGATAGAAGAAGTACTAAAAGCACTAATAATGATCCTCCTAGCTTGAACTCTGAACAGAAGAAGAAACAAATCTCACTTTTATCCTCGAAAATCAGCTCAAAAATCAGTAATCTACAACAAGCTAAAAAGAATAGTATTAACTCAACTAACTCATTCAAGTCAGCAATCTCAGTAAACTCAGGATTCGTACCGCCAAAACGCTCAACGGTAACTGGTTAGTGCTTTGTTTGTGAAAATGTGAAATTTTGGCCTTCGAGACCCATCCCGAAAGCATGATTTTGAAGCCATTTTGTGAGTATATTTAGCTAAAATAACACATGGAAATCGTAAGAATAGGGTTCTGTGAAATTTAAGTCTCAAAAGCAACGCCCAGGTAATGTCTGCTGAACAGTTCCAGCGCGCTTCAATAGCTCGTTTTATCCCAGGTAGAGAGCAGATGGACCAGGTAGCTCTCGATCGCAAGATCGCGAGGAAAAAGAGGAACTTCAGGAGAATGAAACGAAGGCAGAAGGGCGAAGAGGAAAATATTTCTGATGACAGTGATAGTACCGAAGATATTGTGATGAGACGGGAAAGTGAGGAGTTGGAAGAAGATGATGAGGGGGAGGAAGAAGAAGGAGATGAGGAGGAAGATGGGGAGGAGGTGAACGAAAGTGATGTGCTGGAGCAAGAAGAGGGTGATGGAGAGGAGGATGAGGATAATAATTCTAAAAAGAGAGAACGTGATGACGACGATTCGAAGGAAGAAGATAACTCGAAGCGAAGGAAAGATTAAATGAAAGAGAAGTCTAGTAATGAGGTGATTATTTAATTTTTGTGAATTTATTTGCTTAGTTCGTTTTTTTAGGTAACTCAGTATAGTCGCTGTGGATTATAACTTTTATTTATAACACACTTAATACAGATCGCATCTTGTGATCAACATATCATATGTACTAGAATAAAAATATATAGAATCTGAATTTGTATCCTAAGATTGATCTAGTTGAAGTTATTGTCAAGGAACTCCTTTTATCATTATCAAATTTATTTGAGTTTGCAGTTGATACGTTTTGTTTTTGTTAGTTAGATCATTTCTTATAGTGTGTAGATTAAAGAATCGATCCCTGACATAGCATAGGTAATACATAGCACCATAGAAAAAAGCTTGCTTAGTGTGTAGAATGAATTCGAGAGGAAAAAAAGTCAACCGAATAGTATGATAAACCGACTATGAACTGTTCATTGAAATCCAGTATCAGTTTCTTAGTTCATGAACAAAATGAATTTTATTTCTTAGTTCAAACATTTCTTAGTTCATACCTTGATATCTTCATGAAAGCCTGGTCATATCTGAATAATTTGTTTTTGAATTCAACGCCTTAAATCTTTCTCAAATCTAATTTTTTCCACAGGTGCTTAAGAAAATATTTCAGTAGATAAGCATCTTCCCTATATTAGGGAAGATATTAAGCAACCTTTAGAATCTATGATAATGAATAAGGTTTAATTTAGTAAAGATATTTGAATCGCATTTAGTAATAGTTTTCTATTCTTTATAGTTCCTGTCACATTGACACATAGTGTTTTAGTAAGGTTTATTGTATAATAGTTGTATTTTTAATATTTTAGTTCCGTTTTTTAAGTTAAAGATTAAAATTAAGTCAAGATGGATTTCAGTGCCATTATGGACAATCTTGTTAACGGAGGCAGTAATCCACCTCCAAGTTCTACTAACTCTTCAAGTTCGTGGAATGATCCTTCTCATCAGGTGATTGACCGAAGTCAAAGTTTGTTAGTTTCCAATCAGAATCATAACAGTTTTCCCTGGGAACCGAGCAGTTGGCAGTCGAAAGGAAGTTGGAATGACAATGGTGCTTATTTTTATTCTTAACTGATGTCAGATTCAGGGTTTAGCATATATTGAGGATCCTTGCAATAGTCTTCAGAACGCTGCTGAGAATCGTTGATTTCCAAACAAGAATCCTTGCCGTTTTGAAGTTAGTAGATTTAAAAGTAACTAAGTTTGCTTATTAACTAAACAAAGGTACTATTGCGCCTGGTCAATTAGGAAGTGGTGGCATGAATTGTTATGGTGGATGGAACAGTGGAGATGGATGGAATGCTGCTGGTGGAAATGGAGGTGGATGGAACACTGGTGGTGGTTGGGGATCGAATGTTAATGACTATGATTGGGGAGGAATGGGATTGCAATCGTACTCCTAATATGACGGTGTTTTATTTTTCGATTTTGAAATACTTCCTTTGGTTTTATAATTGTTCTTCTAATACTTTTTCTAAACTTCACTGGTAGCACTGGTAGCAATAGTACTAAACTACTTGACTATAATTATAATAAAGGTATCCTGAAATTAATGCAGCTTATGGGAATCAACAGAATCATCAACAACAACAGAATCGTCAACAATAAAACATAGTGTTTGAACGGCCGCCTCGGCGGCCGTTCAAACACTATGTTTTATGCGCATAGAATGACTCAAATTCGCTAATTGTGCACCCGCAAGGATCAGGAGAAAAAGTTTAGGGTTTGTTTCATTTTAAAGATCAATTTCCTACTGCTGATTCTTCTTCTGGTGCTGATGCACTTAATAGTATTTTAGCGAATGTTGGTTATAGTCAAAGTTCTAGTGGTGGAGTTAGTGGTGGTGGAACAGGAAGTAGTTCTAGTTCTTCTAGTGGTGCTGAACTTGCTCAAGCTTTAATTACTGGTGGGGGAGTGGGAATTAATTCTTCTAAAACAGCTAATACGGCTACAGCTAACAACAAGGCTAATGATAATGTTATTAAGGAAGAAAATAAATCATCAGCTGAAAAGAAATCTTTTGAAGAAAAGAATAATAAGGTTTCTCCTGAAAAGGAAAAGAAAGAAGCAACAACTGCTAAGGCGAAGTCTAAAAAGAAATCTTCTGCTAATCTAGATTTATTTAAGAATTCATTAAGCTCTAAAGCTAACAAACCTGTTATTAAAGAAGACGTGAAACCTGAAGAAGTATTATCTAAGCCTGAGGATAATCCCAAGCAAGAAGTTAAAAAAGAAGTTACTATCAGTACTAGTTTAAATGATGCTGCTGCGGTTACTGTTTCAGATGATAAAGAAGTTGATAACGCTACTTCTAAGACTGCTACTAGTGCATCTAACGATAATAAACCTAAAGAAGAAGTTAAAGAAGCATTGTCGAATGAGAATGAACCTAAAGCAGAAGTTAAGGAAGTTAGACCAGAAGCAGTCGTTAAGAATGTTGCTGAGACTGCAAATACTAAAGAGACTGCACTTCAAGATTCACCTAATGTATCTGAAGCAGCAGCTGCTGTTGTTGAATCAAACAGGACTGCAGATACTGATTATGTTAAGAAGGAAGAGGAGACTCTTGTGGAAACTAAGGAGGTTACTGATACTAATGATGTTAAGAAGGAAGAGGTTGTTAAAGAGACTCTTATGGAAACTAAGGATGTTACTGGAGCTGAATTTATCAAGAAGGAAGAAGTTAAACAGACTGTTGATAGTGCTATTAAACAGGCTGTTGTTGAGGCTGAGGAAGTTAAGAAGGAAGAAGTCAAGAGTAGCCAAGCTGCTGACACTAGTGCTATTGAAGAGGCTGTTGCTGAAACTACTAAGGAGGATAAAAAAGAAGATAAAGGGGAAGGAGTAGTTCAAATTGTTGAAGCAACTGATAATAGGGATATTGCAAAAGATACTATTATTAAAGAAGCTACTCATTCTTCTGTCGTGATTAAGGATACTGTTATGTCTAAGACTGAGACTGAATCTGATAAAAACATTAACAAACCAGCTGTTGCTGCATCTACTCCTGTACTTTCTATTGCTGGACTCAGAGGTATAGATTCTAATAGAAGGAAAAGTATTAATAATTCTAATTCTAATAATAAAGGGTCATATCATTATAATCCTTATGATCTTAATCAAAATTATGATGCGAATAGTGGAGGAAAAGGAGATGGGACAAAGGGAAGCAGTGCTGCAGATACTAATATGCGTGACACTCATACCAGTGGTGGAAAAAAGGGCTTTGGAAAGAATCAAAAAAGTCAAGCAGCTAACAGAAAAGGATATAATTTTGATAGAAGAGATGATCGTTATCGTGATAGAAAAGGATCCAACAGAAGAGATGATCGTGACAGAAGAGATGATCGTGATAGAAGAGATGATCGTGATAGAAGAGATGATCGTGATAGAAGAGATGATCGTGATAGAAGAGATGATCGTGATGAACGTGATGATAGAAGAAACGGTCGTGATAGACGTGATGATAGAAGAGACGATCGTGTTCGACGTGATGACAGAAGAGATGGTGGTCGCGATAGACGTGATGACAGAAGAGATGGTGGTCGTGATAGACGTGATGGCAGAAGAGATGGTGGTCGTGATAGAGTACTTATAGTTTGATTTTTGAAACGCGTTTGCTATGACATGCTAGAAGTTTTCTTTAAAAATTTGAAACGTTTTTCAAATTCCTTAGTTTTGCATTTTCCTAAACAAGGTAAGAAGGTCTAGAGATAGCAGAGATCGAAAAAGACGCAACATTGCCAACGCTCCTGTTGATGGCAAAACCAGAGATAAAACTAGAAATAATCATGACAATTCAGATAGAAATCACAACTCTGAGTCTAGAAAATCCAGATCGCGTTCTCTTAAACGTCGAAAGTCTATCCAAGAAAAACCGAATGATAACCCTGCTAGCTGGATTAATAAAGATGGTGCGGTGGGAAACAAAGATGGTGGGGATTGCGATGCTAATAGAGATAGGAATCGTTCATCTTCATGTGCTGCTGGTGATAGAAGGAATAGATCATCATCTTCTGCAGCTGGTGATAGAAGTAATAGATCATCATCTTCTGCAGCTGGTGATAGAAGGAATAGATCATCTTCTTCTGCAGCTGGTGATAGAAGAAACAGATCATCTTCTTCTGCTGCTGGTGAGAACAAAAGACATAGATCATCTTCCTCTGCAGCTGGAGATGATAGAAGAAATAGATCTAGATCCAGAAAAAGATCTGACGATAGAAGAAATAATAACAATAGAAGAAATAATAGAATTAGATCGTCCTCTTGCTCTTCTGCTGCTCATGGAGATCGTGCTGTTGATGCTGTTCCTATTCCTCCTTATGTCCCTAGCAAAGATGGTGTTTCCATCAATGAGTTCGTTGATCACTATCAGCTTGCTGCTCAGTGCCGGGCTGCTCTATTTGAAATGAGAGAAAAGAACTTCGACAAAATGATGGAGGTCCTTGAAACTTTTAAACCGATAGGACTCTTGAATGAAGATGGATCGATGCCATCTCGTCTAAGTGGGAAATTTGTGGGATTTTTGAAAACCAGAGCACCAGAAATCGCTAGAGGAATCATGTTGGATGACACTCATGATAGACCTGGATTTGGGAAGGGAGGTGACTGTGATAGTTCTTCTGTTATTAAGGGAAAAGGAAAATTTGGTGCTGGAAAGGGAACTAGCTCGTCAAAATCGGAATATAATTTTAACTTTAGAGGAGATGGTGATGACAGAAGTTTTAGAGGAGGAGGTTCTAAATCTGTGTCTAATTTTAAAGGAGATAGCAAAGGAAAAGATTTTGATGGTTTCAAAGGAAAAGGTTTTAACAACTCGAAAGGTGAAGGAAAAAGTTTCAGCGGTTCTAAATCTCTCCATCGGAATGTGAATCCAGGTGCTAACAATTTCAATAAAACCATCGCTTCTCTACCTACTTCGACTTCCACTCCGGGCCTTCAGAATCCTAATTTCGTTGGTGGTCAACAGATGTTCTTTGGAAACTCAAAGGGTTCTAATGTTGATGAACCTTTTTCTCACTCTCCCAACGACAAGCATAGTGCTCCTATAAGTTCGGATTTCATGGAGTTTAACTTCAATAACGAGAATAGCCATCGAAGTGGTGTTAGAATTAGGTCTCCTCGTCGTGATGATCGTGGCAGACGTCGTGGATCTAGTGCTGATGGTCGCGACAATAGACGTCGTGGATCTAGTGCTCATGGAGACAGTGGACGAAGACGATCTAGGGATCGAGACGATCGAAACAATAGTCGCGATAGAGGAGGAAAAGGAATGGATGGTCCTAATGCTAGAGATGGGAAAGGAAAGGATAATTATTTTACTGTTAAAGGAGAAAAAGGCAAAGAAAATTTTAATTTTGATAATAAAGGAGGAAAAGGCAAAGATAACTTTAACTTTGATAATAAAGGAGGAAATGGAAAAGATAACTTTTTCGATAGAGGAGGAAAAGGATTGGGAAAAGATAACTCTGAAAAAGATGGAAACGGAAAAGATAATCATTTCTATAAGGGGAAAGGGAAAGACCAGTTTGTCGATCGTGGAAAAGGAAAAGATAATTATAACGATAAAGGGAAGAAGGGCGCTAAAAACGACTTTCATTTCAACAAAGGTAAAGGAGACGACTTTATTTGGCCTTTGCTTTGGTCACGCATTTTCGCATTTTCAGAAACAGCACAATCTGCGGAGGCTGCGGAGCTGTCTAAATGCATGTTTTCCTAAGTAAAAAGCATCACATTTCCTAATGATTATGGACTGTAAAATTTAGAGAAAATCACCTTATTTTCAAAGACCAAAGCAAAACCCAGTTAGTGATAACGGAAAAGGTAAAGACACTAATTTTAGCAAAGGAAAAGGCAAAGAGAAAGACAACCATTTTCCTGATAAAGGAAGAGAAGGAAGTGATCACTTAGTTTTAGATGCTGGTAGCAAAGGAAAAGGTACTCCTATAAACGATAGTAGCACTAGAAACGATCGTCCTGCACCTGGAAGTGTTGGTCCTTCTTCTGATTCAGTTTCTAATCGTGATACTACAGTTGCTGCTAAGTCGAATTCAGATGTTATCAAGTCAGATGCTAATTCTAAACTTAATCATAGGATAGTGAGGAAAGATAGAGACATTAGGAATGCTAGGAATATTAATAAAGTTATTAAAACGTCTTCTAAAGATAAACAGGTACCACTATCATTAGCTGATAGAGTAAGAGAAAGACAGGTGAAGGCAAGGAAAGAGGAGGAAGCGAAAATGGGTTTTGGAAACATTCAAACTAAAGGATTATCTGGACTTTTTAGTCGAGGATTTGGTGGTGGTTCTATTATTAATAAGGCTCCTTCTGTTAAAGCTCCTAACATTCCTAAGGCACCTAGTACTAACTCTGTTTTACCAGCACCACCAAAAGCTAATGCAGAAGTAGTTCCTAAATCGACAGTAATTCCTCCTAAATCAACAGTAGCTCCTAAAGCATCACCACCTACTAATTCAAGTGGACAAAAACCGCCTCCAACTAATGAATCTAGACCTAAAGATAATCATAGTGATGTTAGAGTTGTTAAACCAGATCACGATAAGAAAACAGATAAGAAAACTCTAGAACTTGAACCTGAAACTAAACCAGCAGTCTCGTCATCATCCTCTATGAAGAAACCAGAAGCAGCAGAACAGCCCAGCAAATCAAAAGCAGAAGAAACTGAACCTCCCATGAAATTCGATGCTGATCTCGAGGCCTTGTGGCCTCGACTGGATCCCAAGGAATTTTTTCGAAGATCAAAGAAGAACAGGAAAGATGAAAAGAAACGTGATGACAAAAGGAAGGATGAAAAGAAAGACGATAGCAAGAAGAAGAAAAACGATATGACTGATGATAAGGATGGTGAGAACGATAAGAAAACTGATGACACAACTTGAACTGGTGGAAATGAAGAGGAAGAGAAGAAGTGATTTGTTAGAATTAGTTTATTATAGGGATTCAGTAAACTTTTTTAAAAAAGATTAGTTGAGTATTTTGTTGGAAAAGTTTTCATAGTCGGTGTTTGGTCTTTTGTGATTTATTAGATTTTAAAAAAAACATGCATAGTCCAAGATTCCAAAAACAACACATAGCACATAGAAGGTGAATAGATTTTGTTGATAAAAATAGAAATGCATAGGGACCTTAGTACGATTGTTAGTGTTCGTTGATTTATTTTGTTCGAGAACTTCGAAGAATTAGAATGGATGCTAAATCGAAATCTGACTGCTATCTCACATCGAATATATTATATCAATCTGTCTTGTCTTCGTGATTACTCAAGCAGTGCGTCAGCCTCTGCATGCTCTCTCTTATATTACTATACAAATTTTGTCTAAACAGGCACTGAAGATTAGATTATCGTTATACTATCGTTTAGTTTTAGATTTAGATTCTCACACTCGTTTAAAGGTTTAACGAAGAATTATTTGTATTTAGAATTTAGAAATAATTTGTTATTTAGTCTAAGTCTTAGTCTAAGTCTTATTCTTGTACTTACTAGTACCAACTCAGTCATCAGCCATGCCCAATCTAGTGAATTTCTTTATTTGGCTCATTTTAGTCTGCAACGTAGAATCGCAGCAACAGATTTTCTCCAACAATGTAGAAGAAGATAAAATGAAGATGACTCAAGCTTTGCCTAGAGGCTTCCTACACAAAAAAGCTACTCTTACTACTAGCACTTCAGGAGGAGCTGATGACATGGAGCCGGTATCGAATGAGTTTAAAGAAGATACTATTTTAACTTTAGGCAGCAATGTTCACAGTAGTTCAGGAACAGAATCAGATATAAATGGTGCTTCGAAAGATTCTTCTGCACTAACAGTGAAAAAGCCAATGTATGACATGCTACACACTGTTGCAGGTTTCATTGTTACTTATCTGGTAGGCTTGGTAGGTTTGCTCATTAATGCACACAATTGTGCAAACCGTAGTAGTAATACCCTGAAGAACATAATTGAAGTCGGACTATGGCAGTTACTGAAATTGAGGATAATAAAAGGTCGACGCATAAATGATATAATAAAGGAGCACGAGAAAACGAAAGCTGTGAGAGAGGATGGCGACGACTTAGAATCAGGGAAGGCTCAGTATGACGATGAAACTACAACAGAAGTTGGAGATGTGCATGATGAAGATGAAGCTATGACAGGATGCGTAGCCAAGAGAAGGGTATGTAAATGATACACAGACACATGGGAATAATATAATATTCTCCAAAATATTTATTACGCTTTTAGACTTAGAAGTTAGAATTCGATTAGAAATTGTTTTAGTTTTTTAAAGTTATGTTCTCTCTATCGTCTACCTTCAGTCTAAGTTTGTCGTCGTCTTTGAAAAAATAAGGAATC
>Ga0099798_10183_pt1 | contig 20560 bp, 20 predicted proteins | sample Uncmet_Sort29A_1_FD_89870 | JGI IMG/M metagenome (GOLD analysis project Ga0099798, IMG submission 89870) | Marine eukaryotic communities from CALCOFI LINE 67, Pacific Ocean - CN13ID_Sort29A_1 | ecosystem: Environmental > Aquatic > Marine > Oceanic | place: Pacific Ocean: Monterey Bay | collected...
AACACACTGTTAAGAAAAAAAAATGATAAAAATACTTTTAAAAAAGAAGGGGGGAGGGATGAGTCTAGGAGCCAACACACTAGTGTTGCAATTAGGTGTCCAACCTCGGTAGTACTGAGATTTGTTCCGGAGGTCCAGAACCATTATGGGCCGCACTTTGAACTGTTACTTTGTTGTTAGGATCTTCAGATGTACCAGAATTTTCCATCCTTGGATTGAATTCCGAATTTAACGGGACTAATTTCTTAATTCTTAATTATTTTTTTTCAAAATTTAAATAATGACTTTAACTTGTCCTACTGATATAAAAAAACCATATTATTAGAATCAAGATGGGGTAGTTAAATAATAATATCAGAAGCCTGGAAAAATGTATTGATTGTTAAGCGAAATTTGGCAAGGGATTCTGTTTGTCCCAGTTACAACTAGAGATAACAATCTGTTCGTCCTGGCTACCGTTGCAGCAGAAAATTTTGATTTCTTATCTCTCAGCCTCAGTCACTGTCTGTTGTTGCATTTACTATTGAATAGTATTGATGCAAAAGATCGAAAAAAAAAAAAAGCAAAAGATCGAACTCGCATTCCGATTTTGAATTTATTTTTTTCACTCGAAGTTTTTCTTTGTACAGGTTCGCAATATTTCGTAAATAATCTGCGTCGAGTAACTGTAATGTCGTAAGTTCTCGTAGCCAATTTTAGATTTCTTCACTGCGGCCCAGTTTGTTTCACTCCGTCCCGGTTCACTCATGCGAACAGATTTTTTAAAGGCGACGGCGTAAGCTGTTTTGGTACTTCGGTCTAACTAGTTACTAGCCTATTTCATCTTGCATATTAAATTTACCTTCCAGAATCATAATGGATCAACACAGGATAATTTCACTCGATAAATCATATTAATGTCAATGATTTAACAAGAGTACTAGTACTACTAAATTTGATGTTTGAGGCTCAATCTCTGGGCTTGTTCATCATCATACTGCAATTGTCGTCAAAATATATGCACTCATATAATACCACATCATAACTAGATACGAATATTGCGCGGAATACAGAACTAAAAAAAATTCTGCCAAAAAAATAATCAACATAATTCACCCTGAAACTGAATCTGATTAAAACTAATCACTACTTTTTTCTTCCGGTTCAACTAAGCGAATACATGGCAGAACAGCTACAGTTGCTCTACCTCTTCTTCACCCATCTCCAACATACATTCCACAGTTACCAGCCAATTAACCCTCGTTTTGTTACCTCGATCAAAAAATCCCTGATGAATCAAAAATCTATCGCTTCCAACCTCTCTAGTGAGCAACATTAGATCTAACGGTATATTCATATTGTCTTTTTCGAAATTATCCAGGTGGTCCTTGTCGTTTTTTTTCAAACTGTCATTTGACACACTACTAGTATTTCTACTAGTAACTTGACATTGATTTCTTACTATCTCCATAGCATAAGTGTTGTTGACTTTGGTGAATCTTGTGGTGACGTGACCGATGCCAGTTAGATCATGGGCTAAATAGGGTTTGGCGAGAAACATCTGGATAGAAAGACGGTCGGTTGGGGACAATTTCTTTGATGGTATTGCTTTTGAGTTGTTATCTGTATCAAAGTTATCTAGTAGGGATGTCTTTCTGGACCCAGTATCGTGCCCAAAATCCCCAAAATCCCCAAATTGACTATTTCGACCATTATTTTCAACTTGTGACCTAGGAAATTGCGTCGGCATCGGTGGCATATGTACCTCAAATATCGATTTCGGATGAAATTTGTTTCTGTCATCTGCAGAGCTTGAACCTGCGCTAAAAGAGGGCTCGCATAGTCTTCGAAACCAAGCAAATCGCCCATACAATCCCGAGATGCAAACCATACGGAAAGTATTAGAATTACTATTTAAGTTGTTGTTTTCTTCAACTTCAGGTTCTGCAGTTACCGGCGTTAATGGCACAACCGCTTTCGGATTCTTATGAAGGCTGCTTTTCTTACTAGTAGTATTAATTTCTGCATCCCCATTCCATCCCTCTTCTCCAGCTACAAACCCCACTTCCCATTTACTCCTCTCACCAAGTATCATTTTAGCCAAACCAGTGCTTGAACTTATCAGCCCCATCCCCGCCCAAGCTTTTATTCCCTCCCACAACCCGCTATTAGCTCCATAAAACGCTAAACTAGCTGTTCGATTTGGCCACATCGTAATACCATGTTGTGGCGCTGGGGTTACATTAGTACTAACGGGTGAGGACATTAAGTACGAGCACCTTGCTCGCGCCCCCACACCCCCAATTCAATTTTTGCAAAAGGGAACAGACAAATCCTAGGCGAACTTTTCAAGCATTTTATGATGTGAGAAAAAAATGTTTTGAAAAATTGTTCGAATTAAAAGCGAATTTTTGTAAATTGTGTGAGCATAATTTAAAAAAAAATATAGCGGGGGGAAGGGGGCGAGCGAATGCTCGAACTTTATGTCCTCACCCGATAGTATTATCTTCATCATTGAATTTACGAACTGGATCATTGGTCCGATCGATATCGGCGCGATAGTCTTCATCAACGTTTCTAGAATCGAATAAATCATGTCTAACCCTGACTAGACGGATATAAACGGGTTTCTTCTTCCCATTTTTTTTTTCATTTTCTCCTAAATTTACCATGCGAAACATCTCGTCCGGAAAATTTCTTTGTTTCTCAATTGGTAAAATGTATTGAGACTCGTGGACAGAAAACGCTAGGGCGTCGTGGAACGACTTTGTGCGTTCCACAACCCGAGAGAAAAGTGTGAACGGTGTAACGTTGTAAATATGAGCTTGTGAATTTCTTTGTTTTGAATCATCGGATTCAGTGACTTCCGTAGAAGAGTATATCTTATGGTCGTGTTCAACCTGTTGTGCCCAATGCTTATGTGATGCTGTCGATATCCCCGAAATCATACCACGCTTGTCTTTTACTATGTCCGACTCCGCGGCATTCCAAGAATCAGGGCGTCCGACTCCACCAAATTCAGCTGTCATAGAGTTCGGCTTCTCTCCAGATTGAGACTCCGTTATCGCAAAACTATTACTTGGAGCCGATGGTGGGCCTGACGACGGATTTTCAGCATCAGCCTCAGGATCATTATCTAGTATTTGTTCCGGAGGTCCAGAACCATTATGGGCCGCACTTTGAACTGTTACTTTGTTGTTAGGATCTTCAGATGTACCAGAATTTTCCATCCTTGGATTGAATTCCGAATTTAACGGGACTAATTTCTTAATTCTTAATTATTTTTGTTCAAAATTTAATATGACTTCAACTTGTCCTACTGATATAAAAAAACCATAAGAATCAAGATGGGGTAGTTAAATAATAATATCAGAAGCCTGGAAAAATGTATTGATTGTTAAGCGAAATTTGGCAAGGGATTCTGTTTGTCCCAGTTACAACTAGAGATAACAATCTGTTCGTCCTGGCTACCGTTGCAGCAGAAAATTTTGATTTCTTATCTCTCAGCCTCAGTCACTGTTTGTTGTTGCATTTAGTACTATTGAATTATGTATTGATGCAAAAGATCGAAAAAAAAAAAAGCAAAAGATCGAACTCACATTCCGATTTTGAATTTATTTTTTCACTCGAAGTTTTAACTTTTTCTTTGAAATTATACAGTTTCGCAATATTTCGAAAATAATCTTAGTCGAGTAATGTCGTAACTCGTAACCAAAATGGCTAATAAAACAATTTCTTTAATAATAATACGCTGTTAATATCTAGAACCAAACTTAGAGTATATTTTTTTTTCAACAATGACATCTAGGTAAAGCATTCCAATTTGATGAAAACTACTGAACTATAATATATATCAGGCTGAAGAGTGTACTAAGGTGTGATTTTCAATTTGTTCAATATATTAATGATCGCTGCGTCTGCTCATGTGAAGTTAATACTAACTTTATTCTAGTACCAATATAATTGTTTTATAAATTTAATAATTTAGTGCATTCAAATCAGATCAAAATTTGTCAACAGTCAATGTTCAAATAATTTGTCAATGTTTAAATTAAATTTCCCTTACAGACCTGCTCCTTCCTTCGCATCCTTAAAATCAATCGCAACATCTGGCGGTGGACCCGGACTGTATGGGGAATTACTTTCTGAACCTTCTTGGGGATTTAAATCATTAGACTCGTTGTTTGCGTTTACATTCACATGTACTCTAGATATCCTTTCTGGATTCTCAGCTATTTTCTCTGGCAATAAACAGTTCAAATAAGACGCGGTGAATATTTTCTCGGTCTTATCCTTTTTGATTTTCACCAGTGGTCCCATCATACCCTGGATTGGGAACGCGGATTCTTCTTGTCCGGGCTGGCCTTCGGCGTCTTTTGGAAGAAAAGTGGTGTTAGGATCTTCATTTTCAGAAGCTTTTACGATGTTGTTCTTTTTACCTTTAGACTTTGAATTTTGACCTGAAGCAGCTGGTAATCGAGCACTCCAGGGTACTCGCGGTGTTGTTCCAGTAGCACTAGAAGAAATCTTAGCGATAACTCTAGCTCCAAGTGAAGGTCTTCTCGGTGAGGTACTACTATTAACGGTGCTTTCCCTGTTATTGGGAAATATATCTCCCCCGACGTTACTGCTTCTCGCGGTATTTAAGCTGTTATTTCCACCCATCATAGATACTCGTTTTACTACTCCAAATATCTGGGATTGGAAATTAGCTGTTTTCCTTGTTGCAATAGTATTAGTAGTAGTAGTACTATTCAAATTTGAACTTGCGCCGCCGAGGTTTTCACTTTGACGGGCCGAGTTTAAGTTACGCGGGCTTACAGAACTGCCAGCACCCCCACCGTACCCAGTTTTCATCGTGTTTATATCTCCTTCCACCGGTATTGAGACCCGACTAGCTGCTGTCATCGTAGATTGAACACTCGCTGTACTATTCATTCTACCATAATTACCCCTACCTCCCGCACCCGGACCAAATCTAGTATTACCATACTCTTCCTCTTTCTGTTGTTTTTCCAATAACATCGCCACTTTATCCAGTTTTTTCTCAACAGCGACATTCTTCTGCACTGCCATCACTGTGCCTTTCCCCCACTTTCCCCCAGCTAGCATGAAAATAACACGGTCTCCGCCTCTATAGTGTCTTCTGACTTTTATCGTATCAGAGACCGTCATTCGAGAGTTATGAATATTTTTCCCATCAGAACCCCCCTGAGTGAGCTTGGCTAAAGCCGCCTTAGCTGCGGCTCTTCCTGTGTCATCGCGGTCATCTTCAGACGGTAAATCTGAATTCACTGAGAAGTTGTCGACATCAAGCTTACTGTTACCGCCGTCTAAACCTCCTTCTTCTGCTGACGTGCTATAGCTACTAGATAATTCTATATCCGTTACTTTTTCCACAACATAGCCCCGATCTCTTCCCAGTCTACTCACCACTTTATATGGGCCATCCCACCCCGATAACTTAACTTCTCTTTTCGCGTCCACCGCCTCAAGATAGACATCACAATACTCACCATACCGTAAAGGCACTCGTACTTGCGGATAAGGAACGTGCGTTCTCCTACCACCCCCCATAAAAAACAGAGATAGAGATATTGAGGAATTGGATTGATGGTTTTTATCCTGCGCTTCGGTTGCGATAGAACACAGCATCCAATTCGCTTTGGAGATAGAATAGTATTCTAAGGGTTGTTGTGGCGCAAAAGAATGAAAAGGATAATCCGAAGACATTGAATTTCTGGTTTTGGTTAAATTTATCAAATCAATCGGTGATGGTCCGCCTCCCGCCGGAAACTCATTCCCCTGTTTTTTCACAACAATATTCCCTACTGCATCTTCCAAGTCAGAATTGATCGAAAATTCATCCGGGTCCATTAAAGAAATTCTTCTAGCTCCTTCCATATTATTGTCACCACCCATGTTTTCTTTTGTCAACAAATTCCCAAAAACATCCGTCCCCACCACCGTTGTCGTGTTATCCAATAACTGGCTATCTCTGATATTACCTTCGGCATCAGCATCTTGTTCTAATTCTATGGCCGTTGGATCAACACTTAATTCCTCAAGTTCTTTCAAATCCCCTACTTCCCACGTCACTTTTGTTTTTCCGGTGGTTGGATCCTTGCTTGTTGTCCATGTTGACGACCGTTTATTCATTGACTTCTTGTGTGTGTGGGTTCCGCCTTTCGGTTTGATGGATAATTTGCCCATGTAAAGAAGGATTAGAACACCCCCGATCGCGATAATGATGATAACGATAACAATTCCAGCTGCAGCAGCAGATAGAGAACTGTCTGTGTCTGGACAAGTGATGTTACAAGATTGCTCAAGAGGGCCATCTGGTTGGTTAAGTTCGAGACTTGTTTTCTCTTCCATGCTGCATGGTGGTGTTGGACAGATATAGACGCGGTTTCTTTTCCCTTTATTTTCACCGCAGTTATCCGCAGTTATAGTGGTGGAGGCATCACCATTTAAAACAATACAATCCCCAAACGGCCCTAGATTCCAAGCATTAGTTTAAGTCATCAAAGAACTCGTATCCACTGGCGAAACACTAGCGACAACAGGTGCAACCAAAATATCACTAGCGTCAACACCCAAATCTTCTTTGAGTGAAGCAACCATAGCGGTAGAAACAGAATTTTGAACAGCTGGAGACTCTAATAACGCGGCTATTTCATTTGCTAAATTTAGTGGTGCTGCAGCACTGGTCATGCCGTCGGCGTCCATCTGTTGCGGAAGTTCGAAAACTGTTTGGAAAGATAACGGCATAGAAGAACCGGAGAGAAGACGACCGTGTTGATTTTAAATTGTCGGTTAAATGACTTTGATCATCATTTCAAGATTAATATCTTCGGATTCCTGATTCAATGACAAATTTGTAGTTGATAATTTCCTCCCCCTTCTCCCAGGACATTCAACTATATTTTCCCTTTTTGCTCCTACTTGCATCGTCAATGTCGTACAACCCGGATCCGAAACAGCTCCCATTCCTATACCTACACTCTCAAGAACTAAATTTACCGGCGTACATTCATTACTACTAGACCCGCCTCCTCCTGCACTTGCTAATGACGTTGCCACCGTATTTCCGACGCTATTGCTCATCATATCCATCAAGGCTGCATGACAATTAGCCATTTGATAGGACATTTCCAAAACATCTTCCGTAAAACTTGTTAACGAAGCCGGGTTAAAATGGTTTGCACAAGCTTCTGGAGATCCGTAATAGTTCGGGGAAACGAGTTGATCAGCAGTTAGGGATTTACATTCTTGATAACTCTCGGCTTGTAATTTTCTTGGACCTTCGTTTCTTCCATCAAATTTCTGCTCTTCTTCTAACTTTAAGTTTAACTCCCTACTATTTCTTCCAAAATTCGGACTAATTTAACCCGGACTAAAACCCGGATTATTCCTTCTCCCAGCAAACGGATTCTACCCCACAGTTACCGGCACCAAACCCGCAAACGATTCAGAACTCAAAGTCATTTCCAATTCAAATTCCACCTTGGCCATAGCGTTCTTCAAATCATCCGCAGTAACCACCGCTCTTTCTCCCTCTGCTACTTGCGGGCGCGGCGCTACCGTCGTATTCGGGGGCGGCGCCATAACAAATATCGGGCCGTCCCCGAAATTAGATAACACTGGATTTGCTGTGGATGGTGGTGCTGTGTCTAGAATTTCTGTTATAACAACAGGAAGAGTTGTTGGCGCTAGTGTTGTGGTTGTTTCTTCGATAGGGGGTTCAGTTCTGAATGCTGGTGGCTCGGTTGCTGATGCAGATTCCGGGTATGGATGGTCATTGCACCAAGCAAAAGGATCTGTATTTGAATAATATGACGGAGCTGGTGTGGTAGTCGTTGTTGTAACTTCTTTGAACACCACCCACACCACCATTCTTAAATCATCAGCAGCTGAATCCCGCTCTACAAAATCAAAAACACCGGTAGCCAACCTTTTTCTATACGTATAAAATCTTCTTCTCGCAGTATGATCGTGATTAGGATCAGTAGGCACAGCATGACTGGTACCAACACCGATTAAATCTTTGCCCATATATTCCCAAGTTAATCCACCGTGTCCGACGTTGTTGGGGTTTCCACCGTTTTTTTCCAGCATAACGGTGGAATTCAGCCCACCGTCCATTGGTACAGTACCACTACATGGTAAACCATTAGCATGGGCAGCAAAATTAATACATTCAGATTCTATGTGAAACAGCCAATAACAATCCGAATTGCAGTCCCCGAAAGCAATTTTTTTTCCCCAGCTTGTTTTAGCAACATCGAATTAACCAAACCCAGGATATAACGACTCCATGTTGTCCAATGTCAATACCGGGTGTTCATTGTTAAATTACCACCATTGATTACCTAATCCCTGACCATTCTGAGCTAAATGAACAAAATTCGTATCCAACCCCTTAAACGAAGTGTACATTTCACTTCCACCATACCACGCCATAGTGGCAGAACCCTGAACATAGGCGTTTGGCCAGTTACCGGAGCCACTCATTATTGCCCAGCCAGCTCCGGAAGCATCTAATTACGCGGAATATTTAAAAACACATGTTTGTTGGTTGTTCATACTAATGGGGTCAACAGTCCAATCTGACCCAAGAACAGTGGAACAGTCGGTGCATTGGAAGGTCGCGTTTCCGTATCCAGCCAGTCCAGGTATAACCGAACAACCTTGTTCATTGCCTGGTCCACAAGTATGAATCTAAATGCCGTGACCATTAGTGGCTGCAGAAGCACAGGGAGAAACACATCTTTGTTTCAAACCGCCTAATGCAGAGCCAATTACACCCTCAATGCCAACAAAATTCGCTCCACACCGGCATTGATAATGACATGGACCATGTGTTGAATTCGATTGACAGAAATTCTCGTTGTTATTCAATGGAAAATCGATGTTACAACGCGCATTCTCTTTGTGATTCGGGTTATGATAATATTGAGGGAAATTACAACCGTTATTACAATACGGACTAGGACGTTCTTACCCCTGATGATAAGCCAACATCAAATTGTATTTCGGTTTTTCACAATGACACCGCCGATTATAAACTGTTTACCCATCAATATTTCCTGGACTATAAACCGCGCATAAATTCCCCGTTCCACAGGGATTCCCCGTACACGGACTCGTGCATGTCTCGAAAAAAGGGACATCCAAATGCCCTCTCAGTCGATTCACATCGTCCCAAATACTGTGATAATCCGTAGCGTTCTGCAATAACCCATCAGACACAGCTATATTATTCGTCCCACTGGATCCCAAAACTACCGGAGACGGCATCATCAAAGACAGTTGATACCCAAATTCAGTACACCAACACTTGTGTCTCATTCTGTCATAAGTATCAACATAGCAGAAATTCTTGTTGTTTCTTCTCCCAGTCAGATGATCGTATTCCCCACAAGGAAGATCCTAACATGTACCAACAAAAGCCACTTTCGTACTCGCTCCTCTTCTATTCGTGGGATCACCATCTATTTCCCCCTGATCCAAAATAAACATCCTCCCCTAAACATAATGGAAATTATTAGGATATAGTTATCTCTCCTCGGGTCTCTCTCCCCAGCTCCACCGGTAAAACCAGTCCTTTCTAGTCGCTGTTATTTTCCAACCAGCCGCAATATTCTACATCTCATAAGTCAAGGGATCACTTTTCACGACGTTATCCGTTCTCAACCAAGTCTCACCATAATCCCCAGGATATCTACCTACGACGTTAAATGTCATGTCTATTGGGTTATACGTATCCCCTCCTAACTCATAACCTTAGGCTAAACTACTGCCTAAAACCACTTTTCCTATCCACTCTCGCCAATTACTGCCCGGTCGGAAATTAGTCCCAAAATTGATTCCGTCACCTCCCTCAACAGACTGCCTGCCAGCTAAATTCTCGCCGTTTCTAAACTGTCGTATTCTTTTCCCTTGCTTTTCAGCGACGTAAATAGCCCCGTTGTGCATTCGGAATCCTTTTTGACCTTGATGCCCTGTCTTTACCCTGAATCTAGATTCGTCGTAAAAAGGCTCGTTTAGATTACCCTGGTTATAACCCTTGGTAATCAAAGGCGCGCGGAACACACCCGTGCCTTCGCCTGGGTTCCAGCCAGAAAACAAAACATTCATATGTTGAGCCTAACTTCCTGACTCCACACCCTACACATCCCGAGCTATTTATGTGTTTTGATACTAGGGTAAAGTCCATCTACTAACTCTCCCCAGATCTGTGTTGTGAGTAATATTCACTGTACCAGCATAATATGTGTCCATTGTGTAAACAAACTCGGAATTCACCAGCATGGATTGAACATTCCTCAATCTACTCGAGTGAATCCCGTTTTACCCTCTATTATCAGTTGCTTCTTAATCCGAACTCCCCCCATCACAACACACATTCGTTGTAATATCATCGTCTCCAGCAACAATCACCACTGAATTTTCTTTAAATCTCCACCTCTCTAAATTCGGATACAAATTGATGTCCGCCAATTAAGGCGCTTGTTTTATGGGGACTTTCTCGGCGAACTCCAATTCCACCTGCAAAACCCGATTATCCCCCATTATATACGCATATGGTTCTGTCGGATGAAAATGTAACTGCTTAATATTCGTCAAATACTACTTACTCTTGCTAACACTCTGGTCAACCCATGCCATCCCGTTATAAAACGGTTCCACAACAGTATAACTAAACTCATTCGAAACAGCACTAGAATGCCCAGATTTCGTGTTAAACAAACTCCGCGCACATTCCCACACTATTTCGTTTTCTTCCAAAACATAATACCAAGCCCCCCTAAATTTAGTCGCAAATGTTATCTAATTCATACTCGCCGGTGGCCCTGCCGTATCCTAAAATTCGCACTCTCTATTGACATCAAGAGACGATCCATCTTCATCCAAATCTAAATTAGGCATGTGATTATACCCCCCTTTAGAGTATTCGTCATATTTCATGTAGTGTTTTCTCAACGGTACGTAATACGTTGGGGCCATAGAGTGAAACGGGTCATGTAACTTGTATTTCATCAACCTCCCTTTTGCTGCGTTTGCAGTTATTGCGGTACAGGAAGAGTAAATACTGGATGGGGTGTCTTCGTCACACATTCTACCACCGATGGTGTGGTCTTTTTCTGGGTAGAAATTCAAATGGGTGGAAACACCTCCATTTAGATAATCACCGTAGGTTTCAATAAAACCACCCGCTGCTGGATTCCGAAACAAAGGAACAGAAGTGTTTACAGGCACACATTTCCAATAACCCTTCGTTTCATTTACCAATGACCGAGCTGATTAAGCTATTGCCACACCGCTTCCCGTTACACCTGATGATGTATAAGCGTTGGTAATTGAATGATTATGCGGTACCATCACGGTTACATTATATTCATCACTATGACTCCCCGTTGTTATACCAATTCGTGAGTATGGATTCCTAACTTTTCCTAACAAATTAACGTATTTGTTATCTTACCCCAAACCAATCGAAGGCATAGCTGTATCACCATCATAATACACTCGCCCACCTTCTACGGCGTTACTCCCGATCATACTACGTCCATCTGATTATTGCCTTTTAGCCAGCTGATCTGTTCTCAAGTTAATTCCACCACCCTCATTCCATGGTGTCCAACCATCAGTATAATCTTCATCCGCGTTTCCACCCATGTAATTTGGACACATAAAATTTATGGCATTTTAATGGTCCATTAATCTCGGGACTTTAACCCACAACTCTGTCATCGAAACTGCGCCATTGTTAGCGACATTGCCGCTGGTGTCGTGATAACCAGGGAGATAATTCGAATTATAAGCTGATTGAGAGCCTATTCCGTAATGGGGATCGACCATTGATTGGGTTGGGATACCATCGAGAAGATAGTTAGCTTGGTCGTGTAGAGAAAGACCGCCGAATTACTCATTATAGGTTTGAACTTCGATAGGGTGAAAACCTTCGACGTGTTTTGTGTGATACATTGGGTTTGTGGATTGACGCCATTCAACACTGGTTTTGATGTGTGCATTTGGGTTGTTGTTTCCGCCGCCATCGCCAAGAGCAGCTAATTACTAAACAAATTCCGGCCAAACAATCTTGAAATGAAATTTATTATCCGGAAAAGACCGAAAACTATCATCCAACAAATATAATCTACTGTAATGGTTATCAGTAGGATGCTGTCCAATAGGTTCAGTTTTATACTCATTCACTGTTTTATGATCCTCCTTATCTTGTCTGTATAACAATAGCCAATCCCCGCTATATCCCTCACTTCCTGGTGAGTTCGATTTCATATCCCACGCTCCACCCGCATTTCCAGCGTCACCAGGATTAAAAACATACTCACTTTTCGAAACATCGCCCGGATTGTAACCGCAATAAGTTCCTAAAATCCCATGATTTCCTAACATCCAATTCTGCAACTGTATTTGACTCAAAGCAGTGTCCCACACTTCATACCCATTCAAATACCTCCCCTAAGATGGGTTATGAAACGTAACGTCCTCGTATTTTATGATTTCGCTTTGACTGTCGTTACTTGGTTTCCAAACCCATTTTGTACCATCGGTCGGTGATGAACCGAAATTTATTTTAGGATCTTAAACAGCACCCGATTCGTCGTTCCTAATATCCAAATTGAATCTGTCCCAGTTGTTCGCATTATAAAGCTGCATTCCACCGACTTCTTTAATCGTATTCGCGGGGTTAATATGCGGATAAGTCATATACACTTTATATTCCCGCGTGTTACTGTTCCAAACCGAACACGTTATCCAATTATCCAAATTATTCTACTATCCAGTAAACTATCGCTCAAAAACCTTGTATAATTCCCCCTAATTAAGTCCATTCATTTGCAAAACATTATTTACTGCTGCACCGGCTCCATCCTCCATTGTCATATTTCGCGCGTCCTACATCAAACCGAAAAACATCCCGCTTCCACGCCACAAATCTTCCCCATTGTTAGTCATTGACGGGTTATTTTAATTGTATCCACGCGCTGTCAACAAATAAATCCCATGAGCGCCATGCAAACTTCTAACTTTACTGTTTCCAACATTGATATCTCCCTGTATATTTGAATTTGGATTCACTGAATTAGTGTTCAGGCCCCAAGGATTAGCATCAGCATTAGCGGCTTAATCACTGGCTGTACTGCTTCCACTCTCCCCCCACAACATCAACCAATAGCGTTTAAACGGTCTTAATTCCCCCCAATCATTAAAACTATTCATATCAACCGTGTCTTCCCACGGACCTAATCCCTGATGTCCACTAGTTACCATCATATTCATGGTTATGTTCAAACAAACCGTGTGACTACGATCATATGCCCTGTATTTATTGCCTCCACTCACGTCCGGAACAGCGTAAGCATCTTGTTTCAGAAAAATATCTTGATACACCGGACTCTTTCGGAAAAACTCGGAGTTTTCTGATGGAAGTTTTTAGCCATTGGGAGTGCCGGAACTACCACCTATTTTGGAGGTGTATTGGCCAGAAACCCCTTCAGAGCCGGTGGTGTTCGAGATAAACGGCAGTGGTGGACATACGGAGGGATCAGCGCCGCCGCCTTCACCGCCGCCACCTCCACCTCCGTGGTTGGCTTGGACCAGCTGGATTGTTGTTGGACCCGGTAGTATCCGGAAGAGGGTTGAGAGAAAGAGGATTAAAGTTGGGATGAAATTTAGGAAAAAAGAAGACTTTGCCATAGTTAATAGCAATCAGATATTAGGCTGTAATATCCTACTATGGAAAACTAACTTGAGTAAGACTTCAAATAGACTTAGATTCACTTAGTGTCGTAACATATCAATAAATTAGGTCATATTTATCAACTTATTTCAATATATAATCATCATTATGGGGTCATGAGACTGTTTTTTATTTGGGGAAGAATGAATTGAATTGAGTGGGTTATCAATGAGAAAGGTTTCGGAGGGGTAGTTTAAGTTATAGTAGTACTATTAGAATGGTAGAAATTCAATGGTCGAAATTCGTAGTTGTCGTGGCGGTAGTTGCGTAGAGGTCGTAATTTAGTCATTCGTTTTGGATTCTTATGTTCTTTATTTTAGTCGATTCTTTCGCAATTTTGTGGTAAATTTGATCTCTCAAAGATTTTTTCGGAACGCAGAACACAAGGTCAAATCATGATGAGACTTAGTAGACTCAGAGCGGTGCTGTAATATCCAGAACCTTTTAAGTTTTTACTGGTCTAAATTAGGACATAATTTAAAATTTGATGATGATTAATCGAAAAATTCCAAGCTGATGACTGCTTCCGATGCACCAGTGGAAGACAACATGATCAATTCAATTTGCATGCCAGCTAAATTTAAATTTTACCAGAAATCCAATGAGCTATCTGTCTGTTTAATATTTATCTGAATTCTCTTTGCTAGATGTGATAACAGGGTGGACCTGATAGATGGATACAAAATATGAAACTTTGAAGCTTTCATGACGAACTAAGATTCTTTAATGGTGTTTAACCAATACAAAATAATTTAAGAGCAGATACGAAAATAACAGACTTGAGAAATTTAAGATATCAGAAAAGGTTTTCTAAAAGAACTTGGATATCGATTATCGTCGTGACTACAAACTCAAGCTTTTCCCGACTCCCTCCATAATCCCGAATTTTTCCTACATCTCTTACAAAAATATTTTTTGCGCCTCATCTCTTTTGAATGTCTTTCTGCATGTCGGACACCGTCTTTGATTCGCTGGTCTAGTGCTGAATTCATCAATGCAGATTTTGCAGAAAAGATGTCCACAGGTAAGAGCGTGGTCTTTTTTCCTCTCGCAGCAGATTTCACAAATCGTCGGGTCAGAATCGGAATCGGGTCTACCTCTCATACTGCTGGCACTACCGGAATCTAATTTCACGAACTCCTTCACCAGTTCCTGGACTTCTTGAAAATCAGGGCATTTTTCTGCGATTTTCATCATAACTCGATATTTTTCAATGATTTTGATAATTTCCGTGTGGTTTGCGTCCTTCGCCATTTGCATTGCGTCTTTCCCGTCGTTCCGTTTGTACTCGATAACATTGTTACAGATTTTCTCGAATTCACACAGCCCACCTTCACTTCTGAACTTTTTCTCACCAATCAATGTTTGCAAAACCATTTCAGCTGCCTCAGGGTTATCAGCACCTGCTGCTATAAATAGAGCAGAGTGTGGCCGTTGAAACGCATCTCTGACATCTTTTCTTTTTAAAAGGAGTTCAACCGTCGAGTTCGTTTTGTGCCAGATCGCGAAGGAGAGCCAGCAAAACTCTTTCCTATCATTTGGCAAGTAAGCCACCCCAACAGGACTGCGATTGGGATTTGAAAGGGTAACATAAAGTTTTTCATGTATGTCTCTCTTAAGTAGTGCATCAACCACTGCAAAGTTAGGCCTGCATCCAGATTTCCAGCATTTTTTGGCAAAGCGTTGCATTTCAATCGTTTCATAATCAAATAGTAGGTCCATCAAACTATCGTTTGTCATAAAAACATGCGAACCATTGGTAGGTTTTGACTGTCTAAGACACGCAAGTACCAATTCCTGCTTCAACTTGCTATTACCTGCTGCCAGAATATTCAAATCTTCTTCAGTGCGGATTTTCTCGCGGAATGTTGGTGAAAGTTGAAATTGATGATGTGTATAGATTCTCTCGAGTATGAAAATATCTTGCATGACAATAGCCATATCGAAAGCTGTTTTGCCGTTGCTCGTTTTTTCATTGATATGTCGAAACTTATCGTTTTCCACCAAGAGAGATATGATTTTCCGCGAGCCCTGCCCAACAGCCCAATGGAGGAGGCTCCAGTTATCGATATCTATACACGACACGAAATTTGGCATCCAATCAGATTCCAGAAGTGCTCTAACTCCAACATCGGTCAAATTCTCATGTCCAGTTTTTTGGAAGAAGACATCTGTTTTTGGTTTTGAGAATAAAAGAATTTGCATATAACATGTGTTGGATGAAAGCAAAAAATAAAGTGACACGTTTACATATATATATTCCGCAATATGCGTCAGGTTACAACTACTAATAGAAAAAACAGTTTAAAAACAACCTAACATCAACACTCAACAATATACCGTCTAAAATATAGTCTCTATTTCTCATCCAGCCCACTATCTTCTTAGCTTCATCAGCATCAGAACTCCCCATTAGCGCAAGAAATAAACGCTTTTTATCCCAGTATTCAAGCTTCTTCTTAGTCTTGTGTGGAATGTTGGTTGCGGTATTACCAACATGCTTGTATGCGTCGTTGCCCATATTTACACTCTCCATACACTTGTATTCTAAGCAATCGTCTAAAAACTCCCACTCGTTTGACAGAACAGCCTTTTCCACCATTGTTTTGTTATCGATTTTCACCTGACAACAGACATCGTCCTTGCATTTTCCTGACTTCAACAGCGCCTTCAAACCCGTCCAGTTGCCATGACTGTCCTTAAGGAACTTCTCCAAAGTTGCCTCCCAATTGATTTTCCATGCAGAAAGCTTCTCTACCAATTCATCAGCACGTTCTGCAGTCGTTGCGTCGCCCAACTTATAGAGAATCAGATCCTCATTTACAACAGCTCTTTTTGCTGCGGTGGTCATAGTTAACAAGTTGCAGTTAAAGTTACAGTTTAAATTGACAGATTTTACTGGTAGATTTAGTTTGAGTTTAATAGAATGAAAGAGCAAGAATGTGCAGCTTTGTTGATAATTATGATAGCTTTGATAAACCTGCTGCTGTAAAAAGGGAGGAGATTCCAGAGAGTGGTCACGAAGTCAATAGCAACGATTTTCCGGATTTTTCGATTTGTCTGAGCATACGACGAAAATCAAACAAGTTAACAACAGAATAAAATTTAAAACTCAAATGCAAGCATGTCAATTTTTCTATCGACTTGTGAATTCTTTGATGTTTTTTCAAATTCCAATGACAATGATGGTTTGAACTTTGTTGACAAGTTCAACCATATAAATTCATTTTGGTGTCAAATCATGATGCCTCGTAGTAAAGCGGTACTGTTACAAATTTAGGAAGCAAGAACCTTTTTACTGGTCCAATCTCCTCTAAGTTAGAAAAAAATTGATCATTATAAGAATACACAGACTAGATTTACCTGTTTTGTCTTCGTGATATCTGATAAGATGATGATCTATCGAAAGCCGGCTAATTTTCTCCGGACATCCAATACGCTATTTTTTACCGGTAAATTTCTCTATTGACGATAAATAACAAGGTGGTGTTTAATGAATACAAAATACGATATTTTCTTTACGAACTACAATAATATACTGGTATTCAACGACCACAATATGTAATTGTCTTATCACGAAGAACTATGCTCTCGAAATGTTGGGTATCAAAAAATATACTCTCAGAAGATTTCCACCACCAAAGTGACTACAAATAGAAGCTTTTCCCGACTTACTCCGCCCACATCTACAACTCCCCTACAAAAAAACTTTATGCGCTTCATCTCTTTTAAACGTTTTTCGGCACGTTGGACATCTTCTTTCATTCGCTGGTCTGGTACTGAACTCATCTATACATTCTCTGCAGAACAAGTGTCCGCAAGTTAAGGAGTGGTCCTTTTTTCTATCACAACAGATTTCGCAGGTTGTGCGGTCGGTATGACTATCATCAGTTTCGCTGCCATTGCCTCTTGGACTATTGGAATCCAACTTTACGAATTTCTTTATCAGTTGCTGAACCTCGTCGAAATCAGTACACTTTTCTGCAATTTCTATCATAACTTGATACTTTTCAATAACATTAATAACGTCGTTGTGTCCCTTTTCTTTTGCTACATCAATAGCATTTTTACCATTCTCTGTTCTATATTCAAGAACATTCTTTGCTATCTGTTCAAATTTGGTTGCGACATTCTCCGTGTTTTGATGTTCGACATTTTTGTCGCCGGCATTATTGATTAACGCCTTCAAAACCATCTCGGCTGCTGTGGCATTGTTTACAATTGCCGCTATGAAAATAGCAGCATGTGGTTCTTTGAAACACTTGATAATGTCTTGCCTTTTCAAGAGCAATTCAACGGTGGAATTCACCCCATCCACTATTGCGTTTGATAGCCAACACAAAGGTTTCTTATCGTTAGGATTATATATCAAAATTGTTTCCTTCAGATCAACCTGTTCAGCAGAATCCTTCTTGAGAATTTTGTCCACAATTGGATAATTTACTTTTTTCCCACGTCCACATGTTCTTCTGGAGAAAAAAGACATATCTAAATTCTGCAACTGCAAATAATTTAGGTAGTCATCAATTGTGAATGAGGCAACGAGTTGATTAGATTGGTCGGAATGTCGAAGACATACTTTTATCAGCGTCTGTAATAAGTTTTTGTCGAAAAGTGGACAGGAACGACTCTGATTTAGCTCAAGATCAACTAGATTATAAACAGAATTTGGAAGTTGAAAGCGCGGGTAAGTAGCTATCGTTTCGATCATGGGAATCCTGTTGTCAACAGTTTCAATGACCATTTCCATTGCAGTTTGTCCAGAGCTGGTTTTTTCATTAATGTGGCGGAAGTCAAAATCAGGATCCCAGCCCAATAATAAATTCACAATGTTAAGGGAATTCTGCCCGACAGCCCAGTGCAAGATACTCCAGTTCTCGGCATCAACGCATGACGCGATATTCGACATCGATTCAGATCTAAGCAGAGCTTCAACACCGACTTCCGTCAAGTTTTCGAATCCAACACTGAGAAAAAAGGTATCTGTCGAGTTTAGTAAAGCAATTATTTTTTGACAAATAAGTTGAAAATATAGTGCAACAATTGTCGAAAATGTCAAGTTTATATAAAAACAAAGAGGAAGGTTTAATCTTAAATTGAAACAGGCTACACTCAAATTATCACCAATAATTGACACTGCTAACCTTACCATCCAACGTATAATTTCTATCGTTCATCCATCCGATACACGCCTTGGCTCCATCCATCTCCTCGCGACTCATTAGGGCCAAAAACAGTCTTTTCTTATCCCAGGATTCAATTTTTTTCTTCATTCTATGTGTAATATTGATCTCAGCTTTTTCGATAAAATTGTATGCTCTGTTACCTAATTTAACATGCTGCAAGCATTTGTGGTCTAAACAATCGTCTAAAAAATCCCATTGTTTCTCGAGAATAGCGCGTTCCACTAACGTCTTGTTTTCGAATTTCACCTGACAGCAGGTTTCCTGTTTACACTTCCCAGATTTCAATATGGCCTTCAGAACTACCCATTTGCTCTTAGAGAGGTATTTTTCCAAAGTTCCTTCTGCATTGATCTTCACCTCAGAAAGTTTCGCAACCAATTCGTCAGCACGTTCAGAAGTTGTTACGTCGTGTAACTTTTTCAAAATCAAATCTTCGTTGACGGTCGGAATTCCTGTTGCGGTAGACGCCATAGTTTTGTTGGAGTAGTATTAAATTGAACAATAAAAGACAAGAGAATTAAAAAGTACGGAAAATTGATTCTTGAATCGTTATGCTAATGAATCTGATAATAACACGATAATGAATAATAATTCGATACGACTTTAAACGATTATTCGATAACAAGATTGGCTAACAGCTGTATGAAACAGCTTCAAAATCCTATCTAGAAATTTAGGGGGGAGATACACATCTTATTAATATAGGTTATACACGTCGTCGTCCGTCGTCGGAGATAAATAAATAAATTTTTTAGAAGCCTAAGGCGTATACCGCTACCGTGTTGTGCCTTTCTGCCGGATTCTCATCGTGTACGATAACAAATTTTGGAACATTTGGCGGAGAAGTTCAACGACACGATGAGAATCCGGCAGAAAGGCACAACACGGTAGTATAAAGAAACACAATCATTTAAGTAGAAATACTTCGATAAATTTTCGTACCTGGTTGATTTTGGAAATTTCAGAGTTTCTTCAAATCACTTTTAATTAAAACATACTATGTAGGTGATAAATTGCGCTGTTTAGAATAGTAAAGAATAAAAAATCTGCGCGTTCAAGACTATAAAAAATCTACGCTGTGATCTATCAACTCTAGACAAATTACTCTATACTCTAAATAAAAAAACTACACTATTTTTACCACTCCTACAAACTCTAGACAAATTACTCGTGAAAATATAAACACCCTTGGTTTACTGTATCGCAACTATAAACAATCGACTATCATAGACTATAAAAAAACTACGCTATTTCCTGTAGAAATGAAAATATATATCGCTAGCAGTTAAATTAGAAACCGGGCCGGGAGGCCTACAGATTGCTAGTTATAACGCAGACTTAAATTGTTCAGATTCAGAGCCTCTAACACGGCTACTACCAACATCCTGCCAAAATTTCGATCTATTTATAGATTTTGCAATGTGCCAATGCTAATTGCACCAAGGTCCACAAGGAAGTATATAACTTATAAACCAATATAAAAACTTTAAAACTAAGCATAACTGCTTGGACTTAAATAATGCCTCTTAACTTTTTTAGACTGAAGACCTCTTAGACAGTTGTTTTTCTTCTATCCATCTCTTGTATCCCAAGCATATTTCTTTCATCTCATCTAAGTTCA
>Ga0099798_10184_pt1 | contig 20523 bp, 11 predicted proteins | sample Uncmet_Sort29A_1_FD_89870 | JGI IMG/M metagenome (GOLD analysis project Ga0099798, IMG submission 89870) | Marine eukaryotic communities from CALCOFI LINE 67, Pacific Ocean - CN13ID_Sort29A_1 | ecosystem: Environmental > Aquatic > Marine > Oceanic | place: Pacific Ocean: Monterey Bay | collected...
TTTGAGGAATGCGAGGGTAAGACGAGATGCGAGGATTGAAGAAGTGGAGCGGGAGTTATTGAATTTGAGGAATGCGAGGGTAAGGGGTATTTGATTAAATTTAGAAGAGGAGCGGAAGTTGGTATTGAATTAAATTTTAATCAGCATGCCTATCAGTATGCCTATCAGTATGCCAGTATGAATCCACAAACTCAAATCCAAAAACTCAAACTTAACTCAAATCGTCTCTCCCCAGGTCCTCACCCTGGAGCAAGCGGAGTGGAGCGACGGTGCGATTGAGATATTCAGGAGCCGGGCAGCTGTCATCCAGAAACTACAAACGGATCTGCACGAGTGCCATGAGAACTTGCGGTAAGAAAATGATTTCGAACTTGATAAGGAAATAGTAGTTGCTAAACGAAAGGATTTCAAGTGTACGCTTCGAAGCAATATCTCCACTGCAAGAATGATTGAGTTTCGTGAATTTCGCCATTCGGATCATTCCACAATATCATCACTTCCCCAGCCTCCAAAAGAACATCAATCTCCACGTCGCTGAGGACAATCGGGATCTCCAGCGAAAACTAGCTGATAAGTCATCCTCACCCTCCGATAGTGGCAGAGGCGGTGAAGAGACTTTAGGAAAAATGTTTATCAAGACGTTATTGCACGAGTACGTCTCGCCAACGACGCATCCGGAGAAGAAAACCGAGATTGAATTCATGATGTTTTCCGCCGTCGGCTTAAAGCGAACCGAAGAAGGAAAGGTGGTGGATGTATGATTTGAAATGGTGAAACGGAGCGCATGAAATCATTGAGGTCAAGCTAAATCGTGCTAAATCGTTGATGGCAAGCAAAAAAAAAGAAATCGTAGAGCGCTGAACTGCGGATTCTACAGAGTGCACAGCACGTGTGCCTGAACTATTGACTTTCACAAAGTTCAAGACCTACGCTCAACAGGTTCATGAACTGTCGTAATACGACTTACAAACTCCGGATGCATACTTCCGACTAGAAACACAAAAACTCAAGGCATGTTAAACTCATTTGACTACACGAAACTCGTTGGGCTACGGAAAACTCCTTACGAACTATATCACTTCATATCGCATACGAAGGCATCACTGCATATCATGAGGAAAACCCAACTTCATAGCTCATGCAGGGGATTTCACAAAACATATCGTAGCTACCTGTGTGTGATGCCGCTCATCAAATTTATCCAGCTGCAAGATTACGCTGCAGCTACAGTCCTTTTTTTGCCTCAACGTGGTCACAGATGTCACAGACACATACATCTCGGGAACGTGTATTGACTTGACAGCGATACCGACGAGAATTACTTCGTTTTTTTCCTTCAAACATACGATCCTCCGCGTAGAAAGGAATCGGTAGAGGTTGTTCGTGCGCCACCTGTGAGGCCCTGTCAATGAGAGCCTAAGCTTGAATCGATGAGAGAGCTGAGAGCAAATGAAATGTTATTAATTTAGTTCTCGTAAATTTATTAATATTTTCTCATTTCGAAAAAAATATAAAATAAAATATAAATACATCTGATATTTAGATTTACATAATATAGAATATAATATTTATAAAACCAATAATTTTTTGAGAACTATATTTTAATGGAAAATTATAATTATTGATGTACATATAAATTAAGAAACAGTGAATAATTGTGATATGTATATCATATTTTTTATAATGAATTTAAATTCGGATGTATAAAATAATTAACTATGTTAATGATATAACATATATTTCAGAATATATTTATGAACATATATATTTTTACATTCACCAATAAAAAAATATCAGAAAATATGTTATATTAAATTGTGGATTGATATCCCAAAACCGTGTGTGCTCGCCTCCTCCACTCGTGAGTGTCTCGTCCGTGAAATCTGATCTTCGATGGTCGGTTTGTGACTACGATTGACGGAAAAAGTGGCTATGTAAAGTCCAGGTTCGTTTTCTCTGCGCGTGATAATGGCAAAAAAAAACGTTCGTCTTTCCACGATCATAGATAGAATCCGAAGCCACAGAAAATCCAACTTCCGAAACAATTCTCCCCAATACTCGGACCTCAAGCTTCGAAAACAATTTTTCCCAATTTCATTAAAATACTTCGAGCTTACGACAAAAACTCAAATAAACGACCGAACAATCCTCGCAGGTTTTTCCGAATAATCTTCGCGGAATTTCAATCCTCGCAGATTGTTCGATATCTCTCGCGGACGGTCGCCGTCCGCAGAGATTTCCACTCCAGCTTTAGCTGAGATACGGTAGCGCTTTACCCGTAGTTACATCATTCACTTCGGACTCTCCTATCGCAGGTGGCGTCGAAGTCAACTGTAGAAAGAAAGAAAAACGGAATACGCATAACAAATCTGAAATCCCCTTATACGTGGAATCCCCACAAAAAATTACTAATCGAAACCTATACACATACGACGTCGATACCCATCGTAACACCAAGCTCTATACAGACAGAATCCTCATCAACCATGTCTGACAACGCTAACAACGCAGAGATCAAGCCGGCAGACGCGGGAAAGAAAAAGAGGTTCGCCTTCCTTTTTCGCCAAGTAGCATCCAAAGCGAAGGAGCAAGGCCGTGACGCTATGACAACGGACGAGAAAGCGGAGAAAAATGCTCAGACTGTGATCACTGCCCTTGGTGGAGGACCTGCTAGTGGACCTGCTATTGATAGTACTAATCAGTCTCCTGTAGCTAATCATTCTCCTGTAGCTGAAAGTGGCAGTACTGCTATCGGGAGCAGCCCCATTGTCAGTGGTGCTGAAAATGGTGCACTTGGCCGTAGTGTTATCGGAAGTAGTGCAGGGGCGAGATCCCTGTCGTCACCCCCGGCCAAAACGGATAGTGCTGCAGTCGGCAGTTATAAGCAAACCATGCATGCAACCACTGATAGTACTCCACCTTTCACGCGACAATACCTGCCTCCTCCGACCGATCAAAAGCCCACTACGAGTCAGTCTCTGACTGCTTCACCGGTTTCGGCGTTTCGCTCCGTGCGAATGAATGTGAATTCTGCGTACACATCGACTGCAGTTCCTAGCTCGACACTTTCTCCAACTACTTTCACCACCGCCTCGACCCCGATTGTTACTTCAGCCCGTTCCCCGTTCGCGAGTACCGCAGACGCCACACCGCGAGTTGCGCCGTTTCTTCATGATTCGTTTAGGTCGAACGCAGTTCACGAAAACCCGTTCAGAAGCGCTGCTCGTTTTGGCCAGTCGGGCATGAATACACCAGGCGCTCTGACGTCGGCGAGAGGTGCTGCTCGGTTTGTGCTGTCGGAGATCAATAGACTGGATGCGCAGGGTACTTCACCGACCACACACGCTCTAGAGCTCGAATTGCGGGAGAAGATTCGCGAAGAAGCTCGGGAGCAGGTCCGTGGAGAAGTTCGTGCGGAAGTTCGCGGAGAGCTGGAGAAGCACTTTACTGAGGAACAGAAACACTTCCGCGAGCAAGCACTGCAAGAATTTGAACATGAACTGAATGCGCGACAAGCCCAACTTGATAAGACGTGTCTCGAGATTCAATCAGAGGCCGAGCTGTGGGCACAAGACCAAATAAAAATTCAGCGACTTGAACTGGAAAATGAATTTGCTCAAAAGTGGGACGTTTCTATACGGGATGCTCTGAATCAGCAAGAAAAGCAGTTGACGGAGCAGTTACGTGCCCAGTTGACGGCCGAGATGACGTCTTCGTATCAGACGCAAGCAACGCAGTTGCAGGAAGATCATCGGGCGGAAGTGGAGAATTTGAAGATGGAAGTGGCGAACTTGAAGATGGAGTTAGCTCGCTCAGCGGAACCAGACCGCCTAGAGCTGCAGAATTCGAAGGTGGGATTAAGTCAGTTGACAGAACAGCACCGAATGGAAATGGAAACTTTCAAGAACCAAACTGACGAGAAGCTTCGTCAGAACGCCGTACTCTTCCGTCAGAAGGAAGCACAATTCCGAGAACAAATCCGTCAACAGGAGGCCCAACTCGCACAACTTCGCCAGAAGGAAGAACAGTTGAGAAAAGAATTAACGAGGTTGAAAGCAGAACAGCAACTGGACCCATTGGAGCGACAACAAAGACTCGAATTGTCCCAACGACCGCTCGAATCGCCGAGACGAGAGGACGACCTCAGGGAGCACATCATTTGCGTGAGGGAACTTGACTCGAAGGAGACGGTCAACCCAGATGAGGGTTTCGAATTGACCGAAACTCTGAGAGGAGAGCTCAAGGAAGAGATGCGCGGAGAGTTGAGCGAAACGCTGAGAGGAGAGCTGAAGGACGAGTTCACGGAAGAACACAAGAAAAATCTGAGGGAAGAAATCACGCAAGAGCTGACGAAAGAAATAACGGAGAAGCTGACTCAACAGCTCCGTGAAAAGCTCGCCGGTGAGATCCGCGAGAAGCTCACCTGGGAGATCTCCAAAGATCTGAGCGAGAAATTTCACGGGGAAGTGGAGCACTTCAAGCAAAATCTCACTCAACAATACCAAGACGCTGCAGAAGCACAGTTGCAGGAGCAATTAAAGCATCAGGTGGAGGACAGACTGGAACAAAGAGTCCAGGAAGAAGTGGAAAAGGAACTAGCAGTCGAACTAGGCAAGGCGCTGGCAAAGGAGAAGGAAAAATGGAAACAAGAAACCAACCAACAACTGGGAACCGCATTTCAAGACCGCTGGGAAGCAGAAAAGTCGAAAATTATAGAAGCTTGTGAGGCGGAGAAAGCTAAGGAAAGAGAAAATATGCGCTGGGAGGTAATGAGGTTGCAGTTGCAGAAGGAGAAATATGAAAAATCGATGAAGAAGTTGATGTTGAGGAAGAACGGGGAGAATCCCCCAAACAGTAGCGGGGAATCGAATAGTGGGAATGGTAGTGGGGAATCGAATAAAGTACAGAATCGGGTGAAGAGTTTGAATGGGAACGATATGAAACAGAGTCAGAAAGGCGAGTACGCCCCAACGGTGAGCACTACTGCTCCCGGCTCAACTGCCAGCGGCGTCGGTACGGGTTCGGATTCAGATAACGCACAGAAGCGGCAGCAGGAGGCTCAGTCTTCTTCGGCTGCGAAACAGGAGGCTGCAAGTACAACTTCCACTCCTGCCCCTTCTTCTACAAGTGCCGAAGCTGGTAAAAAGTGGAAGAAAGCCGCTTCCCTATTCGGGTTCTCCAGAAAGATGAAACCCGCTTCTGCTGTCGCTACCACTGAATCAGCTGTCACGCCGCAGAAGGAAACAGAAAAAGAAGCTCCTCCACTTACTTGTTCTAATGCAGCGCAAGACGCTGCCTCCGCCTCATCCCAAGATGCTGTTGTACCGTCTTCCTCCGACAAAGACAAAGCTACTTCCCCACAGGACAACAATAATTCCAAACAACGTCCGAAAACCCCGTACCAGAAGCTCCTTCTCGAAAAAGAAGAGTGGGCTGTTGAGAAAAAAGAATTACAAGACCACTGGTCAGAGGAAAAGCTGAAATTAGAACAAGCGTTGGTGACAAAAGAACTAGAATGTCACGACGCAATCAAGCAGGAAAAGCTCCTAAATACGCGGTTACAAGCTGCGGGCTTACAGTTAGAAAATAGATTGCAGGAAGAGCTGATGGAATTGCAGGAGAAGTTGAAGGAGAAGACGGAGCTGAATAGTAAGGATCAGAGTTTCAGATCAAATTTGGGATAGGAAGGATTAGAGTTTCCGTTCTGTCAATTCTGAGAGTAGGTAACTTTGAAGTCCAGGTCCATTTCATCTTAATATTGGAATCGCATAGCGAGAATCGCAATGCACTTCAAGTTCTATCCATTTGCAAATCACTTTTCGAAATGAATTCAAAATTTGAACTCCCATCATCACTTTTTGAAATGAATTCAAAATTTCATAATTTGTTGATCTTGCAGGTACCATGCAAGCCGCCGGCCTCGAGCTTGAAAATCGGCTGCAAGAAGAGCTCAAAAAACACATCAAAATGGATGCTTTGGTCCGTGAGCTAGAAGGCGAGCAGAAGACGACGCAGCAACAGCAGGCGGAACAGGAGAATTTGCATAAGGAGTTACATGCGGCGTTTCAGGAGGAGGTGGAGAAGTTGAGGACGGTAAGCGACATAATCTGATGATAATTCCGAATCATAGGAATGTATTTCCGCGAATTTCGATCCATGCGTTTGACGACGAATCTCGATCCATCCCGGTACTTGCATTGCCTCATTCAGCGTGTTTTCATATTCCACCCCAGGTATCCTCCCAGCAGAAAACCGATCTCGAAGTCCACTTAGCCCGTGAAGTTCTGCAGAAGTCAGAGTTACAAACCGAGTTAAAAGAAGTCCGCGAAGAAAACACGAAACTGCATTCTGAAATGCTAGACAAAATGAAGATCATCCATCATTTAGAATCCAAAACGGGATTGGTAGTGCACAGTAAAGAGGAAGAGATACGGATGCTGAAAGAAACGACGGAATCAGCGATCAAGCGGAAGCAGGAGGAAATAGACGAGTTGAAGAAGAATATCGAGACGCTTTCACATCGGAAAGAAGAGGAATTACTTGGGATGGAGGCGAGGAATTTAGCATTGCAGAGGAAACAGGGCGAGCTTGAAGCGGCGTTGAAGCAGGAGAAGCAGATGAACGGTAAGATAACTGTGATAATGAGTGACGCGATCCGGAAAAGTCTAGGGACTAGTCGCTCTAGTAGGTACTAAATAGCATTCTCGAAGTATTGTAATCACATTGGTCTACCTCACCATGCATTTCTGTATTCTATGCCAGTTATTAATATTGTCGATAGACTTCCGGATCATGCCGCTAATAGCAATCGTATTTGATATTTTCAATCGTATTTGATATTTTCAAGCAATACACTCAAAATGATATTTTCAGGTAAACTCCTGAACTGCAAGGGCGAAGAACTGCAATCCTACATCGCCCAAACGGAGCAGGAGCTCGCTGATATCCGGGAGAAGGCGACGGCGGACTTGAACAAAGTCTCCGAAGAAGTTCTTTTTCATAGGTCCAAAACGCGGAAACAACGAGAGGAACTCGTGAAATGCAAAGAAGAACTTGAAGGGCAAAACCAAAGAGTTGCGACGCAAGAGCGGAAATTGAAACTTCAGGAACTTCAATTGAAAACGTTGAAAGAGGAACTGAGTTCTGCGGAGACACAATTGGAGCAGGAAAGGAACAAGACACTTATGGAGAAAGAAAAAAACAGATTGATGGAGGATGCAAAAATTATAAAAGCGGAGAACGAAGAATTAGAGAGGATGGCACGCGGGGAAAGTAGATTCGAAAAAATAGAAGCGGAAAGGATTGCGCGTGGAGAGAGTACATTTGAAAAAATCGACGAGGAGAGAAGCGCACGCGAGCGAAGAAAAATAGAGTCGGAGAGAGTCGCATGGCGAGAATTTAGCAAAATGGAGTCGGAGAGAGTGCCATTGGGGGAAAGTCGACTCGGAGAAAGTAAACTCGCAGAAAATAGAATCGGAGAAAACAGATTCGGAAAAAGCAAACTCGGAGAGAGCGTCGCACCAGGGGAAAGTAAACTTGGGGAACCACGGGAGACTGCAGTGGAGCCGCAGACCATCACGCAGACTTCGCAGGTGGCAGCGGAAGGAGAAAGTAAACTAGGCGAGGATACAGATATGGAATTCGAGAGACCAAGACTAGAGCTTCGATCCATAAATGCCGATCTCGAAGCTCTCATGCGCCGACAGAGGAGTTTTGCTAGCAGGAATATAAAGAATCATCCATGAGGGTAGTCTCCATGAGGGTAGTCTCCATGAGGGCAGTAGGAGAGGGAGTTTATAAAATGATAGGGGTTTGGTTTGGTGGCGCGGGGTTGCTGGGGAGGGTGTGAGTGGGGAAGTGGGGACGATATGATGGCGAGGGTAGATGCAATGCCGGATTTATTGAGGGATTCATTCAGAGGGGTTCATTCAGAGGGGTTCATCGGGGAGGCATCATTTGGGGGGATATTTTTAAAGGGATTCTCTCAGTGGTGAAACGGGTTCAGAGATGTAGGATTTCCTCGTTCGTGATGGAACGCGGAGAGCGCTGGTGATGAAGAGTATTATGATGATAGAAACTAGTGAGATTCCATGAGCCGCATAGTTCCAGCCATAGTTGCAGCAAATGTCCAAAGGAACGCAGACACGATTATGAACTCGCGAACGTTTTGATTTGACAGCGATATTGATATGAATCATTTCGTTTCTTTACTTCAAGTATGCGGCGACCGTGCAGAGAGAATCGGCAGGGGTTATGCGTGAGTTATGTGCACCGGCTGCGCTTATCATTCGTCTTTTGTCATTTGCGTGTGCGCAGGTGTTGAGCCTTGAGCGAGGCTAATGTGAAACTGAAAGTACTGACATACGACTCAGTAAAACGAGTCGGAAATCGTTTTCAAGTAATTTTCGTCTTCAAATGGAAGATAAATTTGGAGTGATGATTTAGCAGGTGTTTTGGCTCGCTTATGTGGTGATGTTGGTGAAGTCAATGGAACGCGCCGCGCTCCAATGGAGCACCGAGCCAAGGGCAGGTGATATAATCATTAATTTCTTGAATATTATATAATTTATTTATATTTCATAAAAAAATATGATCTGAAATGAAATGGAGCGTAATATTTATATATGTATGATGACTATGATTACATCTAAGTTCTCAAATATTGTTTACCAATATATTTGCAATCAAAAAATATAAGTTACAACACGTAATGAATATAATTGGATTTATGAATATATAACAGTTCAACAAATATTTTTATATTCAAACTTGATATAAATATATATTTGTATCGATATTATTTATTTGAGTATATATATAAAAGGTCATCGTCATGAATTTATATTTATCGTGTATAAAGAGAAAATTTAATATCCATCAATTTATATGAACCCATCTAATCTCATATATCGAAAAATCTTAATAGGTTCTTGTCTCGCTCTGCAACTCCAGGTCCCCGTGGATGCATCGTTCGTAGGGTGATGCTCGTTCGTGAAACCCGACGTGCGTGAGATCTGAAACATGGAAAACAAACATGTTGGTGAGTCGTCTATCTCGATCGCATCTGTGAGTGCATGGAAGACGAAAAATAGTATGTCGAGAAACATTCGTGAGCTGAAAATAAGTCGATTGAGAGCCGTGAGTGGTATGTCCGCGTAGAGCTTGAGCAAGATAAAACTAAAGGTACCTAAAACCGAAAACTGTGTGTCTGCATCGAGATTAGATAGAAATCATTTAACATTTTTCATTCAATCAACCCGCACATGAAATTGAAACGTGAAATCTAAAGTTTATTCGTGAGGCGCTGGTTCGTGGAATCTGAAGTTCAATGTACGGTTTGTGAGGTCAATGACAAGGTAGATAGACAAGTCGAGGTATTCGCAAATCAATTCTTCCCAATTTTCCCATTCCAAATATCCAAATCAGTTTTTCGCAGCACGTCGATTTCGAATTTCCAAATCAATATCACCCCATACTGTAATTTTGAACTTACAGTATCAAGCGAATTCTCAGGAAGCCCAATATCAACCAAGTCTATCAAAATTCCGATGAACAAACCGAACAATGCGCGCAGGAGATTTCAATCGACAGCAATCAACTCATCTAGAGAAGGTTACGTCGATCTCCATAGCTTTAGTGATTAACAATCCAAATAGCTTCAGCGATTAGCAGGTATCAACCAAGAATTAACAGGAGAGAATTAGCAGGTATCAAGCAATTGTTGCCGATCACAATTGCACTGCGAGAAACAAAAGGGACAATCAGGAAGACGCTAGACGCCCTGCATCCAATCAGGAAGTCTGAAGACGTCTGTGTAGAGAAGAAAATATATACGACAACTGATCAATACCGAACAACCAAACACATAATACACACACACTCACACACACCTCACCTTACCTACACAGTCACCTACACAGTGACACACATTCACAAACTAGTATTACATCGCGTAAATCGCAAAAACGGAGTAGATAACACCATCCAAAATGTCCGAAACAAAGAGCAGGTTCGCCTCTCTGTTTCGTGCCGCGGCCTCGAAGGTGCGCGCGAAAGCAAGCGATAGTAGTCCTCCTACTGCAGTTGATAGTCCTCCTACTAGCGCAATTGATGGTCCTCCTACTACTAGCGACACCAGAGTTAGCTCCTTGCCGCGTCTCGGGGCTGAAACGGCTGAAACTCCAAGACTCGGGAGCGCTACCATCGAGGATATTTACGACAGTGCGCGACCAGCGTTCCTGCGTTTTGAAGAAGGACGCAGAAGCCAGTCAGCCTTTCGCTCCACGAACAACGGACCGGCGACAACCGTGGGCAATTCCTCGTCTATCCGCAGTGCGTCAGTACCGGCGGTCCTACCGCCGGCCACCACTGGCACTTATGCCACAGGGGAGCTGGAACCCACGGCACCTTCGCTGTTCCGCTCAGTCGCGTACAGAAGCAACGCTACGCCAGCATTTTTGAGACCATCTTACGCTCAGAATCCATTCGCACCGGGGAGGTATGAAGCGAGTACAATTAATAGCAGAGCACTGCTTGAAAAAGAACTGAGGGAGGAAATAAGCGCGCAGGTTCGGGGGGAATTCGAAAACCAGGTTCATCAACGTGTGCAAGCACTGGAAGAACAGCTAGCCTTGGAAATGGAGAGCCGGGAACAGCAACGTTTGCAAGAATTCGCCCGGGAATGGGATAGGCTGCGGGAGCAAGAGCAACATTTAGAGGCTCAACATAAGCTGGATATGAGGCGTGCGGACGAGGCGCACAGAGCTGAAATCGAAAGTTGGAAAATTGCCGAAAGACGCCTGATCGAGCAAAATGAAACCCGCTTAGTAGAAACGGAAGAAGTAATTCGCGATATGGAACAGAGTTTGCGCGAAAAAGAAGCGCAGGTGCAGGAAAAACTGACCGAGCAGGAGCTTCGCTTCGCGGAGCTTTTCGCCCGGCAGCGCCAGGAAGTAAGGCAGGAGATGCTCAACAATGAGGCGAACAAATTACAGACAGAGGACACGCGCGAGAAGGGTGCTAAAGCCAATCCGGAGGACGCGGGGGAGATCGCGGGCAGCAGCATGGAAGTGAGCGAGACCTTGAGGACGAAGTTCCGCGCAGACCTGGAGGCGGAGATAAAAGAGCGGCTGACAAAACAGTGGCACGCTGAGGCCGAAGAGTGGAAGGACTCGGTACACCGGCACTTCAAACAAGAGGCCGAGTCTCAACTCGCAGAAGAGCTTCAAGCTAAGCTGAACGAGCAACGGTCGAAGCTGGAAGAGGATTTGAAAAAGGAGCTTGAACAGGTGAAAGAGAAAGAAATTCAGGAGGAAAAGCAAAAGTTAAGGGGAGAGGCCGAAAGAGCACGAGTCGCCATGACGGTAAGTTTCGAGAGCGAATTAGAGGCAGAAAGAGAGAATCTCCGAAGAACTCTAAGGAGCACCCATAATATTTCCAATGCGGCGACACTCACCAGCAATACGGCGAAATCTTTTGGCATTGTGGAGGACCCCGACCAGGACCCGCGGGTGCAGAAAATGCTCAGGGAAGCCGAGGAGGGTCGTGTACAACGGCGGGAGCAGGCCATTCGGGAGCACGCGAAGGAGGAAATCCGCGCCGAGTTCCAAAGCCAAGCGGATGCCATGATCGCAGCTTACGAGAAACAGATCAAGCAATTGACTAAGGAACGGGATTCCTTCCGCGAGACCCTCCAAACCGAGAGCACTACCGCACCGAGTGCCAGTCCGAGTGCCAGCGGGTCCGACTCGGACGGCAAGGTCGGTGGTGATGCGAATGCTACTAATGCTAGTGTAACTCCGGCTACTTCTTCTGCTGCGAAAGACCAAGCCGCGAAAGACCAAGCCCGAAAGAACTCCTGGAAGAAACCTTCTGGCCTATTTCGGTTCCTGCGTTCGAAACGTGCAAGTCCGTCAGATGAAGTGGCGTATGCGGCTTCTCGCGAAGCAGCCACCTCCTCCTCCACCCCAGCCATGCCACCCGTCAAAGACCCCGAAAACGATGCCAGCGGAGCCAATCACGCACTGGGCAAAAAGGGGTCATCATCTTATATGACTCCTTACAAAAAACTATTGGCGGAAAAAGAAGAGTGGGTGGCAGAGCGGGTGAAGTTCGAGGAGGCGCTGCAGAGGAAAGATTCCGAATTGCAGGAACGGATGACTCTCATGAAGGAACATATGGATTCTCAGATGAAGGAACAGGATTCTCAGATGAAGGAACAGATGTTGAAGAAGGAGATGAAACTCACCAAGCTGTTGAAAGAAAAAGCAGCAAACGAAGAAAAGTTGAGCGAGGAAATCAAGAAAAGTCTACACCAGGAAATGTGCCTCGGCGAGTACGAGAAAAGACTGGCCGTGGCAGAGAAACGAGCGGAAGCAGACCGAACAAGAGTGGAAGCAGAGTACAACTCACTGAAGAGAGACCACGAGGAGCAGGTCGAACGCCTTCGCATAGTATGCTAATATTAATATTGAAAAAACATATTGGCAGGTTGATATCATTGATTATTTGATATCTGTATCATTGATTCTTGAATGCTTGATCATTGTTACTTGCTACAGTGTGATCATGTGCGATGCGCATACACATCGCTATTGTCACATGATGCTGTCATTCATGCGGTGTTAGACGTAGTATACACTGTTACTCCTATCGTATGTCTGTCAAGATGCATGCGTAGTGTCTGGATTTTCTGCTTAAACGCTAATGGAGGTGGCAGCGGGGTCTGCGTTTCTGGATTCGAATACGCCGGAAATCATCGTCATCATCATTACAGAAAATCGTTTTAAGTCTGCGTTTCTGGATTCGAATACGACGGCATTCATCGTCGTCATCATTACAGAAAAAAATCGTTTTCTGATTCAGAGGATTCCCACTAGTATCAACACCATGTATTACCATGTATTTGTCTGACATTATCGTCATCATTGTTACTCCACCCCAGGCCGCCTCTAAAGAAAAAGCGGACCTAGACGTCCGCATTGCGGGCGAGGTATTGCAGAAAAAAGAGCTCGGGACGCAGCTTGGAGAGCTGCGCAAACAGCACGAGCTGGTTCATACGGACCTTCTGCGGAAAAAGCAGGAGATCAGCGAGAAAGAGGAGGAGCTGCAGAGGGAGCTTCGCAGAAAAGAGGAAGATATTGCAGTACTCTAGAACCTTAATTGTGTGTAGTACGAGAGAGTTGATCCGAATCCGGAATGATATGATAATGATATCCGGAATCCCGGGTCCGAAATCGGGATCGGAATTCAATTCCAATTGGAAACTTCAAACCGTAGACCTCCGTGTAGTACCGGTACCAGAATGATACTAAAATCATTTTTACCTAGAGTTGTGTTCATTTCACGCTGTGTATGTGATGCGTAGTTTCAGATCGCTCTTGAGTCGCGTTTCGGATCAACTCGCTTTAATAATTTTGTTCAACGTTCTCCAAGGTGGTGCGGCGGGAACTCCAGCAGGCGCTTTCGCAAACGGAGGCAGAGGCTGCGTTGATTAAGACGCAGAGCGCCACCGAGATCACTCGCTGTTCAGCTGAGCTCGCGCAGTACAAAACTGAGAGCGAAAAGCTCGGGGAACTACTGGCAGATTCCGAGAAACAACTCGACCAAGTCCAGCGAGCAGCCCAGGAACACGAAGAGAAAATGAAATCGCAGGAACTCCAATTCCAGACTCTCACAAAGGAATGCGAATGTCTAAACGTACAACTGGCGGAGAAAGCTCGAGACGAACTCCTTCGTATCCGAGAATTCGATGTCCTCCACAGCGCCAAATTACTGCTGGAATCGCAAATCCAGGAGCAAAGAATGACGTCCCGAAAAGAGATGCAATCCCTGCAGCAATCCCTCGGCGACCAGCTCAATGAAACTACTGCTCATTTAGAGCAAGAGAAGCAAGCGAAGAACGAGCTGGAATCCAAACAAAGGCAGGTTATCGAAGAACTCCAAGGAGAAGTCGCGCAGCTAACTCTAGAGTTAGAAGAGTTTAAGGTCGCGCTTGAAAAGGCAAACGAGGCGATGACCCAGGGTAAGCAACAACGCAAAAAAGCCGTCGAAAAGGCCGTGGAAGAGGCACTGGAACGGGCGGAGAGCGAGCGCAAAAAGGACGAGGAGGTCCGCACCCGCAAACACAACGAGGAGGTACAGAAATTAGAGGAGGAAAAGCTCAAGCTCTCTGCCCAAGTACAAAATGCCGAGTCGGCCCTGGAACAGGCTCTCGAAAGCGGAAAGAGGACAGTGGAGGAAGTTCGAAACCAAGCAAAAGAGGAGAAAAAAGCAGCCTTAGAAGCAGCCGCCGACGAGGCCGTGAAAACACTGAAAACGGCCGTGGACGCAGAGACTACTACCTTGAAAAAGCAAGCGAACCTACTCAACCTCACTAATACCCGCCTTCAACACGATGTCGCGCATCTAAAATTACAAAAACAAGCCCACGAGGCGGAGGCCGAGGTGGTAAAGGCGGAGTTGGTGGCGGCTAAGAGTAGGTGCGAGGCAGAAAACAAGAAAAAAGAGGCGGATCTGCAGAACGCAGAAAAGAAAATCCACGAGATGGAGCACACGATGGATCAGATGCAGGACAAGATCCATCAGATGGAGGAAGAACTCCATGGGGCCGACGACGCGGAGTTTTACAAAGGGAAGTTGGATGCAGCGGAACGCCGCCTCCTCGAATTGAAAGAAAAGCTAGAGACGGCTGAGAATGGGCTTGAATCCGCTGAAGCGGAACTGGCGGAGGTGAAAAGAGACCGGGACGATGCGGAGTTGGATATGACTGAGGCCGAATGCAAACACAAAAAAATTGTAGAAGAACTTCAGAAAGAGGCGGAACAGCGGAGGGATGTGTTCGAGGCCCAGTTGAACAAGGAACGTGACAACATCACAAGATTGAACGATGCCATGACAAAATTGAAGGAAAAATTGAAGGCAGAATCCGATAAAAAATCGGACAACCCTGATGCCGCAAGGCAAATCCAGGATCTGCATGCGCTGACTCACCGGTACGAGCACATGGTCGACGACCTCCAGAAGCACCAGGACACCCTCCTTTTTGAAAAAGGCGCCCTAGAAAAGCAGGTCAACGACCTGAAGAAGCAAAAGGCGACTTGTGAGGAAAAGATTCGTGAATTCGAGAAGGAGAAAAACACCCTTCAGGAGGAGTGGGAATTGGAGCGGGAGTTGATACACCTCGAGAAGGCTGAGCTCATCAGAAAGCAAGCTGAAATGGAGGGCACGCTGGACCGAAAAATCGCGGAGCTGGAAGAATTAAACAACAAAGGTGTCCGAGAAACAAAGAAATGCGAATCATCGAGCATCGGCGGCATCGCACACGCACCCCAGACGGCGGAATCTTCCAAAAACGGGAACTTCAATCCCAACCAGGTGATTCAGGTGTCTGAGGCCATAAATGCTCAGGTAGAGCGGCTTGTGAAGTTTCGGGAGACCAAGATCAAACTCGATTTCGAGCGACAAGCTCAAATCGTCTTGGACAAGGAAAAGTCGTCGACCGAAAAGCTTGAGAAAACTACCGCAGACGCGCAGAGGCTGCAACAACAGAAGGACAGCCTTGCAAAGAAAATAGAGATGCTCGAGAGAATGAGATCGGTGGAACTCCAAGGCAGCATCGATCTCAAGAGGGAATTAGCAGGTGTGCAAGCAAAGCTCGCCAACCTGAAACATCAGAACGCAAATGAAACTCAAAAGCTGGAGAGGTGGAAAGCTTCTTATCGCTCGCTCAAGGAGGAGGTCGTCCCGATGCAGCGGGAAGTGGAGAATCTGAAACAGGCGCAGATGGTTGCTTCGCGTCATCTCGAACTGAGCAAAAAGGAGGCGCAAGAGCAACTAACGAAGGCCTTGACCGAAGAGCGGGAAAACGGAGCCACCCAACTCCACGATCAGAAGGCCAGGTTCGACGAGCAGTGGGCCGAAAAGCTCGCCGAGGTGGAGAGGTTGACGCGGGACTGCGTACGAACCCCCAAGCTTGAGTTAGAATTAAAGAACATCTCTGAACAGCTTGACAATGAGCGCATCGAAGCAGACCGCCTCCGGCAACTTCTTGAGCAGGCCCAGCTCGAATTGCACCAATGCAGGACTTCCTCGCCCGATTCATCAGAATGCACCCAGAATGCCGAAGAGGAGATGGCCGAGGAGGACAAAAATATGAGGAATCAGGGCTTGAGGAAGTCCACCATTGGCACCAACGAGAAGTCGACCATCCATGACAAGCAGAACGACATCAACGAGCTCGTGCACAGCTCAAAAGCCTATAATGAGGTTTGCGAGGCCCTTCATGCGGCTCAAAGAGCGTATGATGATGTTTGCGAGACCTTTCACGCGTCCCAGCAGGAGTTCCAGCAGTCGAGACTGCTTCTGAAAGCGGCTCACGAAAAGTCTGCTGCCGAGCAACAGAGAGTCTTCGAGGACTCCATGCGGACCCTGAACCGAAAGCATGTCGCGGACAAGGAGCAGTGGCGACAGGACACCGAAAAAAATCTAAAACAATTACAAGGGAAGATTAACGAAATTGAGGCGGAACGGGACACGCTCAGAATATATGAACGCCGAAACGAAGCTATGCGCGGCATGACTCTGGTTAAAACAATCGCAGCAGAGGGGAACAACTCGAAGGGAAACATAGCGTCGGCGGACAGCTCCCCCAAGGCAAACCCCCTCGGCATGAATGGTCTAGAGGAACTTCATGCTGAAATCTCAAAGAGGGAAGAATTGCAGAAGCAGAATCGGAAGCTATTGCGGCAGGTTGCGAAGCTCGAGGGGGCTGCGACGAATCCCGTGCAACTGAAACAGCATTTTCGGGAAGAAACTCCCCCAGAGGAGACGCCCAGCCAAACGGAAGATTGCAGGCAACAGCAAGAAGAAGCAGCAGCGATTTCCGCCCCGGCCGCACATTCGAGCCATGCAGACTGGCAAAAAAGCAGGATGGAGGACAAAATGGGAGAGGATCACGCGCGACTGGCCGAACTGGTCGTGGCGGAGGTCTTTAATGAGAACAGCACATTCACCTTGGGGGAAAACCAAAGCGCCAACGAAAACGTGGCGTCCTCATCGGAATCTGAAACAGAAAGCGGTGCGGAGGACCAACTCATAGCACCGAGCTTCGGCCCAAACCATCGAGGTAAAATATTTTGATTTCAATTCTTAGCCAGACTAGTACTATTGAGTGAATTGCTGTGATCAGCATTTATCAATGTAGGGCTCGCTCTTCGCTTCATTTTAGCGTACGCAATGTGGAGGCTGAATATTAAATTTACTTTCAGCGGTTACCATATTTTCTGCTCGGAAATTTTTAAATACTCTGCAGGTGGCTTGCGTGGAGCGACGGACTCAGAACTTGAAGGAACCCATGCCCGCGCGCTCGCAGGCGCTGGGCGGTGGACCAAAACTTGCGATGGATGGGTTCAGGTATGTTTGTGGATTGCAACTGTTTGATGAAATTGCAGTACCTTGCCTACTCATGTCATAAGTATTCCAAGACATATTCAGACGATCTCAGACGGACGTCAATCGGCGGTTGACCATGCGTGTTTCATGACATTGAATGGCCGTTTGTATGTGCTTAAACTACGTTCGCAAGTGCGCAAGCTCGTAACTCACGTACGCAACATGACACATATGTTTCATCGAAAAATTCAACAGGTTCCCTTCGCGACCAAGAAGGCGCCACCGTCGGCAACGCCCTGCAATTCAACGTCTGCGGATCCCTCGTGCAGAACAAGGGAGGTTGAGGACATGCAGAAGAAGGACGCCAATACCAATTGCTACACTGGTTCCAATACTTCTTGCAATCCGGCCTCCGTCGGCCGCGACAACGACTCTCCACAGAAGGAGAACGAGGAGGAAAAGACGGAGCACTCGAGACCTGCACCAAGGCCCGCTGCCTTGCCCGAGTTTGCTGAGAAGGAAGACAGTGGTCGTCATGCGATGGATAGGACGACCTTCCTGAAACGCCTGGGGCTCGATCAAGCTCTCGAGGACACCGGCGATGACCCTTTCGCGCCACGTCTTACGATGAACCTGGCGACGTTTCGAAAGTCGCTGGGGCTGGAGCAATAGCGGTAGCACTTTTGAAAAAGTCGGAGGTACTAGGAGCAGGAGGAATACCACTTTTTAAAAAGACGGAGGCAGGGGAGATCTGCAAACCTTCGTTTGCTTCTGTTCGAGGTGTTAGAGGCTTGGCCGTATTGTGTACCCTTAATCGGTATTGACAGTACTTCCACCTCAAGAGGCACCAGTGTTTACATGAGACAGGGGGTATGGTTTTGGGGCAGTTTCAGAGGGGCGGAAAATAGATTTCATTGCGCTGAGCAGAATTTCACGGGAGGTAAGTGCTTTCCTGGACAGAACACGCTGCTATTCGGGTTCATCATTAACGGAGTCAAGTATAATGAGGGAGACACATGGAAGTGTGCGAGATGCAACAAGGAAATTGGGTGGAAGGCAGGATACATTGGCAAAAAGATCAGGAGGATTGTAGAGAAAGTCGAAGAACATTTGGTGCACCTGCGCATCAGCGGATTCTGCGCTGAGGAGAAGCAGAATGCCGGAGGGAACCACTAGTTTTCTCCATTATGAGGAGTAATGGCTTGGAGGTGCGGTACTTGCTGCGTTAGCATTTACGGTCTTTCTGGGCCCAGTTGCTAGTCTAGAGACACTAGCGGCTGCCACGAGATATGATGGATGTGACGATTGACGAAGTGCACCACCACCGTAGTGGTAGTGTTTGTTTTTTGTTTGTTTTGATTCGTGGCTCGGCATCTGCCAGCTCTGCGAGGTGGACCGTAATAGCCCGGACAAGCCACAAACATTATTGCAGAGAACGGTTCTACTAGAAACCGGTATCTACAAGTTGCATAGAAAATTCAGTTTGAAAATTGAATTGGAATGATTACAAAAGTATTAACTCAAGCGAGAAATAAACAATGTATAATTACATCGGAAATAAGGCTGGCATTGTTAAATAGCTGGAAAAAGGATGAAATATTGGAAAATAAGGATAGTGAAAATATACGAGAAATTCAGAGAAAACATGTGATAGAAATCCGGAGAAACAAACAGAGAAACAGACAGAGAAACGAACCGAGAAACAAACAGAGAAACAAACAGAGAAACAAACAGAGAAACAAACAGAGAAACAAACAGAGAAACAAACAGAGAAACAAACAGAGAAACAAACAGAGAAACAAACAGAGAAACAAACAGAGAAACAAACAGAGAAACAAACAGAGAAATCCTATACTTCAATTGACGATAGAAATTCAGAGAAACATCACGTAGTTATTACACGAAATCCATGAAATGCTGTTATGAAATATTGAAACCCTAGTTTACTCCGAGATTCATCAAAAAGTACGGATATACGAAGAAAGTATGGAACGGTGGAGCGAAGAGATGGAGACGTTCCGTCCGACGCTTCATTCAGAAAAGAAAGTTGTTGACCATACCAACGGACCTCATAACTGAAGAATAATAACGTTAATCAAGCAAGATCCTGAATTAATAGAGACTAGTGTACACAAATATAATATTCAGAAATTTTCGACACAAAGAAAACAGTGACAATATACGACCACTTCAAATTCGGTGGTCACTCGTTTTTTTTTAAGTTACGAGAACCGGGAAACAATTCAAGCGCTGCGAACGCGCATTCAGCAGCCGGGAGCAGGGACAGTGCCATCAAAGTAGTGCATCATCATGATGTGCTACGGGGGAAAATGATAGCACAGGAATTGTGTTAATAAGTGAACAGACATATCACTTACGTGACGCGGCCCCAGGGAACACGTGGGCCGCGGGGAAAAATAAACCACTCACGTCACATGAGAAAAATGACGTGATGGCGAGCCGGGAGGGTAACAGTCATGATATAAGCACCGAATTCCACAAGAAGTTACTACAAATACAGAAAATCAATACGAAAGTCATGGACAAAAGACGTTTACGAAAATCATACAAATGTATCATTCCAAATCTAGACATATATCGAGTACCTAGAACACATGTATCGAGTACAAGTAAATACATCGAAAAAAACAAGTACAAAAACGAAAGTAGCAGCCCGTAGGGCTTCAAGTACAAACAAACACGTATATGAAATACTGTAAAGAAATACAGCAAACTCTCAAGAAGTCCAAAGAATAATTCCAAGAAACGTATATGAAATACAAAGAAATACAAAGAATAATTCTAAGATGTCATAAAGGAAAATGAGTACAGATCATACAGAAAATCATGTATAGAGAACAGAGTCCAGAAATAGAGAGAGAGAAAATACAGAAGGTCATGACCTATCAAAAACCCAGAATCAATTAGACTATCAGAAACCCAGAATTTTGTGTGATATCCTTTTATTCAAAAATTTCGCCGCTGCTCTCGGGTCTAGTGGTGTGGCGACTATGTCGTGTTTGGTTTCAGGAGGTATGTGGTTAATATCTAATCGTAATCATCGTCATCAGCAACATCATTGCGGAGTCAATGGATGAGTGAAAAAGACAGAAAAAGACAACCAAGAAAGAC
>Ga0099798_10185_pt1 | contig 20483 bp, 18 predicted proteins | sample Uncmet_Sort29A_1_FD_89870 | JGI IMG/M metagenome (GOLD analysis project Ga0099798, IMG submission 89870) | Marine eukaryotic communities from CALCOFI LINE 67, Pacific Ocean - CN13ID_Sort29A_1 | ecosystem: Environmental > Aquatic > Marine > Oceanic | place: Pacific Ocean: Monterey Bay | collected...
CCATCACAGTGATCTTCTGGTTTACAATCTTCCTGAAGTTCATCATTACCTTCTTTAACTTCTTCTTTAACTTTTCCTAAGTCTTTCTCTGTATCTTCTTTATTTCCTTCTTTCACATACCCAACTTAAAGATGGAACAAACCCTAAACTTTTTCTCTTGATCCTTGCGGGTACATAATTGATGAATTTGAGCCATTCTATACGCATAAAACATAGATGTTTTATGCGTATACGCTTCAATTTCCTCAACCATAGTTCTCCAGCGTGTAAATAGAAAACGCCATTCTTTATTCCAAGTTCTTCACAAATCTCATCCTCAATCCAAGCTCTCTTCTTTTGAAGATATTCATAATCATATTCAGGCTTTAGACGTAAATTGAGTTTCTCAGAGTCATGCTTCTCCTTAATCCAAGTATCTCTATACTCTAGATCACCAAAGAGGGGGAGACAAATCTTGCTACCTAGTGACATTTCAGACTTTAAAGTTTAAACCTTGACATCGTAAAGTCAAAATCAATGCATTCAATTACACGTAAATACACATTCTGGTGCGATTTTTAGCTATGGGGATAAGGGGGGTCATTCTGAGCTTCCGAAAATCCTAAAATGTCACATTATAATACAATGTCTTCTAATCTGATGATATTTCCCTCCTTCTGTTAAGGTACATTTACATAGTAAATATCTGGGCATTGCGATGGTGCTCCAATTTTCACAAACCGTAAACCGATGATTTCCCTGTGCTAAATTAGCTATTTATGGCTTCAAAAGAGCGCTTTCGGGATGGGTCTCGAAAGCCAAAATTTCACAAACAAAGCAACATTCAGATATTCATACTCATGCGTCTTCAAAGAATTATACTCAGTCATTGTCATATTCTTATCTGGGTAATGCTATGGTGGTCAAAGTTTCACAAAACCTAAAAATGTAATTGTGAAATTTTGGATTTCGAGACCCATCCTATGGTTCTGATGCCACTTCTCAAGCGAATTTAGCTAAAGTAGCACAGCGAAATTAACAAAGCACCAACCAGTTATCCTTCTGATATACCTCTGAAAAAACCTTCTCTTCCCAGTTCCATATAAGATTATCTTGATAAAAACGACTCTGAGTCTGAAATACTCTCTTCTTAATATCATCAATTTTCCAACTAATACACGAATCATCTACCCATTCTATATCGGTAATTGCTTTTTTTTTGCCACCCAAATCCTCTTCTTCATAACTCCAATCACAATCTCTATAATCGAATTCATATGCCCAATCACTAGTACCTTGTAAAATAAAATAAATGTCAGGTTAGAAAAAAACCTCCAGATTGCCGGCAGCATCCCCATGGCTCAAAAACGCTCCAGATTGCATATTTTCAAAGGAGTTTATAGTGTTCAAATTGTAACTCTAGGATTAAGGTTTTTTTAGTACCACTAGCACGTAAATTTTGTTCAGATTCAGCACAAATACAATAGTATTCCTTTTGGGTATTCTTTCTACTCCCCCAATACTTTGCATCTCCATATCTGGGTATGGCTTTGGCTTATAATTTTAGGTTTAGGCTTTAGGATATTGAGGATCCTTGAATATATTAAAAATTTCACGTTTTACCAATGAAAATCCACTCTTTTTGATAGCTTCTGAGAGACTTTCAGAAAGAAGACTCGAAAATTGACCTTTTACGGTAAAAATTCACTTAAAAACCCTTTGAATCTTAAGGTAATTATAAAGGTAGCCTAGACTAAAGCCATAGCCAGATATCTACGAGCAGCTTCTGGATGCTTAGCAAAACATAATAATCCAGAAGTATGATTATCTAATCTATGTAGAGTGTGCGCAGTAAAGGAAGTACCATTTGCCTTAGTAAGTGACATTTTAGAGCTTAAAAGCTTAATTCTGGAGTCTTAAAATTCCATAAGGATTTTATAGGGAAAAGTGGCATTCTCATGCAGTTTTTTCAACAATTATGTATCCCCAAGGAGCGGGATCTAAAATCTTGAATTTTTCTAAAATGTCACATAGGAATTTGCCTCATTAGTCTCTTTTAAATAAGCTAACACATTGTTTAAACAAGAATACCCATAAGAAGAACTACTGTTGTTTTCAGCAGGAGTATTATTACCTTAAAATTATAAGTTTAGGCTTTAGATTTTCTCATATCGAGGATCCTAGAATACATCAAATATTTCACGTTTTTTCCTTCTACAGATGCATCAGAGGAAGGTTTCTGAAGACTTGGCAAGTTGAAGTCTAAAAATTAGCAGTTTAGGAGTACTAAAAACTACCTTTTTACAGTTAAATACTAAAGGATAAGACTTTGTAATTGTAAGGATAGGACTTAGACAATAGTTATCTTTTATGGAGTATCACCCTTAACTCCCTGGCATAATCTATTGAAAGGTGTAACCCTTTTACCAGATGGTTTATTGATTATCAATAAATCATCATCTTCATAAATAATAGACTTCTTAAAACTTTCCCTTCCACTCTGAGACTGATTCCCATCGTACCTAAAAAATGGAACAAACCCTAAACTTTTTTTCGTGATCCTTGCGGGTACATAATCATCGAATTTGAGCCATTCTATACGCATAAAACACAGTGTTTTGATGGGCCGCGCGCGGCCCATCAAAACACTGTGTTTTATGCGTGTACTCTGCTTCTAAAGGGATTTTTCTTAATCCTGTTTTAACTAATTCTTGAAATTTTTCTTTAGTAATAGTATTATTAAAGCAGGATTCCTCTTCGTCAACTACTGGAAGTTCCAGTCTAAACTTCTCATTGATCACAAAGAACTCTTCTTTAGATAACTCACCTTGACCATTATTATAAGCCTTCAATAACGTCTTCTTAGCTTCTCCCTTAAATACGTCAGAGGGGATGAAGTCGGAGTGAGGAGTATTCTTTTGCTGCTTGAAGTTCTCTTCTGTTCGTGGAGACAGTAGTTGTTGTTCTGTTTGAGAAGATAACGATTCTGGTGTTTGGGGAGACGAAGACATGATCACTACTGGTTTTTCTATTTAGAATCTAATAATATAAGTATGAAAAGTTATAGTATAATCATCTAATCTAACTTATATTACTTTAAGTTTACGTTCACTACACTCTAACTATTCACTTGGTTAGTCTCTGTTGGTAGGATAGTATAGATTTAAGATGTTCATGTTGGAGAGAATTCGTGATGATATTGATAATATTCTCGGTGACGGAGAGATCAGATATAAGATATAGATGTACGATCGTAGACTTAGTCAACCAATAATTTAGAAGAATGGTCATATCTGAGTACGGAACAACAACATCTAAGGGAGAAGAACGAAATGATGAACTATGAAATGAAAATCAATACTTGATTTCTAATTAATAATTATACTTTTACTTGTCCTTAGATACTTCTACTTAGGGAGTTTTCTACATCAGCTACTAGGGGGTTTTCTACAACAACAGCTAAAGAGAGTTACAACGTACAAAAATAAAGATGGGGGAAAGACAAAGTTAAGAATCAGTTCGGAAAATAAAAGTCTTGTAGGATAAAAAATTGAAATAATTTCAAAAAATATACAGGCTTAGAGTGTATAAGGTTGTATAGGATAATTGATTTGTCCACTAAATAATATTTAGTCTACGTAACTTTAAGTCTTTGCTGTCTATACTACTGAATTATCATTATTGATTGTCTTTGATTGTCCACTTAATAAAACTTAAGTCTTTGTTTATACTACTGAATTCTTGATTGTCTTTGATTGTCTACTTAATAAAACTTAAGTCTTTGTTTATACTACTGAATTCTTGATTGTCTTTGATTGTCTACTTAATAAATAGAGGTCTACTTAAGCATGGAAGGTCTACTACTACTTAGGTCTAATTTCTAAAATCTTATCCTAATAATAAATATTCTAATTATTACAACTACTAAACTTACTTACAACAAAACAAAATATTCAAACTATTCAAAATATATTTATGACGAAATTATTCTTCCTCCGCCTATCTCTCTGCCACGCATAACAACCTATTTAATTTATCAAGCCTTCTTCATCTTCTTTCCTCCAGTATTAGGTACTGGAGTTTTACTTCTAGCTCTAGACTTTGATTTGCTAGCTTTAGCTTTACTAGTACTACTACCTTTTTTTTGTGTTGGTGAGTTAGGAATAGGTATACTCATCTCTTTTCCCTGTTCCTGTCTTAGTTTCTCTAATAGACTTCTTAAGGAAGTTGGACTAGCACTCGAGATAGCTTTTGTTAACTGTGTTTTGCTTTGGTCTTTGAAAATTTACCTTAGATTTTACAGTCCAAGATTATATAAAGTAAAAAACATACTTTTTAATTAGCTGATCGTGATTCTAAATCGTTCCGCGGTCCCCGTAAATTTAATACGAAAATAGAAGGCCAAAGCAAAAAGCAGCAGGTAATCTATTCTTTAAATTCTTAGCTCCTTTAGGACTAAAACTTCTAATATTAATAGGACTAACAGATCGAGATCTTATACAACTATCAGTATATGATTTAAATTTACTAAGAAGATCCTCATCGTTTTCCTCTACAAACCATAAAAATGCAACTCCAGCTAGAGTTAACTGGGTTTAGACTTTTGTTACTTGAAAATACCGTATTTTTCTTTAAATTTTTCACTCCAAAATTATGTAGTAAAAAAGCATCTTTTTCATCAGAGAAACGTGATTCTGAAGCCCTCCGCAGCGTCCGCGAATTGCGAAGTTTCTGAAAATCTCAAAATCGACAACCAATAGTCTAAAGCCAGTTAAAAAGAGACCACTACAGAATCCTCCTAACTTCATATGATCTAAGTTGTCTGGGTGTTGCTTTGGTCTTTAAATCCCCAAATCCTATTCTCATAATTCTCCATGCTAAAGTGCTGTTTTACAAGGGTAAATCGTGAAATTTTTGCTATATTTAGAGACCCGCAATTTGCCGAAATCGCCAAATCGCAGAACCCAAAGCAACATCCAGTTATCTATCACTTCTGGAAATCCTAAGTCTTTATTTGCATCTAAGAAGAACATTTCTCTATATTCTTGAAAATATACTAACTGGATTTTGCTTTTGAGGCTTAAATTTCACAAACCCTATTCTTACGAGTTCCATGTGTTATTTTAGCTATTTATACTTAGGAAATGGCTTCAAAATCATGCTGGCGGGATGGGTCTCGAAATCCATAATTTCACAAAGTAAGCACCAACCAGCTAATCCTCCAACAGCCTGACATACTAAACCTAATCCTACTTGTAACACAACTGTTTCTAATGCCTTAGGGAACCACAGCATCGACAAGTTTGTCAATGATAAACTAAACACTCCAATAAAACCAATCACTGGTCCTGGTATTAATAGCATTATTACATTATGTATTGGTAAAGACCTCAAAAACAACGCCAAACTCAATGCAGGAGTTAATACATACGAATCAAGATAAGTGTAGTATGACGTTAGGTTTATAACTTCATTTATTCCTAATCCTGCTCCTAGTTCCTCTATACTTGTACTTATGTTGTGATTAAACTGAGTGAAGATAAAGTTTTGAAAACTAGAAGTAGTCTCATCTAAGTTAAAAATCAAACAAACCCAAAACTTTTTCTCTTGATCCTTGCGGGTACATAAGTATCGAATTTGTGCCATTTTTTATGAATAAAACATACTACATAGTGTTTTAAAACAATTTGTTTTATTCATAATTACTACTCGACCAAGTCCCAAATAAATCTAAGTGATGTTTGATTGTTAATGCGTATATCTTCGTTATTGTAGTACTCAAAGCACCTAGTATACTTGCTACTAATGTGACTTGGAAACAAGTTACACTAGATGGTGGAGTTAAGTTTAAGAAGGAATCGGATTCTGCTACTACTATAGGTTCAGCTGCTTTAGTTTTAGCTTTAGAAGTTTTAGTATTTTTAGCTAATTTCATTTTCGTCAGAGTAGGAAGAGCAGTAGTAGGGGTTTGATTCAATTTCTCTGCTTCTTTCCTCTTACTCCACCTCCTCTTGATAACTGGCCACCAAAAATCAAACACTAAACTTCTTCCATTATACAGTAATAAAACTAAAGTCAGCCCTAATAAGTATAAGAAACTTGGTGCTAATAAGAGTTCTAGAAACCTTTCATATCTGGGTATTGCTTTGGTCGCTGAAAATCCTTAAATCGTATTCTTATAATTCTGTATGCTAAAGTGCTGTTTTACATGGGTAGAGCGTGAAATTTTTGCTATATTTAAGGACCGGCAATTTTGCCGAAATCCAGAAACCCAAAGCAAAAGCCAGATATGTCATTGGGATATCATCGGATGAGAGTATTGCATCAGGTGTCGAACTTGAAGTAGAAGAGGTAGAGATTGTAGAAGAGGTAGAGATTGTAGTACTAGTATTAGCCTTTCCTTCCCCTTTCTCACTTCCTTTTCTAGTCCACCATACCTCGGAAGGTATCTCGCCATTCCAATGTCTATCATCAGTATCTTTATTAGAATTACTACCCTGACCACCCCATACTACCTTTTAAATTATTGTTGGGACAAATTTTTAAAGGGAGATTCACGAATTAAACAAAATAAATTGAATCAATTCAAAAGTACTCCCCAACTTCCAAATATCACATGAGCGATGCAGACTGCGTGATACCTTAGAGAGAGAAGAAAATGAACAATGGTCAAGAACGGTCCAGAAAGCCCTTGAAATTGTCATGCTATCTATAAAAACAACAATTCTAAAGAGTCAGTACCCGACCACGAAAAAACCTTAAGTTTTCAACAACTAACTTTAAAGATTCCTTTTAATAAGTACCCAGTAAACCTCTCTTTCAACAATGCTGCTGATAAGATACTACTCACAACTAATCCAAATGGAGCTAAGCACGATACTACTGCTTGAGGAGCAAGACTTAACTGAGTGTTGTGTTGGTCTCTAAATCGCGTAAAACGTATTCTTATAATTCTCCATGCTAAAGTGCTGTTTTACATAGGTAAATCGTGAAAATTTTGCTATATTTAGAGATCCGCAATTTGCCGAAATCGCGGAACCAAAAGCAATATCCAGTTAATGCTATAGGAGCAAGAATTTGACTTGATAGATGAAGTAGTATTCCGAGTAAGTAAAGTGGATGTGATCCAACATTCTGATTTAGGTTCTTCTTTGTCTTTTGTGCAAACTTTTGGAGTACGAGTCCTGTTTGACCCATGGAGTTGGCCAATAAGGCAACTAATACACCAAGAAACATGATTGAGACTGATTGTGTAGTTAATTGTTTAGAAAAATTAAATTCAATTATTTACAACTAAGTCTAAGTCATAAAGTGGTGAAGTAAACACTAAAGTATAAAGAATCACACTTTCTGACTCTCTCTCTCTCTCTCTCTCTCTCTTAGTTTGAACTTTAATAAGTGAAGTAGTGTTGAACATATATCATGATCAGATCATAGAAGATCAACCAAAATCCAAACAGTAAACACTGTACAAAAGAATCATAAGTATTTCATTTGCTCTATGAATCACTACATTTCTATAATCATCATGATATATATTGGTTTCTAGACAATTCAGTACATTTAATAAGCTTAGCTGAAAACAACCATAGCATAGCTATATAGTAACTATATAGTTTTCAATTCAACTCAGTAGAGTATACTGTTTTATTCGAGTTACTTCTTTACTCGAGTATTCAATTCTTAATTTCTAAGTTCTAACCGTCCACTTTACTGTTAGAAAATATTGAGATTTGATTTTTGAATTATAAAACTAACTCTAGACTCTACCATCTTTACCACCACCACCACCGAGTCATTATACTATTAGAAACGAACTCTATCTGATCATCCGCTTTAGAGCTATCGTTAAGCTATGATAATGTTTAGCTTACTTAATATTTAGTACTAAATTTCCATTGAACCTCTCTCTAAACACATATCTAAACAATTTGAATTTCTATCCATCCTTCCTTCTTTTTTTTCTACTAGTACTTGTGCTATTTTACGAAAAGAATGACTTTATGATAATGATTACATTACTGTAATTAGTAGCAGTACGAGATACTACTAGATATTACTTCTTAACTTAAAGAGATACTACCACTTAAGAGAATATACCATTTTTCTAAAAGTTAAAGTAATAAACAGCTTGTCTATGTTAAGAACTTATATGAATTGAAAATAGAGATTATAATTATTGGTAGCTAAATCTCCGCACACTAATACTATATTCGCTTAGAACTAAAACCTCTCAGTCTCTCACAATAGTACTAACTTTCTAACTTAACTGGGTGTTGCTTTGGTCTCTGAATCCCCAAAACGTATTCTTATGATTCTCCATGCTAAAGTATTGTTTTACATGCATAGAACGTGAATTTTTCGCTATATTTAGAGTCCCGCAATTTGGCGAAAGCCCGAAACCCCGGAGCCAAAGCAACATCCAGTTAACTTTCTAAGACTAAGTATAATATAACTACTTGGTGTGACTTTCTGATTGTCTCGAAAATACAGATTGCATTGTTGTTAGAGTGAATTTAACTTTAAGTCTTAATCACACACTAGTATAGTATACATCAAAAGTATTAAGGCTGCTTTCGTATTAATATCATAGAATTAGTAGTAGTTTAATTAGTAGTTTTAACTTTATTCAACTTTAAGATTAAAGGAAAGTAGTTTTCAAACCTCTTAGACTTAGTCGAGTTTCTTTTACCCTGAATGAAATCGACAGTCTTCTTAACCTTTAAATAGAGAGTGTTTTAGATTCTAAGCGAATATTATTTGTGTGGTTGACTTACTATATTAATTTCAAATTTTAGAGTGTACTCATTAACATTGTGAACTATTCAATTCTTCAAACTAATCTCTAATCTAATAAAAATGAGTAGAAACTCTGACTATTCTAATTCTTTTTAGGTTAACGATGATCTTATTGATATTATTACTATACAATTACAAATGCTTTAAACTAATAATTGAGAAATCATGTGAATAAGATATATGATATAAACGTAATAGGTCCATGTAGAGTGCAGCTTGGATCTGATTTTATGATAATGAATGCTAATAACCTTGAATACTTTTCTGCGTGATAAACTGAATAATATAAAATTAAATAAAGCTAAACTTACTTATGAGTTGATAACATATAAAAATACAATAAATTAAAAAGTAAATTAACTTAAACACGACGAGCTAAACATATATAGATCCTTAAAAAACTAAAGATAGTACTTTAAAAACTAACTTGTAAACACACCTTACATAATATTATAAGAGTGTGTTTACCTTAGGTTTCAAGGTACTCAATACGTCCTGAAGATAGATTTCATTTTGATTTCTCCCCTCATAGACAAACTTACACTCATTGTTAATAAAGTTTAGTTATATACCACCACATACTTCCACTTTCCAAAACAACATCATCTTCTAAAATCACTTTTCTAATCTAATTTTTCTTAGTCAACTTTCCTCCACCCTTAGTACCCGACTTAGAATTCGATCCCTTAGTACTGGTATTCGACTTAGACTTAGAATTACTATTAGCACCCTTACTACTTACCACAACAGCTGCAGCATGACTAAAGCTGTTTCTACTAATATCTGTTGGAGTTGAAGTCTGAGTGCCACCTTTAGAATTACCTTTGGAATTGTGGCTTTGTAATTGACTAGCTGAACTCATCTCATTCATACCTTTGGAATTCGTACTATCTCTTGGAGTCTGTGTACCTTTTGAATTATTACCTTTGGAATCGTGTCTTTGACTAGCTGCTGCTGAACTCATATTATAATTATTCATACCTTGTGTACCTTGATTAAAAGCATTTCTACTAGTATTACTACCATTTGTCCTACGACTACCGTGAGAAGAATTCGAATTATAAGCTCCACTATGAATTCCACTATAGATATCACTAAAAGTACCACTGTGTTTTCCTGCTCCATTACAGTTACTATAGGTACCACTACTAAAATTCATAGTCATAGTATTCTGATTCGGATTCGGAAGATTTTGATATTGTGAAGAACTACGATATTGTAAAGAACTACGATATTCATATTGTAAAGAACTACTAGGTCGACTAAGTTGAGACTGAGTAGTATGACGATGATTTCCTGTTGACGAGGCTGTTGTACTAGAATTCTTATTTTCTGCTGATGCGGCTGTTGTACTAGAATTCTTACCTCCTGTTGACGAGGCTGTTGTACTAGAATTGTTTTGAACTAGACTACCATTGCTACTACCATGACTTGCTTTCACAGACTCAGTAGCATTTCTTAATTCTGGTTTATTCAACTTCATTTTTTTACCAAAAATTTCACTGACAATTGTCTGATTAGCATGCATTTCGATGGGAGTTAAGTTAACAATATTTGAAATAATAGGATCATTTACATTCTTCTTCTTTCTATTACCTTGTAAAATAAAATAAATGTCCGGTTAGAAAAAACCTTCAGATCGCCGGCAGCATCCCCAAGGCTCAAAAACGCTCCAGATTGCATATTTCAAAGGAGTTTATAGTGTTCAAATTGTAACTCTAGGATTAAGGTTTTTAAAGGTATAGATTACCTCTATCACTTCCTTTCCCACCAGACATACTAGGTATGCATTTTTGATTACTAGAAATCACCTCTTGCATACTAGATCCTTTTCCTTTACTAATACCATTATTCTGTAGTTGACCTGGACTTTGTAGCAGCTGTGTTTGACTTGAAGAATTTTGTAATTGTTTTTCGACTTGCTGTTCTTCTGAATCTCGTCCTTTCACTCCTTTAGTATTAGAATTACCGACACTCCTACTAGCAGCACTCCTACTACTAGATCGTCTTTTTCCACCAATGGCACTACTAGATCGTCCTTTCCCATTCCCATTTTTAGTTTTAGATCCAGATCCAAATGTACTGCCACTTCTACTATCAGCTACTGCAGTACTAGTAGGATTAAATCTAGGAGTCTTAGTCTTAGAATCTTGTCTACTGATACTAGTCTGACTTTGACTTTGTTTAACTTGACTTTCTTTAACACTTTGTTTCATATTAATAGTAGAAGAAGAATTGGACTTAGACAATGACATCCCGGCCTTAACAGCGGAGTTACCATTAGACAGCCCTGGATTACCTGGGTTTTGCTTTGCTCTCTGAAACTGCTAAAGCGTACTCTTAGGATTCGCTGTGCTAAAATGGCTTTTTACATGCATAAAACGTGATTTTTTGATATATTTAGAGTCCGGCAATCTGGTGAATCTGCGAAAATACGGAACCAAAGAAAAAGCCAGTTACTTGTTATCAAACTTTCAACTGTATGCTGTTTACCATTCAACATCCCTAGATTAAGATTACTTGTTATTAAACTTTCAACTGTATGCTGTGAATTACCAGTAGACATGCCTCGATTACTTGTTATTAAACTTCCAACTGTAGTATGCTGTCTAACAATATTAACTCCAGCTCCTGTACTTGTTTTAGAATCTCCTTTTCCACCTGCGAGAGTAACATCTTTATGTTGCAAATGATCAAATGATAACTGGGTGTTGCTTTGGTCTATGAATCCCTAAAACGTATTCTTATAATTCTGAAGGCTAAAGTGCTGTTTTAAATGGGTAAAACGTGAAATTTTTGCTATATTTAAGGACCCGCAATTTGCTGAAATTCCGAAATCCCGGAGCCCAAAGCAACATCCAGATAAGATTGCAGACGGTAGTTTAGTTTGATTTAAACTAGCGGTACCAATGATAGTATTATCCAACACTGCCTGTGCTTCGTGAGGATTTTGTCCATGTTTCAAATTACGATGCAGCTTCGGAGTAGGAGTAGCTTTTGATGATGTTACAGTTACTTTACTACTAGTAATACTACTTCTAGCAGTTCCTACACTAAGTCTATGACCGGTATTACTACTTAATTCTAGTTCTGTTTGTTCCATTTCTAATCGTTTCAATCTTTTCTTTTCATGTTTACGCTTACCGGCAGCAGAAGTACTAGATGGACTTTCTTTAGGGGCATTCTCTTGATCATTTCTCTTAGTAAAACTATCTTTATTTCTAGTAGTATTCTCTTTACCATTTCCTTTACTAGATTTGGAACTCAATTCAAATTCACTACCTTTCGAATTGAAATCTTTATAATTTCCTTTATCATTCGTATTATTATACTGAGAATTCTCAGCGATACTATTGAGATACTGATGATCATAATTATGATGTTGATTATTATTAGCTCCCTTAGTACCTTTAGAACTACTACCTTGATCAGATTTATTATTAACTCCCTTAGTACCTTTAGAACTACCTTTAGAGCTGTTACTGTGAGCTTGCTGTTGATATTCGTTGTTAGAGTAACCTTTAGAGCTGCTTTGATCAGTCCATCTACCAGTATTACTGCCATCAGTATTTGCAGAAGCAGGTGTATTGACCATTGAAATATGACTTAGATCATTCCAATTCGAATTATTATTACCTTAAAATTATAAGTTTAGGCTTTAGATCTTTCATATCGAGGATCCTAGAATATATCAAATATTTCACGTTTTTTCCTTCTACAAATGCATCAGAGGAAGGTTTCTGAAGACTTTGCAATCTGAAGTCTAAAAATTAGCAGTTTACACATATAAACTACCTTTTTACAGTTAAATACTAAAGAATAAGCTTTTGTAATTGTAAGGATAGGACTTAGACAATAATTATCTTTTATGGAGTATTTGCTGTGATACCGTAGTTATGTGGTGTACTAGGCCTACGATTATTAGATGTCCTATCTCCAAAGAGTCCACTCCTATAAGTGTTAACAGAATCATAGTTCATAAAATCTCTAGACTCTTCTCCTTCTTCTTCTTCTCTAGTACTGGGAAATGCAAGATGAGAATCATCATGATCATCTCTAGTAGTAGGACTTGGAAATGGTGCAGTAGTATGCGTATGCGATAATGAATGATGAGTTGAATTTAATGTATCAGTATCAGATTGTTGTTGTGGTGTACCACCCTTACTCTGACTCTGATCCTTACTTCTTTGATCCTTACTTAAAGCTAAACTACCTTTTGAAGACGATTTAGATAAAGTAGTATTTGTATTTCTTTTAGAATTGGCTGTTCCAGTTGTAGCTTCACCACTCTTGCCATATTTTCCTTTTGGTGTAGCTTCCAAAGTGCTGCTCTTCTCACCCTTAGGCTTAGCGGTAGATGTAGAGACTGAGGCTGAGTTAGCAGCATCATGATCATTATTAGCTTGAGCTTGTTCCAGATTCATCTCGAAGTCCAGATACTCAAAACATTTTCTATAGATAATTTGAAATAAAGTTTCATGATGGTGTTGATTATGCTGCTGATTTTTTCCACTACTTTTTGTCGACTTATTCTTAAACTCACTCATAAGCTTTTCCTTAGTATAAGTATTTGCACCACCACAGTTCCCACAATATTCATCAACGAATCTGTCTACGAGATTGTCAATTTTAGAATCGACATTCGTATTATAATAACAATTCTTAATATAATTATCATTAATTTGTAATCCAAGATTATACACAAACTTTTGAAGTTGAGGATCCGTATCTTTAGCTAGTTCAGTACGGAGAAAAGTTTTTAGGTTTATCTTCTGCTGCTGTTCCAAAGTTAGCTGAGGTTGATTCATATTTTGATGCTGATTAAAATCAAGAGACTTCTGCTGCTGTTCCAAAGTTAGCTGAGGTTGATTCAGATTCTGATTTTGATTAAAATCAAGAGAGGCATCGGGATAGTTAATATTGTTTCCTTTAGAGTTATTGTCTCGTTTCGAGTAATTATTCGAGTAACTGTTGCTGTCTGCACCTTTTTTCATATCGTAATGACTGTTTCCTTTTCCATCGTTATCATATTGATTTCCTTTTCCTTTATAAAGTTAAAAATTTATAGTTGTCCTAAACTTTTTCTCTAGACATCCTTGCGGATACAGAAGAATTGATGGATTTGAAGTCTGAATTATATGAATAGAAGAACAAAATCTATGTAAGGCTAAAATCATATGTTTTAGGATTAAGAGTATTTAAAGGTACCGTAGCTGTTCTTATTCTTTCCTTTTCCAGCCTTCTTCTGTCGGACAGCAGAAGGGAGGAACGGTCTTTCTTTCTGTTCTTGCTGTTCCCACTGTTCCTGTTCTTTTTGTCTTTCCATAGCAATAGCTCTTGTATTTTTTAACAAATCAGTAATACCATAATCATCATGATCATTATTAGTACTAGAAATTATGGTATTCCAATCGTTTTGACGATTCTGAGATTGATCCAGAATCATATTCTTAGGATGCCAACCTTGGTTCTCATTGACATTCCAATCGTTTTGACGATTCTGAGATTGATCCATATTCCAATCGTTTTGACGATTCTGAGATTGATCCAGAATCATATTCTTAGGATTCCAACCTTGCTTCTCATCTATTAATCCTGGACCACCAGTAGTTACACCTCTGGTAGAAACATCATGATCACCTCCTAAAGTAGTTTGATCACCACCACGACCACCAGAATTTAAATGAATAGAAGCTTTACAGTTACTACCTTTATCTGTATCAGCTCTAGTAGTCTTAGAATAATCATCTAATGGTACTACATTAGAAAGAATGGAATTATAAGAATAATCATCTAATGGTACTGCATTAGCGAGACTAGAATTTCTATCTTGTTCGGTAATGTCACTAGCTCTAAAATCACTCTCAAATTCACTATCGTTAGCACATTTATAAGAAGACTTCTTTATCATATCATAATTATCACTATTCCTAAAATCAGATTCGGAATCATTTGCACACTTATAGGAAGACTTATTATTCTTTCTAGCAGTAGTAGTAGCACCATTCCCTTTCGTATTCATAGCAGCTGTACTACTGGTAGGAAAAAGGATAGATAGTTGATATGGATTCTGATTGGAGTTACTATTGCTCTGATTTTGATTTTGAAAGTTTGTTCGACGTGGATTTGGAATGATCTTCTTAGCTGTACTACTACCAGTTGATGAACTTGGTATAGAACTATCTTGAGATTGATTGTTGATACCCTCTCCACCTGATTGAGACTCATTGTTATTCGCCTTACCACCTGATTGAGTAGTACTAGTATGAGTATCTTGATTTTGCCTTTGTTGTTGGTTCCAATGATTATTTCCTTGAAGTTGATCTTGACTTTGGTTTTGGTTCCAATTATTAGCATAATCATTACTTCCTTGACCTTGACTATTTTGGTTCCAATCATTAGCATTACTTCCTTGACCTTGAGTATTTTGGTTCCAATCACCGTTCCAATCACCACCATTAGAAGAAGAATTCCAATTACCAGAGTGATGATCATTCTGATTCCAATCGTTAGTACTTCTTGGATTTGCGCAGCTACTCCAATCATTTTGATTCCAACTATTTGTATTGTTTGCACCTTGATTAGAATTATTGTTCCATTGTTGCTGCTGATTCCAATCGTTAGTCTGTTGCTGCTGCTGTTGCATTATATTTTGATTGTTATTCTGATGATTATTTTGAGTAGTTTGATGATCTTCCTTCTTACCTCCACCTCCTCCGGCTCCACCATATTTATATTCTTCTATATCTTTCTCATACTCAGCATGATCTTTTCTAACTACTGCATATTGATAATCCAATCCCATTCTAAATTTGAACTTTAAAGGCATCTCCGACTTATATCCTCTTTTCTGATTAAGAAAGCTCATTACTTGATCATTGAAAAGAAGATGTTTCATTCTAGCTAAATTCCCTGTACCACCACTAACATTGATAGCTCTGAAATGTTTACCTTTACATTTCTGGTCACGAACAGTATGAGGAGAATCAGATAGTCTTACTTGATCAAACCTTATTATATCCCCTTCTTGAATCATATCTTGAATGAAGGAGAGTTGAAAGTTTTCATTTGTGTAGAACTCTAAATTACTATTCATTGAATTAGCATTAGGATGACTAGAGGAACTACTACTACCTCCTCCTGAATTCATCGTAATCTTATGAGAAGCAGCCTTCACCAACTCTAATATAGAATAAGGATTAAAAATCATCCAGAAGTTATTTTCAATTTCTTGATATAATCGATCAAAATGTGGCATCATCTGACAGCATTGTATCTTCTTCTTACTATTATTATTCCTACAATTCTTCTTTTCAATCTTATACAATTCTCTCAATCGATTACAATGAAGATCGTATAACCTCTTCGTAATCCTCTGAAGATGATTCATTTCATATTCATCTATAGTTAAATGACCACTCCGATCTACATTTCCAAAATTCCACAGATCATTTCCTAACTTTTGTATCTCTTTCGTTTCTTTACTAATACTCAAAGAATTCAAATCAATATATACATCATCCTCTATTTGCAATTTCAAATCATTCTCATCTAAATCCACCGCGTTCTCCAATTCTTTAGTAGTACAAACATATCCATATAAATGATGAATATGACTCGCATTCAGACTTTTAGTGTGGCCTAAACCTTCTGCCTTTGCAATCAGTTCTTCAATCTTAACTGGATATTTAGTAGATTTACTTGGAATTGGGACGAGTTTCCTACAATCAATGAGTTCGTGTGGATTAATTCCATTCTTTAGATCTTCTCCTAAAAATTTTAAAAAAGAGATCCTTGAACCCTTTTCTCCGAAAATAGCCGGCAGCATAATTAATATCCGAAATGCTTTTGTTTATGTATAAAAATGACTAATTTAATGGCTTAGAATCATAAGTTTAGAATCAAGGAATTTAAGGGAGAGTACTCCATTGTTCTACAAATCTGCCGGCGCCCATCTGCGTCCTTAGGTTAGGTAACATAAGTGCATCACTCCATCTCAATTGATCAAACATTCCAAAAGCATAAGGATGATTACATCTTTTAGCTTTCTTTCTTATCCTTTCCTTAAATTCTCGAACTGTGTCTCGAATACTCGTCTTTAAGTTTAACATATCTTCAGAATCATATGGTAGGATATCAAACTTATTTTCATTTGGTTCAGAATTAGAACTAGAAGATGGTTTCATCATCGTCCACAATAAATCTTCTAACTCCACCCCTAACAGATTAGGAAATGAAGGCGCAGATAGACAATGCTTTAATCGATAAGTTTTTTTCTTAATATTCTCTCCATTTCCATCTATAGAGCCAGTTGGTGACGATTGTGGAAGTATACCACCTGGTGGATTCCCTTGTCCTTGTGAATATCTGAAATTAGAGTTGGAATTAGAATTAGAATTATAATCATTGTTTTGATTTTCTCTCTCTTTCTCAGAACCATATTCTCTCTCTTTCTCATAACCATATTCTCTCTCATAGTAGTTCTCATACTCATAATAAAAGTTTTCAGGTTCAGTATAGTTTGACGGCGGCCAAAGAGCCGGGTAACTAGATTTTGAAATTTAAGGCAGCTGGCTTAAATTTATAACCTAATAAACTTTCAGAATTTCTTAGTTTCGAGAACCATCCCGAGAGCATGATTCTGAAGCCATTTCTATGCTAAAAATAGCTATTTAGAGCTTTATAATTACAAGGAAAGGACTTAGCAAATTCACGTACCAACGTGAGTATGGAGAAAAAGTAAAAATCTAAAAATATTAATAGTACCCATTCAAGCAATCCCTCAGACATACTGGTAAAGGATCTAATCCTCTCTTAACTCTTTCCCTCACTTCTCTCAACTCTTTTGCTATCATAGTCTTTTTCGTCTCCACGATAGCATATCCTTCATTGATATCAACAAATTTTACTCTACCAAGAGTTTGGTAGTTGACAAAGGATTCACCATGTTCTAACTTTTGAATAGATGAGACATCTAAACCTTGAGCTTTATACCTTCCAGATAAAGCAGCAGTATCAGAATCTAAATTACATGTGGGAGAAGATGGGAAATTATCAGTAGGAAAATTATTATTCACTGGTGGTAATGGAAGAATTAAACGATTATTATTCTGTGCAGAATTCCTTTTATGATTTGTTTCCCAGTTATTAGTCGTTTCTTCCCAACTAGAACTACTCTTGTCTTCTAGTTCTTTCCAGGCGTTTGTACTACCTAAAATTTACAGAACCCTAAACTTTCTATCTTGCTCCTTGAGGGTACAGAGTTAGCGAATTTGAGACAAATTATATGAATAAAAAAATGGCTAATTTATAAGGCTAAAATCACATGTTTAGGATTAAGGTTTTTAAAGGTAATAGTACTACCTTGTTCCCAGTTATTCGTACTACTTTGTTCCCAGTTTCTGTTATCTGGACCTTCTTCTCTCCAAGCATTCGTACTAATTTGTTCCCAAGCATTCGTACTATTTTGTTCCCAGTTATTGGAATCTTCTTGCCAATTATTAGTAGCTTGTTCCCAGTTATTTCTTTCTTCCTTATCATTACCACGATGAAGCATCTTTCGATTATCGCTATTGTACTCTACTCGATTCTCCATCCTATTATCATCTTCTTTAGTTTGATGTTGTTGATTGCTATCTTTCTGACTTTGGTTTTTATTAGAAGAGGAAGAAGTTTCCTTATTATGATTAGACTTAGAAGTTTCCTTAGCATTTGAAGGTCTACTTTGCTGCTTAGAACTTGCGCTACTAGGACGGCTCTGACTAGATCTCCAGTTATCATCAAAAGTGGAGTTAGAGGATTTTCCTTTCATTACTCTTCTATAGTTGGAATCTCCTTTATGAGAATGATCTCCTTTAGAATCAGCTTTCTCTCCTTTGCGATTTGAATCTCCATTAGAATCTTCATGGCCTTTACCTCCTTTACCTTTATTATTGGAACGATCTGTTGAATTATTACTCTTATTCTGTTGTTGTTGGTTATGCTGTTGATTATTTTGTTTTTGTTGATTATTCTGAGTATTCTCTTCACCTTGATCTCCTTTCTTCTTTTTATTTCTCTTTTTGTTTTTTCCTTTACCAGTAGCAGTACTTTCTTGAGTTTCCATTTCATCCGTATTATTCTGTTGCTTTCCAAGAGCATTTCCAACTGCATTAGAATCAACCGCATTAGAATCCACCGATTTTTCAAGAGGACTAGCTTCAGCTACCGTTGAGAATGTTTCTACTACTCTGAATTCAGCGTTGTCTTTTTTAAGTTGTGAAATATCCCTAGTAAGATGATTAACCAAATGTTGCTGATCACCTTGACCCTGAGGTAATGAAGCAGGTGTAATAGTCCTACCAGCTGGAGTAACCATGTTATTATGAGTACAGCCTGCAGGTGTTGTACCCACTATAGTGTTAAGACAACCATGATTCACACCCACTGGGCTTGGTAATGGATTAGTACCTGGATTACTAACAATACCAATTGTACCAGAATTCAAATTACCAGAATTCAAATTACCAATCAAATTTAAAGGTGTAACTCCTACAGCTTGACTACTATTTCCTTGTGCAGCTGCTAGATTGGTGAAGAGCAAATTATTATTTGAATCACCAGCAGGAAGAATCTGATTCTGATTGAGATTCAAAGTAGTCAGATCAACACCTGCATTTGCTAGTAATTGTAAGTTCTGCATCTGTATGTTGTTTCCTAATGGTAGATTCAAATTAGGATTATTTCCACCTAAATTACCAGCTACACCTAAGTTTCCTAAGGTGCTAACAGCAGAACTTGATGACATTGATGTTGAAGAACCAAACATATTCATATTGTTATTAATTGGATTTGCTATTGCAGCAATGCTAGATGAAGTAGAGCTTCCAAACTCTACAAGTGCTGCAGCGACTGGATTCGGTAGTACAGGGTTCGGTAACTGGGTGTTGCTTTGGTCTCTAAATCGCCTAAAGCCTACTCTCATAATTCTCCATTCTAAAGTGCTGTTTTTCATTGGTAGAACGCGTTTTTTTTGATATATTTAGAGACCCGCAATTTGCCCAAATCGCCAAATCGCGGGACCCAAAGCAACATCCAGGTAATATAGTATTCTGATTCAGATTTCCATTTTGAAGTAATAACTCGAATTTATCATGATTCTGACGCATTTCCTTTTGTAGTGATAAATCATCTTGTTGCTGACTAGCAACTACTGTAGTACTAGCAGTAGTCCCAGTAGCAGTGGGTTTAGGTTTTATTTGTAGATTACTTTGCGTAGGATTCTGATTCATACCATTGCTGTTTCCAAGAATATTATTAGTATTGAGTGGTTTTGGATTCTGAACTAAAGCGAATGCACCAGCAACCGTAGTACCTAGTGACATTTTAGAAATTTTAAGATTTTAGATCCCGCTCCTTGGGGATACATAATTGTTGAAAAAGCTGCATCAGAATGCGACTTTTCCTTATAAAATCCTTATGGAATTTTAAGACTCTAGAATTGAGGTTTTAGGCTCCAAAATGTCACTTAATAAACCGTAGTACCACCACCTACAGTATTAATCACTTGTCCAGCTTGCGGTTTAGCCATGATATTGAGTTTACTATTCGTAGTACTAGTAGGATTAGTACTTGTAGAATTACTATTAGTGTTTGTATTACTATTAGCTGCTGATTGTTGATTCTGATTCTGTTGAACAGATTGACTCTGATTCTGTTGATTCTGT
>Ga0099798_10186_pt1 | contig 20469 bp, 22 predicted proteins | sample Uncmet_Sort29A_1_FD_89870 | JGI IMG/M metagenome (GOLD analysis project Ga0099798, IMG submission 89870) | Marine eukaryotic communities from CALCOFI LINE 67, Pacific Ocean - CN13ID_Sort29A_1 | ecosystem: Environmental > Aquatic > Marine > Oceanic | place: Pacific Ocean: Monterey Bay | collected...
GGATGCCGACGAGAGCCAGAAAGCGGCTAACAGAGCGGTAGATTAGTTTTGCTTTTTGTAAAAAAACACGAGTCTCTTGATTGCTAAATACTCGTCTGAGCTCGACGCGCGGATGGCGTCCTTTAATCTTCCTCTTCTTCTACTACGTGTCTTCCTTCGTTCTCTCCAGGCGACTAGCTATGCTGGTTGTCTGGGCAGCTGAATTCGTTTTCTGGCATAGCCTATGTCTGTAACTGCTAACACTCTTGAATAAGAGTAAACTCGTGAACTCTAGCTTGCATACTACACAAAAATATCGTCGCAGGCGGACCAAGCCACCGAGTGGAAGCACCGCGCGGAACTCGACGCGCAGGCTGTGGGCCGCGCCGACGACCCGAACCAGCGCATGCAGCTGCGCGCGAAGGCGGGGGGCGCCCGCAAGGTCCAAGCGAGAGCGGAAGAGACGGCGAGCAGCCTGGCCTCCCAGGCGATGGTAGCGCAGGACCGCGCCGCGGCGGTGAAGAAGGAGCTGTCCAACGCAAACGAGGCGGAGGCCCTCGAGAGGCGCAAGGTGAAGCAGCTGGTGCAGGACGTGCTCGAGATGGCTCTGCAGGACGCGAAGCAGCGCGAGGAGTACTGGAAGAGCAGGTATAGATGGTTTTAGATTATGTAGGACGTGCTCGAGATGGCGGTGCAGGACGCGAAGCAGCGCGAGGAGTACTGGAAGAGCAGGTATATAGATGGTTTGGGTTATGAATGTGTATGGATGTGGTGAAGGCGGACAGTGACGAGAAGCCGTGGATATGCTGATTTTGGAGGAGTGCGTCCCTGTACTTTTGTTTTGACAGCAAACTTTCTTTCTCCTTGAGCGCGCCATTTGGACAAGTGAAGGCGGACAGTGACGAGAAGCCGTGGATATACTGATTTTGGCCCTTTGGGGATGAAGCCTCTTGGTTTTCTAGTCCATTACGCTCCCACAAAGACAGCGCATGAGTAAGTTGAACTTGATATTGTTCTTGATCGAGTCGTTTCGACATGCCTTTCTGATTTCTATCTCAAATAAATGTGTCCAGGGTTGGCGAGGACCGCGCCGACGTGGTGAAGGCGGACAGCGACGAGAAGCGGCTGATCGAGGAGAAGGAGCATTTGAGGCAAGAGCTGCAGACGCTGGAGGAGGCTTCAAGGGAAGCTGATGAGGCGGTTGAGTCGTTCAGGATTCCGCGGCTGCTGATGGAAGAGGAGTACGTGGACCTGCGGGCTGATCACTTGCCCGACCTGCTCAAGGAGAGCCACGGACACCACGTTATCAGGTATAGTGCCATTTTTGGGAACTTCTTTGGTAATAATCTCGGTCATCTCTTTCTCTCATTACCTTTCTGCCATTCTTTAGTTCGTTTACTATCCACTTTTTGCGTTTTTCCATCAATGCACTGCAGTCAGCAGTAGGTCTTATTGTAGTTTGCTCTGTTTCTCAACTCATCCAGAACTAAAGCCGTTTTTCCAATATCGCCAGGTCGCGCAACATGCTGCGGAACCACGACATTTCGGAGGAGACCTCGATCCAGCTTGCGAGGATGGAGAACATTCAGCGCAAGATGCACTTGCTGAACATGCCTGAAGCAGACAGAACAGCCATGATCGGCCAGACGACGAGCTTCCTGCAGATTCTGCAGCAGCGATACGGGTTCTCGAAGAAGCGGTCGGCCGACTTCACGCGCTCGGGGAGCTACGGCAAGTACTTCGCCGACAAGACGCCTTTCAGGAAGAGACGTGAGGAACGCCGCCAGAAACTGATGCAGATCATCTGGAACCTGAGCGAGGAGCCCAAGATCTCGGAGAAGGTGGCGCACGCTGCGAAGGTACGTTTACACCATTGCATAAAAGACGAAGTGCTCGCTCAGTGTTGGAACCAACTGAGCCAACGATGGCCACTTGGCTCAATTGGTTCCAACATTAAACTGTCCGTGGTAGGTCCCGGACTTGAGACGCAGTCTTCTAGACTGCCCCTTCAGAGGTCCTTCTCGCTTGGGTTCCTAATCAGACTGCCAGATTCCGCGCCCGACCATCTCGTAGCTCAGATCCTCTGATTGTCTAATTGCTCTTCAGATTCTACCCTTTCTGGGATTCGAACCCGGAGTGTCTTGCCACGTGAGAAGTCTAATGTTGGAACCAATTGAAGTCTAATGTGGCCATTGTTGGCTCAGTTGGTTCCAACACTGAGCGAGCACTTCGTCTTTTATACACCATTGCATAATTGGTTCCAGGAGATGGAGACGCGCGATCTCGACATGCGCAGGGCGGAGAAGCAGGCCGCGACAGCGGAACGCGCGGCCGAGAGCGCCCAGAAACGCGTGGTGGAGCTGAGCAACATGCGCATCCGCGAGGAGGAGCGCGCCACCCAGATGCTGCACGCCGCCTCGAGCGAGAGCGAGGCCGACCTGGACAACGGATCGAAGAAATCCTACACGAACTACTCCGCGAGCGTGCAGCAAATGCAGGCGCAAGCGGCTGACGCGAATGCAGATGCTCAGCGCCTGGGCGCAGAATCGGCGAAGCTGTTCACAACCGCGGCGACCGCGAGGCAGCACCACCACGACGCTTTGAGAGAGTACGAGAAGTTGAACGCGGCTTTGCGTCTGGCGGAGCTGCGAGCTGACCAGGAGCGGGCGTTGGAGAAAGTGCGGGACTTCAACGCGTACTACGTCGAGGTGTCGCAGGAGCGCAAGTGGCAGCAGGTCGAATTAAGCCACTACAGGATCATCCTGGAGATGGACCAAAAGAGTCTGAAGCAGGCCGTTGATTACCGCGAGGAGAGGGAGCAGCAGACCAAGGCCAACAAGCGCCTGGAGGACATCGCCAAGAGCCGGCTGCGGGCCGCGCAGGAGAGCGCGCTGTCGCCTTTGGACGGTAAAGACTTCTTTGCTTCTTGCATTGTGTTCCTGTCTTTTTAATTTCGTATTCTCAGTTCCTTTCTTCTCGATTCGGTATATCAAGGGCATCTAGATAAGACTGCGTGTTTGTAGTAGGTTTTCTAGGTCCTTTTTCTTTCAGTTCTTCATCTGCTTAGTGTTCCAGTAGCATCACTCTTCCAACACACATCAATCAAATGTCAGGTGGTCTCGGCGGCTTGAACGGGTTCGGCGCCGGCGCATCAGTTGGCGCCAGCGATAAAGAGCTGCGCAGACGCATCAGCGAGGAGGAGGCTGCTTTGAAGAAGGCGGAGAATCGCGTGTCCGAGCTGAAGCAGGAGCGCACGCGCGCAGGAGCCAGAGCCGAGCAGAAACAGAAGGAGGCTGAGGCACGACAGGCGGAGCAGCGACGCGCCAACGAGCGGGCCACCGCGCTGATCGAGGAGGCGAGGCAGCTTAGGGAGAGGGCGACGCGGCCGAATCTGCCCACAGAGGAGAAGGAAAAGCTGATCAGCGAGTCTAGCACAAAGGAGACCGAGGCGAGCGAGGCCGCCCAGCAGGCGAGCGTGCTCGCGAAGGCAGCGGAAGCGGCTCAAGCTGAAGCGGCTATGGCCCAAAAGGAACTTTCAACTTTGGACAAGAAGCTGCTGGACGCTAGGCAAGCGGCGGACAAGTACTCGCAGAGCTTCTCCTCGCTGAAGCAGGAGCGGGCACGAAGGAATGAGGCGGCGCGCAAGGTGCGGCTGGCTGCCGCTCGAAGTGACCTCGAAGAAGCTATGAAGAAGCTGGCCCGTTTGAGGCAGGCAGATGCCGCGAAGAGCAAGCAGCTGTCGGAGTGGCGGAAGGCGGACAAGGACGGGGAGGCCAAGCGGACCGCGGAGAGCTTCGCGCACTCTGTGTCGGCTAAGGTTAGGCAATTGAGCGTCGAGAAGGGCGCGGCCTTGAAGGAGGAGGCGGCGGCGATGGAGGAGAAGGTGAAGTTTGAGCAGCGCAAGTGCGACGTGGTGGAGCAGCAGGCGCAGGACGCGAAGTCGAGGAGCGCGGAGGCCCAGAAGAGGAGCGAGGAGGCCGAGGAGACGGCGCAGAAAGCTCCTACATGTATAGGAAGATTTTGCTTCTAAAAGTGTTGCAATGAATAGTGACATTTGTCCTGTAAATTGAAATGTAGTAAGCTATTGTAACATGATGATTCACTCGGCGAGTTTTTTACTAGGAATCTTTGGGAAAGCGCGACAGAACAAATCGCGCTGCGTTTTGTGGTTGCTGCAGATCATCTAGGGAGTTCTGAATTGCAATAACTTCCAAACAAAAACACAGCGACAGACCCGATGATCCAGCAGCAGCGCGAGGCGGACCTCCGCCAAGCGGTGTCCGAGGCGAACCACGTGATGTCCACGGCCATGGGCGAGGCGGCCAAGCTCTATAAAAAGGCTGGACAGTGCAATTCGGAGCTGTCGAAGATGACCGCGGCGCTCGAGGAGCGACAGAAGGCGTACAAGCTGACGCAGCTGCAGGCGCAGTCGGCAAATATGACGACCGCCTTCGCAGCGCTGCAGGCCAGCTTCACGAAGAACAGGGTGGAGCTCGCCAAGGCGGAGGCACAGGTGGACCAGATGAAGGAAGGCATCGCGCAGCTTGAGGAGGAGGCGAACCACGCGACCCTGACCGAGGACGTGATGGGCGAGGACGTGGCGGCAGACGGCATGTTGGATGGTGGGGCTATGACGGTCCAGGGGGTGGCCAAGGAAGTTGGGGTGAAAGCGACCACGAAGATAGGTAATGAGCCTTTTCTTCGCTATGTCACCTCTATAACTACGCTATCTGTGAGCTCCTTTTCATATGATTGACAGGTGTTTATTGCCTGCGCCTTTCATTAGGTACAGTCCACGGCTAATACTTCGTTCGCTTGATTGCGCAGGAATGAGTAATTATGTACTCGTGGTCTAGTTCAAGGCACTTAGTCCACACAAAAGTGAGTACCATAAAATGAAAACGAAAAAATCAAAAAGGCATGCGCGCAGCCAAGACGACCGAGCAGAGCATCAAGGTCGTGGAGGCGGAGATCGTTACGAAGCAGAAGAACGTGATAAAGCTGAAAGAGGACGTGGCAGTGGCCGCCGCGACGGAGAAGCGGCTGACGGTGGCGGTCGAGACGGCGGAGACGCAAGCGAAGACGCTGAATGAGGAGGGGTCGAAGCTCTCGAAGGAGGCGGCCCAGCTGAGGGAGGAAGCGGGGCAAGCCGACGACAACCCGGCGCACCGCGAACTGCTGGAGAAGGAGGCGTTTGAGGTTTTTAGTGATTTTTTAGATCTAAGTGGGCTTCCTATTGTAGTATCTTGGTCTCCGTCTTTTAAATGCTATTAGTTTCAAAGTTTCAAAGTTTAGGTTTCTTCTGACTGCTCACTTGGGTGTCTCGCTTTGTCGCATTAACAGCGCGGACGTTTTCAGGTAGCACAAAATACTAGTTTGCATTTGAGTTAACTAACGCGAGCACAAATACTAGTTGGAAAAAAAGAAAAAAAACTAAAAAACATCTGAAATTAATAGGCGCAAAAGAAGGCGAGCGACGTGGAGTCGAAGGCGGCGGAAAGCAGCCAAGAGGCGAGCCGCAAGGTGGACGAGATCACCGCGAACAAGACAGAGCTGGTCGAAAAGAAGAAGGACCTGGCTAATGAGAAGAAGTCGCTGGACGAGCTCGCAACGAAGCTGAGCACCCTCCAGAACGCGAAGGACGAGGAGGAGGAGAAGGCGCTGAAGCACCGCATCTATCTGGCCGACAGGAAGGAACATGAAGTCTGTGCGAAGGAGAAGCAGCTGAAGGAGGAGAAGCAGCAGGTGATTGGAATTAGTTTAGGAGTCTTTCTAGCTGAGCTGCTGATAGCTACAGCACACTTCCTATGCGAACGGACGTATCTCGATGCTCTCCTGTGGCGTCCCAGAAGCTATTTCCTATATGTCATTCGTGAGGGTTCAAAAAAGCACAAGAGAGACATAGATTCCAAAAGTGGATTATCAAGGTCCAATCCCACAGTTTGCGCTATCTTAGCACTATAGCTCTTTTCCCCCAAAAACTTTCTATCAAAATCGGACTCAGGTGGACGAGAAGCTCTCCGTGCTAAAAAAGAAGCTGCCCGGCGTGCAAAAGGCGCTGGAGCAGCTTGGCGGAGCGAATATCAACGCATCCATCAACGGCGGAACTGGAGCAATGGTCGCCCAGATCGCGCCTGCGTCGGCCCCGGTGGCGGCGGACGGCCACGTCGAGGAGTCAGTGCTGGTCTCGAGCCCCGTGGGAGACGGCCCATCTTCAGCGGTCGTGGAGGTCGCGGTCGAGACCGAGAAGCTGATGGAGGTGGAGAAGAAGGCGAAGCACGCGCAGGTTCTAATTTCAAATTTCAAACAAATCATTCAATTCTCTCCAACTACTCCGCAGTTTTGTTTGTTACTCCTCTTTGTTCATTTTCCCGTAGAATTACAGACGCTTCTTCAAACTAGTTGATGTAATCTCACCTTTGTGGTCATGTCCCGTTCTGTGTTGTTCCGTGTTGCATGGTTATCTCGATGGTCTCATACTAACTCCTTGACTCTCTCCCACGTCGTCACTGATAATACTTCTCCTCCGGTCTAATTGTGAAATTTTCCAATCATCCAAACAGCTACTACAATCATATGATATCTAATGTTTTTTCTGTTTTTCCATATCTCACTCAAGCAGACATTTACAGACCTTTTTCCTTTTGCGCAGGAAATTTTCGAGGAGACGAAGAGCGAAGTGGAGTCCACCGGCGGTGGCGCGCAGTCGCGTGAGAACGTAGTAAAGGCTATGGACGACATGGAGACGGTGATTAGCTCGGCGAACGCGGAGTTGAGGGCGGTTAACAAGGACGGAGACGACGCCGGGCTGAACAAGGTGGTTCGAAAGGGCGAGGAAGCGATGTCGGAGTCGCGGAGGATTCGGGACAGCGCCAGCCGCGGGAAAAGGATAACTGCGAACACCTTGTACGAGCAGGAGATGGATGTGATGGCGTACTTGAGGACTATCCAGGAGGAGCTGGCGAGGAAGCGGCAGCCTGTCGTGCACAACTACCACGTGTACCACGGGGATGTCAACCACACGTACATCGACGATAGAGACACGTATACTTATGACAATCGAAGGACGCATACGGATTCCAGCACGAAGATCCAGGTGCAGAACCAGGTTGACAACAGCGTGAGGAACACGGACAACAGGCAGACGAGCATCAACAACTCGCAGAACCAGATGCTGCAGCAGCAGATGGTCCAGAATAACATCGGGGACAGAACGATGATTGGGCAGCAGACGAATGTGGAGCAAATCGGGGACAGGCTGACCGCTGGCGGCGATTTGTTGACTGGCGGGCAGAAGGGCGACAATACGGAGGTGAACGGCGACGTTGTGGGGGGGCAAAAGGGGGACATCACGAACACGGCGATCGGGAGCATCACGAACACGGAGATCGGGGGGAATCAGCACATCGGCGACACGAACACGAGCAACGAGAGTTTGAGTGTGGGCGGCGACATGATCGCGGGCGACAAGGGGGATAAGACCGCTATCGGCCAGCAGAACATCATCGAGCAGGTGGGAGACAGATTGAACGCGGGCGGCGATATGTTGATGGGCAGCACCAAGGTGGGAGGGAACCAGCACGTCGGCGATGACATCGACAACAGCACGAAAATCGGGAGCCAAAGCATAGAGCAAATCGGCGGAGACAAGCACATCGGCGACCGCATCGGCTCGGTTCAGCAGGCGGGAGGCGACATCGTCGGCAACAACAAGGGGGACAGAACGAACGTGGCGGTGGGTCAGATCGGGGACACGACCACCAACACCAACACCCACATCGGAGACGCGCTCAGCGGGAGCAGCCAGAAGGGGGACAACTCGGCGGTGACGAACATTCAGGACGCCTTCAACGACAAGAGCGACAGGTAGCCTATGTCATTCCGCCGTCTGGTCATGTCCCCTTCCGGGGCCTATGGTTCTTCTCGCGGTCCTCCATCTCCTCTTCTCTCTCTCTCTCTCCGCGATTTAATCGAAACAAATCAATTCATCTTCTCCAACAATTCCACAGTTTGTTTGTTACATTTCTTTGTTCATTTTCCCGTAGAATTACAGACGTTTCTTCAAACCGCCAGGAGCAATCATGGGGACGTGGTGAACGGGATGAAGGGGGACATCAGCATCAAGGACTCGAACAACACCACTAAGCGCATTGACCAGAGCCAGGTCACGCAGACAACCGTGAACGACTCGAGCCACAAGACCACGATCCACGGCGACTCCGTGAACGGGCAGAAGGGGGACAACACGAACGTGACGGGAGGCATGAACAACCGAAGCCAGGATAACAACAGCATTACTTTGACGAAGGAAGGGGACACTACCATCGACAACTCGAGGGGAGACACCAACACAAACCTGGATTTGGACGTGAACAACAGCAAAAACATTCGACAGGAGTCGAACAGCTTCCAAGATTCGCGCAGCTATCGCGGCGGCGACAAGACCAACGTTGCTATAGATAATAGTCGCAAAAATACGGACAACACCAACATTAAAGAGGGCGACCATACGGCAGTGGCCATCGACGCGAGCAACAAGCGCACGACCAACACGAACATCCGCGAAGGGGACAACACCGCAGTGGCCATCGACGCGAGCAGCAGAAATACAAGCAACACGAGCAACACGAATATTCGCGGCGGGGACACGAATATCCGCGAAGAGAACAACACCGCGGTGGCCATAGACGCGAGCAGGAAGAATACGAGCAACACGAGTAACACGAATATTCGCGAGGGCGACCATAATACGGCAGTGGCCATAGACGCGAGCAGCCAGACCACGAACAAGAGCACGAACAGCGTGAACCAGATCCAGCAGGTAGCCTCGTCTCTGTTGCAGGTGGGAAGTAAAGCTAGAAAAGTTGGGAAGGTTGCGGCGGCGGGCGCTATTGCCGCGGTTCTCTCAAGTGGGAGAAGCGTTGCGAACTCGCAGCCGTCCGTCATCCCGGACGTGTTCCCCGTCTCCCTGCCGTCGATCGAGAACACGCACCCCATGCTGTTGGAGGTGCTTCCGAACATCGCGAAGAGCGGCTTCGACGCCCCATCCGTGCTCCAGCTGGTGACCGCGCTCAAGCAGAACAAGCACGTGAAACGGCGAGCGGGACTGATGCGGGATCTCACGAGAAGCGTTGCGGATGATGAAGACGTGCCTGCTGGAGTGCTTTCGGACCCGCCGGCCGCCACAGACGCCCAGAGGGCCTCCGTCACGATGCTGCAGCTGCGAGCCGCGCACAAGAGTCAGAAGAGTCAGAAGAATCAGAAGAATGAGGACATGGGTACCCCGGCTGTCGATACGGTGAGCACGACAGACATGGGCCCCTTCGGCACGGTGAAAAAGGTGAAGGTGACCACGTCTGAGTACGAGCTCACAGAGCCGCAGCCCGGCGCCGATTTGACTAAGGGGCTTATGACGGAGGAAATGACGAAGGCCAGCAACTTCGAAGTGCTGCTCGGGCAGGCTCAGCAGGCGGAGGCTTCTGCGAACTCGAAAAAGGAGGAGTGCGACCGGCTGGCGCAGGATGCGCAGCGCGCGCAGGTAGACAGTTTGTCTGCAATGATTTCGAAGCATGGCCATCATCACTGTTTTCACACGAGTCATCTCTGTGGCAAATTCTACACCCGTTTCCTTTGTACATAAGCTCGTCAGTCTGGTCATGTCCCCTTCCGGATTTCTGGTTACTCTCTCGAGGATCTCTCTCCTTCTCCCCGTTCTCAATCGTTCTTGATTCTCTTATTCTTTTCAATAAACTCACAGTTATTCCGTTTGATCCTTCTCCTTGTTCGTCTTCCCGTAGAATTACAAACGTTTCCCCAAAAAAAAGGCGAAGGTGGACCAGTTCGCAAACGCTCCTTTGGCGAATGCGGCGCGCAAGAGCGGGGAGGAAGCGGCGCTGGCTGCGGAGCACGAAAAGGAAAAGGCGCGGGCGGAGGCGGACTCGGCGAAGGCTCTGCGTCTCTCGGCAGACTGCTCGAAGGAGTACACAGAGCTGACCGCCGAAGCTGGGCGCCTTCGCAAGGCCGCTAAGGCAGCGGAGACGCAGGCGGAGATGTGCAAGCTGCGGGACGAGATCGCGAAGAACGAAAACAAGGACCTCGACAACCAAATTCAGCAGGAAGACTCGGAGCGCAAGAAGGCAAACGCGGAATTGAAAAAGGCGCTGGAGGATTACCGGAAACTCCAGAGCAAGAAGAAGAGGAAGGGAGGTAGATTTGTTTTTTTTTTACAAGGGGGGTCTTGCGAAAAGATCTTGCAAACATCTGAACAAATGAGCTCTAGGCTTGATTTTGTAGGATTTCTGTCGTTTTCCCTTTACGGTCTCCTTTCGGTTTGATGGTGTTAAAGCAGCGGCAGTAAGTTGACAAACGGTCCTTTTCGGAGCTTCAGAGAGAAAAGAAATTTAAACTTGACAATGGAGAGGCGCTCCCACATTGTCCCTTTCCCACTGAAGGGTAGACCCAAATTTTTATCAAAAACATAATTCGCAGATGACAACTGCGCTTTGTGCGGACTGGGTGGAGAGTGCCTGGACGCCAATGGCAACCCGGTGTTGGTTACCACGTCTGGCAAGAATGGGGTGAAGGTGAGCATCAACAAGAAGTGCGCTGGCCAGGAAGGGGAGGACCTGATGGGCAACGTGGACTTCGGAGACCTCGACGAGAACTCGGACTCTTCTGTGCTCGCCAGCTTGACTAATGAGCTGGGAGTGGTGGGATCCCTCGAAAAACGCACTGAGAAGGTCCAGGAGTTGGTCTACAAGGCAAGGGCGAAATTCCTGGACTATAGGGACAAGATGAGCTCTGTTGAAATGGTCGAGAAAAACATGTCCGAAGTCGCGAAGGAGGCGCAGCAGGAGGCCAAAAAAGACAATGATGAGGGCTCCGAGTTGATCAAGGAGGCGCAAGCCGAGACCAAGATCGCAGATAGCGTGAAGAAGCAGGACCCTGGGTAAAATTGAATTGACTAGGTCTTTTGTGTCCTGCGAAATTTACGACACTATAGGAGAGGTTGATGCTAGCGGTGTTAGGTCATGTGTCCGAGTTTCAGAGTAAATGAAAATGCTGGAACCAACCGAGCGAAGCCCCCACTTCGTTCAGCTGCTTCCAACTTCAGGCTCTCCGTGGCAAGGTCCCGGGTGCAAGTCCCAGAGAGGGCAGAATCTGAAGAGCGTTTGGAGCTAGAGATGATCTTAGTAAAGGTGGTCGGAGAAGCTGAACTACTCCTTTCAAAAATTGTCCCAAAACATACCAGCTCGAAGAAAGCAGCGGATCTCGAAAAAGACGGGGAAGAAAAGCAGAAGCAGGCGAGCAAGTTATAGCAGAGCTACCAACTTGCTCGCCTGCTTCTGCTTTTCTTCCCCGTCTTTTTCGAGATCTGTTGGGACCAACTGAGGGGTTGCACATAACTGAGGGGTTGCCTGCCAGACCCTCGCATGCCGCGGACTGCTTTAGGCGTCCATACGCGGACAAGAACACACACCAACTGAGCCAAGTGGCCACTTGGCTCAATTGGTTCCAACACAAAATACCAGCTCGAAGAAAGCAGCGGATCTCGAAAAAGACGGGGAAGAGAAGCAGAAGCAGGCCAGCAAGTTTAAAAATTGTCCCAAAATACCAGCTCGAAGAAAGCAGCGGATCTCGAAAAAGACGGGGAAGAAAAGCAGAAGCAGGCCAGCAAGTTTTACTACTTTTAAAAATCGCCCAAAAATACCAGCTCGAAGAAAGCAGCGGATCTCGAAAAAGACGGGGAAGAAAAGCAGAAGCAGGCCAGCAAGTTTTACTACTTTTAAAAATTGTCCAAAAATTACCAGCTCGAAGAAAGCAGCGGATCTCGAAAAAGACGGGGAAGAAAAGCAGAAGCAGGCCAGCAAGTTGGAGATGCGCGCGGCAACTTACGCTGCAAAGAGCCAGAAGATTCAGATCTCCGCCTCGCAAGGCCGGGCACAGCTGCAGATGGTGACGAAGGCCGTGTACACCGCGGAGACGGAGTGGGCCCGCCTGGGCAAGATTCTGTTGGCATTGAAGAAAGCGCTGCGCAAGATGAAATTGGCGCGCATGGACAGGGCGATCTACAAGGCGCGCAAGCTGTACGAGGCGTGCCAGGCGCGACTCAAGAAGATAAAGGACGCTTTGAAGGAGGCTCTGAAGGACGGAAAGAGACTGTGCGCCGAGACGAAAAACCTACGCGAGAAGGCCGCGCGGGCCATGTCCTCGCTGGACGAGGCCATCAGGTCCATTGTGGAGGGCGACTGCGACGCGGAACAAAAGCTGAAGAACCTGAATTCATTGGTACTTTTTGGAATTAATGTGCTATTGTCAGTAGACTACAACTTGAAATCGATGTACACTATTGTTTGCATGTTGAAACCCCCTAAAGTCTAATGTGGTCAGAAGGCACGGTTTCGCGCGATTGAATCAAATGAATCACCTATTTGTGATCGATCAATTCGCACACCGCCAGCTGCTGCAGTTTTTTAGGAAACATCCTCAGATGGTCTGTCAAATGGAGTGATCAGTCAAGCTTCAGGAATGATCAACTTAATGGAAAAATCATATCGCACGTTTGAAAATAATCCCTATAACAGGCCGAGAAGAAAAAGGCGACGTGCGCCAAGTTGCAGACGGAAGCGGGTGCCGCGCACACGGAGAGCGACCAAGCGATGGCTCGGGAGGCTGATGCTCAGTCGAAGGTTGACGAGGCGCAGACGCGTGCGTCTATTGGTCCGGGCGCCGTCACTGCGTCCATGGGGAACGGGATGATGAGTGCCAGCATCGGGGCCAGGTTTCCACCTAGCTATTAGTGATGTATCGCTGTAGAAATAGTGAGGTAGAAGACCGAGCTGCGGCTACATATTTTCACTTGTGTGAGGCGCATGCCGCGAAGCACCGTTTGTTAGCTACTGGAGTTCCTCGCCCTTTACCAAGACTGGATAAGCGTATTGAGTGCTGAGTCTGGCAGTATAGACCCGAGGCAAGACCAGAAATGTGATCGCAAGTATCGAGGAAACCGCCGTCTGTAATGAGTCCAATATGTTGGCATTTCGTAAAAATACTGCTTGGCGACGAAGCGGAGTTGCGGGCGCTGCAGGACAAGGCGACCCTTGGTCTGTGATTGAGTCGAGTATCCTTACACTTCGTAAAAAAAATTGTGCAGCGACGAGGCGGAGTTGCGGGTGATGCAGGACAAGGCAACTGTGGCGAGCCAGCGGTCGGCGACCGCCGCCGCGGGTGCCGCGGAGAAGGACAAGACGGCCGCTTTGTGCATGGACGGGCTTGCGAAGATCGAGGTCGAGCAGCGGAAGTTCGCATCCGCGGTGGCGATCTTGAAGATGCGCCGCGCAGCTACTGCGGCGGAGGCGAAGGAGCGCGAGAACATCGACAGGATCAAGGCGCTGAAGGACTTGTACAGGTCCACCAAGCGCATGTGCAACGAGCTGAAGAAGAAACTGAATGCGGAGGAGTCGAAGAAGTTCCTCTCCGAGTACGACGAGAAGAAGTTCGAGGCGCAGGCGATTATGGACCCGAACGCCGCCGGCATGAGCGCCAAGGCCATTATGGACCGGATCCACCAGATGATGAAGGGACGGGACGTGCAGAACCAAGGCCGGATCGCCGCGGCTGCAGCCAAGACGGTGGCGCAGCGCGAGCGCGAGGAAAGTCAGATGTTCCACGTGGGGGTCGACTACCCGAACCTGACCGCAGGGTTAGTGCTTTAAGACGCTATTTCTTATACTGTTTAGGGCGTTTAGGTGCGCAGACAGACAGCGACCTGTTCTTGAGCGATGCTCAAACGCCGTATTTTTGCAGCTCTATATTTTGCGGGTGCACTCAAGACTCTGAGACATATTGGGAGCTAGTACACTTGTACTACCATAGCATTCGGCAATAGAAGAGTGAGTGATAACCATTCGCACTAGTTATACTTGGCACGGAAATCACAGGATATGGGGGGCTGACAAAGCAGATGGCGCACACGAAGAGAATGACCAGTCGGAGCAGTTCAACAGTTTGCTGAAATACCTGCAGGGTGATCCGTCGCAGCAGAGTCCGGTTGGCCCACCCGGTGGATGGGAGGCGCAAAACTACCAGGTAGGCATTTTCTTTTGCAAGGCAATTTTAGACAGTCATAGACGTTGCAGAACATGACGAGTGTCAGCAGTGGAACAAGCGGCATAGATCGCAGTGTCGAAAGTGAATTCCCCTCTCATGTCCTCTATGAATCTAGACTTCTCTGTCCACTACGGAGGAGCGCCGCACGGGACTGGGCCCGACAGACGGCCACTATTGATCAAGAGCCATCTCATTTCCTCATTATGAACCACTTCATTATGAACCACTTTCAGTTCGCGTCACCGGCAAACGGAGCGCCGTACGCGATTGGGCCCGACGGACGGCCGGTGTTCAACAATGGGGTCGGACGCTACGGTCAGCACATCAAGAGCCCCGGGTCCGATCCCCTGGGCATCGGGAACGATGTGTGGGAGGCGCACCAGATCCGCAACGAAGACGAGCTGCAGGCGTACCTGAAGCGCGTGCGGGACCGCCTGCAGGCGATCAGGCGCATGATCGACGCGAAGAGGAAGCAGATCGTGAAGATGCAGTCGGCCATCGCCCACTTAGAAGCTGAGGCGAAGAAGTTCACAGCGCAGAGCAAGAAGTTCCACGCGATGGCGAAGCGCATGAAGGACGAGGCGGATAAGGATAGGGAGGCTGCCGCAGAGTTGTCGAATTGCGACGACGACAAGATGAAGCGCGAGCAGGACGCCACGCAGAAGGGCATCAACGCAGCCGACACGCTCGGCCAAGCTGCAGACTTCGATGGGCGCGCCGCGCGCGCATTAGCCGCCGCGGCGGAGGGCAAGCGGAAGCTGGCGGACCTGGAGGAGCAGCTGCGGTGCTTGATCACGGAGGAGAAGCGGGTTTTGACGCTGCTGCAGCGGTCCATGATCACTAAGCGGGGGAAGAAGATGCAGAAGAAGGCCCAGAGATTGCAGCATGCCAAGGTGATGATGGACAAGTGGAAGGACAAAAAGAAGGTCGTGGAGGCGAAGATCAAGACGACGCAGAGCCGCCAGAGCTCGTTGAGGCCGACAGTGATCCAGTCGCGGTTCAACTTCGAGCAGGCGTTCGCTTTAGCGGATCCGGCGACGCGCACTTTGGTCGGTAAAGCGGTCGAGCAGACGCTGAAGGAGGAGGAGATGGGTAAGCTATTTTCGTGTTTTTTCAAACTTGTGGGATTTCTTACCCATCTCCTCCTCCTTCAGCGTGGGATTTTTGCATCGAAACCATTTGTGGGATTTCGAGATGCATTTTGAAAGTTGGTTCTTAGCTATGTTCCTTGGGCGTGCTTAGTTGTTCCTTTCGCGTCCTGGTCGGCAAAGCGGTCGAGCAGACGCTGAAGGAGGAGGAGATGGGTAAGTTTTTCGCGTTTTTTCATCGGCAAAGCGGTCGAGCAGACGCTGAAGGAGGAGGAGATGGGTAAGCTATTTTCGCGTTTTTTCAAACTAAAACCATTTGTCCTTAAGCGTCCTTAGCTAAGTTGTTCCTTTTGCTGGTCCTCAGTTGGTCCTTCGGCGTCCTTTGCTGTTTCTTGAGCGCGTTTATTGCGGGTTTTTGGTTGGTCTCATTTATTAAACGTCCCTGAGTGAAACTTATAGTGCGTGTCCTCGATTTTATACTTCCATTTTATGGTCAATCAGAATGTGATTTTTTACTTCCCAAAGGTAAAGTGGCGCAGGACCCGCCGCTCGTGAAGAAGGCCAAGGAATACAGGCAGAAGTTGAAGGAAAAACGCGCGCAGTGCCAAAAGCTGTTCGACGTCGCGAACGACGCGCAGAGCGGCGCGGAGGTGGCGATCGGGCGCGCCGAATCGACCAATTTCGAGATTATCAAGGCGGCAGCCGTGAAGAAGGCGGCCTTGAGAGGGTGCACAGACATGGACCTGCGGAAGCGCAGCGACCTGGCGATTTACGGCAAAGACGATTTCCTCAAGCCTCCGAGCACCTCGGAGCCATCTAATGCGCTGCCAGCTCCGGCAGCTTCCTCCAGCGCGCAAGCGACGGTGGAAAAGGAGATTGAGGCAGCGGTCAGTAACAATGGCGGCAGTGCTATGAGTGCCAGTATTGGCAGCGAAGCCGGCAGTCAAGTTACGGCGACAATGAATAGCGGAAGTAGCGGAACCGCGAATACCATGTCGGCAACGATAGGTAGCGGCAGCGGTGGAATTCAGGCGAGCATGGGGCCGAATGGCCCGGTCGCCTCGATCAATGGAATGAATATTCCGAGCATGCCGGCGATGATCGAGCGAAAAGCCATATTAGCAGGGAAGGTCGGGCAGACGAAAGCGGACAACTTGCGCAAGTCTAGCCCGTCGGCCCTGGACAAGATGATGAACCCAAGCGGCATTACAATCGCGCACAAGAAGGAATTGGAGCAGGAGCTGGACCGAGACGTGGAGCGAGCACTCGTCCACAACTTGGGCAGCTCCTTTTTGCAAGAGAGCCAACAGAGACATGAGAAGCATGAGCACGTCTCTCACAGCCGAGCGAGGCACCACGCGAAGGCGAAAGCTTCTTCGAGAAAGCGCATCGGCCGCACGAACATGAAGCTTGTGGCTTCGGCGGCGAGGAAGGCCAAGTACGCGCAGAAGCTGGGCAACACTCGGTCGAAAAAGAAGACGTTGGCACCCGACAGCCAGCCGTGGGACAAGTGGATGTCGGGAGTGCGAGACCAAGGTTTACTCACGGCTGACGACGCGAGGAAGGTAATTGCATCGAGCTGTATATCCAGCTATATGGTGTGACAAAACTGATTCGAGTTTGTGCAACTCTTGTTATGAAGCGATGCCAACAAGGGACTGATTAATCTGGACAATCGTTGTCCGTCTGCCTTTCGGTACCAAAAGCAAACCATCTCGTATCCGCGGTGGATCGCGCACATCTCGAAACACCCCACCAGCTTACCCACATAACAAGCATCTGCATATAATATTTCCACTACTCATCAATCAATACCCCAAAACCACATACTTATCCGAGTAATCTGACCTAAATTCAAATAAAGGTGCAAAACGGCGTCGCAACCGTGGGCGGGTCGGCCGACTACCACTACGCCGGGCAGGACACGTCAGAGGTGGCAAAAAACGCGGCGGGGCGCGCGCACGACCTGAACGAGAAGTACGCGGACTGCCTAAAAGAGCAAGCGGACATGCAGAAAAAGGCAGACCAGCTGAACCACGCCGAGCGGCTGTACTGCATGGAGATTCAGTGGCGCCGGCAACAGAAGCTGTTCGTCGACTACTGCAAGAAGCTGCGCGAGTACAGGGACAAGGAGGTGATCATCAGGGATGCGGTGGTCGAGAGCAAGAAGGAGCACGAGGCAGCGGAAGAGGATTTGGAGAAGCTGGACCACCAGGTAATATGTTTTGAGCTATTGTGACTGCTATTGCTAGAGGCTTATGGAGTTTGTAGTAAGCGCGAAACGATGTGGCGAGCGTTAAGGGCCGGACCAGTGGAAGGACAAAAGCAGCCGCTGGCTAAAAGACACGGAATTCTTCGTTTGCTGGCACTCCAGAACACTGAGTGTCCTCTAGTTGGCGGGCGTAAGAATCGAGAGAGGCCCATTTTTGGAAAGGCAGCCTTGAATGATGAATCAAAATCAACATCGGAAAATCGTTCAGACGGCCGACGACATCGGCACGCTGGCTGGCGGCAACGAGGGGGAGACCGCGGACGAGCGAGACACGATGCCCGGATTCGAGAAGTACCACGATGAGATGTTCTACGACCCTGTGCACGCAGCGCAGATGGGAGAGGTGATGGCCACGACGAAGGTGCGGGAGGGAGACCTCTCGATGCTGATCAAGGCGCGCCAGGATTCGGCGTCAGACATGGTGCGGGCCCAGGCGCTCCACGAACAGCGGCGGCAGGACAGGATACAGCAGGAGAATAAGGTATTTTCACTTCAAGTAACTTTAATTCTTAAATATAACGAGCGTCCAAGTTGAGAATACTCGAAGAGACGCTACACCGAGCATACTCGGGGGCACGCGGGATTTCGTTGACGATCCGCACTGTACTTGCCAGATTATGGCTAACAGATACTTGTTGCCGAATTTCTGCTGAATGGGCAACAGCGAAATGTGTAATTGGCCTTCGTGGTCATTAGCATTGTAGCTGGCGGCTTCGGCCTCAGATGTTTATCGGTTCTGGCTGCTGTTGTTGAGAAGCGCTTTTATCACCATTATCGAGATGTGCAAACTACAGATTTTTCCCCTTTTGGAACATTATCATAGGAAAGGCTCTTGCTAGAGCTGTGGTAGTGTTTCTGTGTTCGAGTTTCCGTGTTGAATCGGTGAGAGAGGGGATTGGACAGCCTACATAATATCTAAAGCTGGGCTGAAGGAACTGCGAAGTCGCACAGTGGTTTACCTTGTCTCGCTTTATGGAGCGTCGATTCTGGTTTCAATGTCCGACAAGAAACGGCGTCGATCCTCCGCTTTTGGTCGTAAAATTCTTTTCTTCTACGTGGGCGACGCTCTTTCTAAAATGGAACAGGTTCAGTGTATCAACAACGCTTTGCGAAAGCTGAAGTTTGGATCTGCCAAGGAGGAAGCAGAAGCTAATAAAAAGGAGATTGCGAGGAAGGCTAGGGCTGCCAAGAAGGCAGAAGACGAGGCGCGACTCGCCCCGGGCGAATTTCTGGTAGAAGGCAACGATTTCTCGGACAAAGGTAGTCACCACCACCTGATGCCGGAGGTGCCGCTGCTGAAGCGATGAGGGAACAAGTTTCTTTTTAGCATCGACTGAGGCGTAGCTATCAGGGTGTTTTGGCTGCCTGCCAGCTCAAGCGGCGAGTTTGAGCTGGCATACAGCTACACCCTACGCCCTGTAGACTACAACATGCAGTAGAAAATCCATCTAACTACAGCCATGGTTGCTGAGTCTTTAGGGGCATTTTTGTCCGGTCATCATGTTTTACAACTACTCGATTCCAGTTCTTACTAAATCCTCGTCGCATTTTCTGCCTTATTGAGAATTCACTCCGCAAAGAAAGCTAGTAGGATAAGTAATATACACATTATTCAATCAAGTGATATTTCGCAATATGTTTATTTCGACGCTTTTTGATGTATCTAAAAAATCTTTCTGAAATCTATGTAGTTTTACGTATGATGTTATTCCACTGAAGTTTGTAATGAATCTGAGGGTGCGCAGTCTTGCGTAAACCGTTCAGCGCTGCTCTAAATTGCTTATTTTCGAACCGATTAATGTTGTTATAATCTTGGTCGTATACCTATATCCATTTTCTGTAACGTTTGTTAGTTCTTTGCTATGGGCTAAAAGCTTTGAAAGGTATCTTTGCGCAATTTCTGCCGCTATATCTGGTACCTGCGCGGCACGCCTGCGCTGAATGGGCGCGACTGTGTGGTAAAAAGCGTTCACACAGGCGAGGCAACTCGCGTGGTGTCACGTGAGCTGCATCATCTATTTTAAGTTACTCCTTCGGGCGTCCGACCGTCGTGCGGTCTTAGGTGCTGCGTTCGGCTAAGAAGGCGTCCAGGACGTCATTGAACCGAGGCGAGCAGCAGATCGCAGCGTTTTTCGAATGTAGTACTCCTCGGAGCTCATCGCGAACGTGATGAGGGCCGACAGTCAACTATACATCTTTCGTTAGCGTGGTCTGACTCTGTGTACGGCCCTTGTATCATAATTGCAGCACATGGCAAAAGCACGACACGGCCATGACGCGAGGTGTCGAGCACTTAGGTAGTTTGATGCAGAATCTCAATCTGATGATACTGACTCGCAGTTGTAAACATGCGCTGAGGGAGCTCAGGATATCGTTTCGTCGTGGAGAAGCTTTATACCACCTGTTCGAAGTCAAGGTCCTTCTCGAACTTGAAGTTCCAAACTGACATCTATCAAGTATCATTCATTGTAAAATGTGATCAAAATGTGATCCGACATGGGTTACCATCGCAGTATTTACTTCAATCAACAAGCTAAAGATGTACTACAAAATCACTGTAGCGCCGACACCTGCTACTAAGAGCCTGAAAACAGAAAGATTATCTGAGAAGTATCTCTATATTCGAAGTTGGTTTCTATTTTGGTACGAGCTCCGTCTTGAGGGTTCGAGCTTTGAGGTCTTTGATGTACGCGCACTGTAGAAGCTGGATTTCTCACTCTGTAAAAGATTCACGCGTTAAATCACACAATTTATCGATAGTTTTAAAGTCTTGTTAAGTCAGAGCTATACACTTTGTAAATTCGATGTTTATCTGCGTAACTTAGAACGCAATTTCTGATAGGTTAAATAAGTCGTTCGTTCGTAAAATCTTTAACGTGTTCAAAAACTATCTCTGTTTTAACATCTCTAAAAGTTCTCTTCGACTGCTGTCCAATGTCGTCTCGTTGGATATACATTTTCTATTTTATCTCGCTTGGTGTGCAATTTCAAACATAAAGAATCGCTATAATTTCGATCTTA
>Ga0099798_10187_pt1 | contig 20420 bp, 6 predicted proteins | sample Uncmet_Sort29A_1_FD_89870 | JGI IMG/M metagenome (GOLD analysis project Ga0099798, IMG submission 89870) | Marine eukaryotic communities from CALCOFI LINE 67, Pacific Ocean - CN13ID_Sort29A_1 | ecosystem: Environmental > Aquatic > Marine > Oceanic | place: Pacific Ocean: Monterey Bay | collected...
ACCCCAATCAAAACGCCGCAGAAACGCGTTATTGTATCGGCAGATGACGAAGCTGGTAATGCGATTGCTAATCAAACAGCTGAACCGAGCTGGGGAAGTCTGAGTGCGGCTCTGGGGAGTTTGAGTGGTGGCGGTAACGGTGGTTCGAGTGGGTTGAGCGGGCTGAATGTGGGCAATAATTCGAATACTACTGGTATAAATAGCACTGCGGATTTGGCTGGAAGCAGTAATTCTGTTTCGACGGGTGTTGGCCCAATTGAAGGAGGGAGACGATGCGATTATTGTATCCCGTGTGATTTCTAATGTGATAATGTACAAATTTGCATGGCATACATGCAATCAAAACTGTTAATTGCTGACTTTCTACTTGTTACAAAGCTTCTATGAATTATGCTGTACATGCATGTGAAAAACCTATGTCTGGATTCTTGGAATTTGCATCAATCATTATTCTCGAATTCCATCGACAACTATCCGACCGAGAAACATCACAAGACACGAGAAACAAAGCCTTCATGCCTACACGAGAGACAAAACCTTCACCAAGAAATGAAAACGATCATGTGCAGACGAACCTGGTAATCTTAATCATGTAAGTCGAAGAAGATTCAAATGTAAGATCGTTCTTGCAACAGTATTGCCCAGTGCTTCCTCCTTTGCGAGTCCTTAATTCAAAATGCAACAGTGTCGCCAGGTTTTTGTGTTATCTCCGGGTTTTTCAAACGAAGATGCCGCCAGTGGTCCATGTTAAGTGGTTTATAATATGCGCTACTTTTGACGCGATTCACAACAGGATTTTCAACGATTTTCTTTCCTGCACTCCGGTCTATCCTTTGCACTCTGTGGGTTCAGACTGCATTCATATGAGCTCCACAGCACATCCTCATCACTTCTGGTCCCCTGAAGCAGCAGACTCACTAGCAGGCGTGTAGCGAATCACAAATGCTCCATTTTCAGCGAAGTAGATAGACTTTGCGTTCAATTCCTTGGCTTTCGATGAACAACGCCAACCGCAACCACCCCAATTTCGCTTCTCATCGGGACCGTGAGTTCTATAAAACCACTCACCCTTGGGTCCGAGTCTGACTTCAGCCAGCTTTGGTTGGCCATTTGATGCGAGATCGGCCAGTAGGCCGGGTGGTGCTTGGTTGTGTACGTACTCGCCGTTGCACTTCACTGCGACCCATGATTCTTTACTACTCCCAAACGCCACTGAGCAGAAATAGGCACTGCGAATGACGTTCAGAAGTGAAGCTGGACAGTTCCAAGTAGTATCTCCTTCTTCTCCCAGGATGACGGTTTGCCCTGCAGACCCCAACGCAACTAGATGCAGCCAGTCTACGATCTTGCCGAGCTCATCCTCGGGAAGCCCAGTACCTTTGCTGAAAACTAGGGAATCATCATCGTGAAGATAAATAAACGATCCTCCACTAAATGCGGCATCCTTCACATCCTCGTGCCAGGCATTACGCGCTTCAACAAATAGAGCTTGCGGGAAGCCGCTGAAATAGAGCCGAGACCCGCGTGCTTTGCATCTTTTCTCGCGTGCTATCTTGGCCAATTCCTCTATTCGTTTTTTTTCATCCTGCTGTTTTTTCTTTTCCTCTTCCTCCTTTTTGAGTCTTTCCTCCTCCTTCTTTTCCTTCTGAGCCTGCAAAACTGCCTCAACCCCTTCTATCTCGTCATCTATCGCTTGCAAAACCGCCTCTTGTCGCACTCTCCTCGACTTCAGCTCTGCCAGCCATGCCCTCGCAGCCGTTCCTTCATCCCTATCCAAAGTGCTACGACTATGTGCCGTATGAGTACCGCCCTTATCCTCCTGGACCTTATCAACCCTGTCCTCCTTGTCTCCATCTTTTTTCCTCCGCGGCGACCTTTCTCGCGCCTTCTTTTGATTCTCATCGTCGCCGATAAACATGCCCCGATGCTCGGGATAGTCGTCTTTCAGGAGTAATCCACGATCGCCGCTGCTCGAAGAAGCCGAGGTGGGACTCGGACGTGTGCGCGCCTCCAGTTCCGCCCTCGTGTGATATCCGTCACCAGTGTGCTCGCGCGGATTCTTGAAGAGGGCAGCCAGCTTGGTCAAATCGATGTTGGAACGAAACAACTGGGAACACCCTTGCTTCGGGTGATCCAAGTATGTACCTGAGTCGGAGTAATGAAGAAAACTCACGCAAATTCGAACTGCGGTCACTGCAATAGTCGTCCGACATGATTCACGGTTATGAGGCATGCATATTATCCACAGTGGTCAACTTACAACAGGGCCACGATCGTCGATCACCGCCCTCGACCGCAGATTCACTTGTCAATGTTTAGAATACCAGTTTTCCCTGTGGTATAATACACATTGATTCGTGTTTTCTTCGTCGAGCCCGGAGTAAGTGCGACGCCAGGCGCATTCGGAAGCCAAAAATCGATCGATTTGCCATTCACATTGTGTTGGATCTCCTCCCCGCCGACCGCCCTGGCGAGGCGACGAATTTCGTCGATTGGAAGAGGAAGGACCATCTTTGAATCGGAAGTGGGGCGTGGTAAGATGTACAGGAGAGAATCATTAATTTTCAGATGAATAATCAATGTCAGATACTACTACGGAATATCATTTGTCCGCACAGTTTGTTTTGGTGTGATTTTACTACTTGATACTTTAAAATCATCTTCTTAATTTTACCACACTGAAGCATCACACCACAATACGTAAAACTTAACAATAACCCGATGAGTTCCCTTTCTCGCAGATTCCTTTTCCATAAATTCAAGAATCAGAAAAGTCTCAATTGAAACCATGTCCTTAATCGCTGAGAATCACGCAATCATTACCTGTGGTGGAAGTTATCGATCTTAGATCTATGCTCATTTCTCGCCTTTCCCGGAGCCTCTTTCTTTTAACGAAGATGCCACCCTGTATTCCTTCTTACAGGAACACTTGACTTTCTTTAGTCTGACTCTCTGCTTACATCCTAATTCATAAACTTAGTCCCTCCTTACATACACTTTTTACGCGTGTAGTCTAAGCCTTCATTCTTGCTGGACGCACGACTTTCCTACTTCAATGTTCATAATATGTGACCTACATTCTCCAGATAGCACGCAAAATCATGATTATAACATTCTCAAATGACCAGCAATACAAAAAACTTACAGCAAAACGTAATTTTTGGAAACTCAGTCACATCATCTCAACTTCATAACTTAATATCGAAAGAAACACTTTGTACAGTATTAGTATTAACACGTTCTGAAGACAATGTTTGATTATTTGTCGAATTAGTTTTTCTCATAAACCGTTCCCCTCATCGCCCGATCCCCTTCCCCCCTTCGCAAAAGCCAATCTATTACTTAATCATTCGAGTGTAATCCACCTACAATGCTATCCTGCCCCTCTACCGTAAACGGTAATTACTTACTACAACTCCTCCCACCACTGCTCCATCGCTTTACGCTGGAGCATGTCCCCGGTGCCGCCCAACAACAAGCGTTCCCCGGCTTCCGAAGAGAATGGTTTTGACCCTGTAGAATGGAATACGCAGACCTTGGAGCTTTTGACTTGTGCTCACATTGTCCCACCATGATTTTCCATTTTTGCAGCAGAGAAACCACTCACCTGTCGGACCCAGATGCACATGATCCAGGTCCTTACGCATACGTCTGACGGTCAGCTTCTGCTCCAACTCCGGCGGTATGTTCTGGTAGTCAAAGCTTCCGTCATCGTAGACGACAAACCACGATTGCGAGCTGCTGCCAAATGCTACTGACCGAACATCAGAGGAGGTGTTCCGCATGATGGTGGCTGATAGGCATCTAGGCTTGCATCGGAAAAATCCGCTCTTATATTTGAGGTAGAATCGCTTTTGAGACCCAATGGCTAAGTACGTGGGGATCTCGTCGGGGTGCTTCAATCTCTCGTGTTCCAGCTGCTTGATCCCGTAGTGCTTGAACGACTCGTTTGCAACGACCTGGCCATCATCATAAATAAACAGGTGATTTCTTTGGCTGAGTGTCACGCAGGTCACCCGGGAGGTGAAATTAGCGAGGGCATGCTCATGATTCGCAAGCCCAGAAGGATCCCGATGAAGCTCCAGTCCCTTCCACAGTTTTGCCGCAGCCACCGGAGGACGATTTTGGAATTCCTTCGGAAGGTGCTGGTCACTGCGATTTTTGGAGGCAACATGATCGTCGCCATCATTATGGTCATCTCCCTCGGGATCGGAATTGGAACTATCAGTCCCACTACTGCCGCTGCCGCTGCCCCGAACATCCGCATCCTCGTCACCACTGTCACTGTCCCCACTACTATCTGCCCCCTCGGAGTCACTATTGGAGTCGAAGCTATCGTCCTCTTCGTTGTAACTGATGTCATTATCGAGATCAGGGTTAGCATTACGATCAGCACTAGCAGAATTCCCCTCGTTACTGCTTTTAATCACGATATACGAGTCCATTACTCCGAATGTAACTGTCTCAACTCTCGCGATATCGCCGATTCTGCTGGATGAGGCAGCGTTGCACCACTTGGTACCGTCACTGCAGGCGAGGAACCACTCCCCCGATGGACCGAGGCTCAACTGCTTCACGTCGACCCTGGCTTGCCCCCCACTAAGAAAGAGCTTCTGCTTCAATGTCGGTGGTAGGGCGATGCTGCTTTTAAAGCTCCCGTCTGTGTAGACGACGCACCAGGATTCCAGTCCGTCACCGAATGCTACTTGACGTACGTCAGAGGGCGGCTTTCCGCTGAGAGTGGCTTTGAGTTCAGGAGGCCCCTCGTAGAGCGTTTCACCATTGCGGAATTTTATGTAGTATCGTGTTGCAGCACGTAGAACGACATAAGTTGCTGGGTTGTCAAGATTTTGGAGCTTGTCGAAAACGTCTTCGGACAAACGGAATTTCTTTCTGAGATTTGTGCCGGTCAGACTTCGCGGCGTTGCAATGCGCCCATCCTCGTACAAAAATAGATGCTGATTGTGCATGATCGCGACGCACGACACTTGCGAGTTAAAATTGTCGGTGGCGTGAATAGGATCATGCAGGCCGTCGTGGGATATTTGAAGCCTCGGTTTCGCCGATCTCGGGGGCGCTTGCCGGTTCTCACGAGCGTTCGCATAAGGATTAGTACTGCCCGTAGCGGACGCGGTCTGCTTCTTGTTGCCGGCATTCGCACTGCTCACAAAATTACCACTATCTTCAGACTCATCCTCACTAGCATCACGATCGCTACTCCCATTAAGACTACTGATGTAATCCGAGTCATCCATGCTACCACCCTCACTCCTCTTCCCACCATCCAGACTGCTGATATCACTGGCGTTTTTCTCATCGTCGCTCTTTACAACGACATCCATGCTGTTTTCGAGTTTTGTCCTCCCGAGTTTTGAGTCCTGACCTTCATTGTCATCTTCGAACTCATCTCCCTCATTCTCCTCGTCGAGCTCACCACTATAACCTCTCTCCTCATCCTCACCCAGATAACCTCCTTTGCTATTCGTATCCTGATTCGCATATCCTGCGTCTCCGTTATCGTCGCCACCGTCATGATCGTAAAATCCGTCCTCCTCATGCTGATCGTAAAATCCGTCATCCTCATCCTGATCATAAAATTCATGCTCGTCATCATAAAATTCATCATCGTCACCTTCTGAATCTTCCTTTTCTGTTTCAGCATCATAACGCCCGTAACCTGCTTTTCCCGCATTTTCATACTCCTCATCATAATCTCCCCACGACCACTCGTCATTTTCATAACCCTCGTTTTCATAATTGCCATCATGAGCGACCTCACCCTTCTCGTCACCCATCCCAGTTTCATCACATTTATCCCCTTTCTCCTCTTCAGTATCCTGAGCTTCATGAGAATCATGCGATCGATGACCATCATCATCCTTCTGCTCGTCCATCCCATCTTCTTCTGCCTCCAACCTCTCCTCTTCATAGCACTGCAACACGAACTCGAGTTCTAAGATTTGGTCATCAAGTAGAGCTCTCTGCGCTTTCAGCTTCTTCAGTTTTTTCTTAGCTGCTGCCTCATTGTTTAGCGGATCTACTTCGACTGACTGAGAGTTCTGAGATTTGAGACTCAGACTCTTTTCATCGCCAGTGGGCACATCACGATCGATTGGTTGCTCCGCGGGTTTTTTGGAGGTCGAAGAAGTGGAGGCGATGTGATTCACAGAAGGGTCACTAGTGCTACCGCCAGGAGTCTCATTCTTAGCAGCACCACTGATAGCAGCAGTCTGTGCAAAACGACTTGATGGTGTATCAGCACTTTTGGATTGCGTAGTAACAGGAGATTCTTCCTTACGCCGCGGAGTCCGCTCGCGCGCTTTCCTTTCGTCGTTATCCGAATTGTCAAAATCCAGAAGAGTGTTAGTTGGTTTTTTCGTGCTGAATTTCTCGCGTTCGTCATACTCGCGATCGTCAAAGTCCAGGAGCGTGTTGGTGAGTTGGTCGGTGTTCGTTTTAGTTACAGAGAAACCGAAGGACTTGTCGTGTTTACTAACTTTGCTGGCGGTTGCCTGGCCCTCACCAACACTACCACCGTCTTTCCCCTTTCCCTCGCCGAGTGATCCCTTTTCCGCATTGACATCCACGCCTGTCAGTTTGATCAGTTTCTGCTGTCTCTCAGCCTCTTCTTTTTTCTCCTCGTATTGTTTTCTATTCCGCTCTTGTTCGGCCCTGGTGAGCTGTGAAGGAGGAGGATGCACGGCGCCGTCCCATCCGCGGTCCCAATCGCGCCAGTCGTATCGACTTCCCTGGAAAAAGTCGCGGACACTCTTTGGAGGACGCTTGCTTTTGTTTTGTCGCTCGACCGTTTTCTTTTCCCGACGTCTTTCGCGCCGCCTGGCCCGAAGCTCTGTTAACATCCTTTTCTTTTCCGCTTTTTTCCCTACTTTGACCATCGGTTTCATCGCCACCTCCGCCGGGTTCGTACCACTATCATAATTGTTCCCCATAACGCCTGCAGCACTTCCCGGGATATCAGTACTGCTTCTGGCCCCAGTATCGGGAGTTGGGTCATCAAATTCGCTACGGGAATTCGCATCAACGAAATCACTGTCAGTGTCGTTAGCGCCGCCCATCAGATTCGAGTCCGTCTGTTGTAACGTGGTACTCCGAGCCACAGACTGCTGTTGATTATTCATCTGCTGCTTCTGTCGTATAACAGCCGCTGCCGCCGCGGCACCAGCTGCAGCGTCCGCATCAACGACTGTATTGCTATCCGGATTTCTCAATTCACTCGCAGGGTTACTGCTGACTTCCCCGACTTGTTCAGATTTCTCCAGAACCATTTTACCAGTTTTACCAGCCATGTCTGAAACTGCAGCTGTTTTATCGATTTTGTCACCGCTCATGTCCGAATCGGAATTATTATTTTGATCACCATACGGATTCCGTTCATATGCGGCCTCCTTCCTCTCGTTTGCGGGGCGAGATGATTCCGGCGGAGAGGGTCGGCAGAGTTCGGATCGCTTGCCGCGGCGGGTCGGCTTCGTCGTTGGTGGATTCATAAGACTGCGCTCTAGGTTGGCAAGACGCACTTCTTCTCGGCGAGCAACGAAGGTGACGCCGGCGACGCCGCTTTCGCCAGGATCCATGTAGAAGTCGATGTCGCCTGTGGTTTGGATTGAGCATGCATTGAGATTCGTTCGTTTCAGAACTTTCAGCATCTGCAGTATGTAGCGCTGCGGACCTGTTGAATTATAGCATTAATCATAAGTATCTGAGCAATGTTAACATTGACTCGAGTATTCACCAAATATCAACCCCTACCCGTCCCATAGTACACATCGATTCGCCGCTTTTCGCCTGGTTCTTCGTCCCATACTACAGCTTCGAACTCGACCATTCTTTTCTCGGGACGGTGTTGAATTTCTCGGAGGCCGCACCGCCGCGCAACATTCTGCACGGCTAGCAGAGAGATGAGAACCATCGTGGAGGTGGGGTGCTAGAGCTGCGATCGCACCTGAGGCTCTTTCGTTGCGTTAACTTTTCTAATTGGGGGAGGAAGGGAAATAATGATTACCATAGTGATAGTCTTGGAGTTTCCCTACAGAATGTTCTGCGCTTCAGATTTTTAGCTAAAATTTAAGATTCAAATTCCCAAAAACAAACGAAACAAAAGAGAAACCAAGCGAGAAACAAACAACTGTCCAACAACACCCAACATGAAACAGGTTTTCGATTAGAGCATCACCGATCGCGATACTCGTCGGATGCAAACTTAATTCATCGGAAATAAATAAAGAAACAAATGCTAATGTGGGTTTCGTTGATTTCCATGGCCACCCTGATCGTCCTTGTTCAAGAAAGTACTCCTCTGACCAGCTCTCGATATTTTCCTGGACTTATTATCCAGTAGTGATAGGGATGCGTTTTCCCGTCAACCCTCTCGCCTGTCAGGCCCTAATCCCGCTCTCCCTCGCGTTCCTCATCCTGTCCCTCATTTTCCAATCATCCTAGTGGTCATGACAGATAGTCTCATACGCTAAGACGAAAATAAACATTACCAAGAATCAGATCTGAATCTGAATCTGTTAAATACGGTCTGCTTATTATTTAAAAACTGTGCAGACGGCACCGACAAACTGTGTAACCAGAGAGAGAAAGGCAAGGTTCACGGGCCTCCCCGGCTACTTAAGTTGGCACTTATCAACCTAAAAGGGACAAGTGTGTTGGACGAAGAATCCATTAATCATAATACGTAACAGTGTACTATTTGACTTAATTTCGAGTATGTTAGTAGTGGGTCCGGCGCCCCTTCCCGTTTCCCCAGACGATGCAACTTTACTTTCAAGCATGGCATATGCTAATAGCAGCATACAACCTTTCATAGTTCTCCAGTAATAACCCCATAGTTCGAAGGTAATTACTCAACATCATATGTACTCCTTTTTGAATCCTATCCTCATATCGTTACCCCAATATCCCAAGTTTCTCCTCTCTCCCCCATGCGCAGAAGCGATTGGGTCCAAGCGTATTCCGTGTCATCCCGAGGGTCGAAATTGAGGGCAATCTTAAGCGCGTTCGTAGAGTACTCCAGAAGCGGAAGCTCCACGTCCATCAGCCAGGAACCCCAACTGTCAGCGAGGTCAGACTGGTCAGTTCCGAGGTTAGTAGCACCAGCAGTTCCAAGATCAAGCTGAGCAGCAGTTCCCAGATCAATCCCAGGAGCCTCTCGAACGCCATAGTTGACCGAATCGCTCACATGAACGCCATATCTTTCCCACAAATACTGCTGCCACTCAGAAAAATACCGATGCCGCCTTTCGTGCTCCATCGCGCTCTGTGGCGCTTCTGCGAAGAGCCCTTGGAACCCACGTGGATTCTCACGAGCCTGAAAATAAAACAAGAGTTCCTTAGCGCACTCCTGACGGCGCTCACAGGCCTGAATTCTTGCAGCAGTATTACTAACGGCATTCCCTAAACCGGCGGCGAGTGCCACCGGAGCGAGTCTGAGAAAGAGTTTCGCCAGCGGGGAGTCTGAAATTTTCACCAAAGGCCACCGTCTCTCGTCTTTTTGGACTTCTTTTTTGCCTTCTTTGTCCGCTTCCATCAGCTTCTGCTCTTTCAACTTCTCCAGTTTGATTTTCTCCTCTTTGATTTTCTCCTTCTCCAACCTCTCCTTCTCCTTTTTCTCCCTCCTCAGCTCCTGAATCTCCTGTTGAAGGCTCTCCTGTCTCATTCTCGCTTGTTTAAGCTCCTCCTGTCTCATTTTTTCCTCTTCCTTCTTCTCCTGGCTCATTTTCTCCTTGAATGCTTTAACCTTGAATGCCTTGAAATCTTTTTCAAAGGAACCCGTCAGAATAACCATTTTGGGATCCCAGTTATGACCTCCATTTTCTTGTCTGATCTTGTCCAATTTGCCACTAACTCCTCGCATATTCTGATCATTTTCTGTTTTTAACCTCCAGATCATTTCTAATAACCGAGACTGGAAGCGCCAATCATAAGAAAGCTGCATTCTGGGGGGCATTCGTGGGAGGTAGATTTCCAGAACCTGGTCGTCATCGCTTTCGCTAACATCGTCGTCGAGGTATTTGAAACTCCTGTCCCAGACCGTGCTTCCCTCCATCTCCTCTGCCATCTTGATCATGTTCTCATACTTTTTCTCCTCGTCTTCATCACTTCCCTCCACACCCAGTTTATAATCAATTTCCCATAATTCCCGATAGTTATTTCGAAGTTCCCTTCGAAGATCTCTCTCCATCTTCAGGACCTCAACCTGCGAAACATAGTTCTGCCGAAGATTGGAGTTCAATTCGATTCTCTGGTTCTCGTAGATGCGATGGACCTGGGCTTTGGCTTCGGTGAAGTAGTCTCGTTCGACTTGACTTCTGCTGGGATCATCGACTGCTTGATCGTTGTCGTCATTGTCATCATGGACATCTTCGGCTCCTTTACGCTGCAGGCCCCGGTTCTCAAGTTTCTTACTAATACTCTCTGCTTTCTGAAGTTTGTTGTTCCCGTCTTTCTCTGCTCTTTCGCCTTTCCCCGCCGCCGCTGCCAGACTCTTTGCAAGTTCTGAGCTTCTCGCGTCGATAGCTGACAATGCGTTTCTCCGCTTCTCTTTTTCCTCTAACATCCCCTTCTTCCAGCTCTCGATCGCTTCAGATCGCCGTCTTCTCTCATACTGACGCCTCTCAGCTCGTTTTTCTTTTTGGAATTGATCCCAGACTTTTTTTTGATCTTGATCTAGATTCTTTCTCTCTTCTTGGTACTTTTCCAGGTAGCGAAACGCCTCCAAATTCCCATTTCTATTTTTGACAGCTTTGCTTGTGAACCTTTCTTGCAGCTGGGCGATTTGGGTGTTCTCCAGGAAGTCTAGATCCTTTTGGAGATTAAATTCCTCGGTCAGTTCGCGGAAGTTTGACAGATTTTTTTCGAGGGTTTTGAGGCGGTTGGAGTCGAGTTCATATGGATCATCCGCAAGTGTAAAGAGATTGGCTGCATTTTGCGCCTGCTTTCCAGTGCCGATGTTATACTTGGACTCTCGTTTCAACGGCGACATGGGCACGTCAGCCGGTGAGGTAATAGTCGCAGCCGTTGCCGGGGTTGGGAGGTCAGAGGGAGAACTGTGGTTATGTTTATCGTCCTGCAAGGATAAATTCTTCATTCGAGTCACGAGCGAGAGGCTTTTCCTTCGACCATCCTCCTCTTTATCACTGACCTCATTGACTGACATTCGCCCCAGTTGCAGCATCGTTTCTTGAACGGAGAAGTCATTGCAGTCTGAGTTGTTTGCAATCCCAGGTACTTTTTCCTCTTCTGAATTTTTCAAAATTTTCACCACTTGTTCATTATCATTACGATTTTCCACCACTTCACTCCCATCATTATGATGATCTCCCTCCACCATCCAAAACTCCTGTCTCATCCGCACCAGCTTCTCAAATACCCTCGTAATTGTGCGGTCCAAGCCAATCAATGCTTCTTCGCGCTCCGTAAACTCGTCCTCTTTGGAGATTATATCGGTGCTATTTCTCTTAACACTCTTGCTTTTAGGTTTCTCAAGCTTGTTAACTCCTCGGCCAGCGACATCTCTCAAATATTCCCGGAACAAGCGGCCGTCTTCCATTTGGTGTGTTAAGAGACTGAGTTTATCATCCTTCCGAAGTGTCTCCAGTGCGCGGTCAAGCGAGAGGCTTTCGAACGTTCTGCCGAACTTGTCGAGAGAGGTAATGTCGACTGGGGTATCCAAGATGCGGATTTCGTCTTTTGATACACCAAAGTTCCGGAGGAACTTCGGGACCTCAGGGACTTGCTGAACGAGCTTCCCCGCTTCCGCGACGAGCTCGCCCATCTTCGCGATCCCGACAATAAGCAGATGGCATATCCACACGATTACGAGGAACGTTTTGTGCAGCAAAGGAGATGGAACAGCCACGATTCTGTCGTAGCCGAGCCCGGTCAGAATCCGCTCCGGGGTCTGCAGTTGTCTCCAAGCGTCTCCGGATGCAAGGGCATCAACAGTTATTTCCGCGTTGTGCAGACCAGTCTCCCAGTAAGCAATCAAGACGGCTTTCGCGAGGGGTAAAACGGAGTCGCAGAACATCTCCCAGCAGAGAGTTAGGAAGAACGGGAACCTTTCCAAATCCCCTTTGCGACGAAGGACCGCGTTGTCCAACTTTCCGAGTAACGACTTCTGTGCTGTCCAAAGAGCAACTTGCTTATCGACAACTTCGCAAAACACCAGCCAGGAGGGCGACTCATGGATAGCATCAGTACTCTCACGACGTCTCTTCTTACGTTCAAGTGCGCGCTTCTTTATTTCTGCATTATGTCCGAAGGCTTCCACCTCAAGCTGGTTCGCGGCGAGTACAAAATGATTGAAGTCCTTGCCAGTGGCCTCAAAAGGCTTGCCGATGTAGCCACTCTTCGCGAGAGCTTGGAAGAGCACCAAGAGGTCGTCTGCGGTGGGTTTTGTGTTAGGATTTGGTTAATGACGCATAGATCAGTATTAAGATGTTTAACTTCTAAAGGCGTTTCGCGTTGGAGGGATGAATAACTTTCCGTCGTGCCTACCAACGATATTGCCATTGGCTACGTTTTTTTTCCAATCCGCCGACTTAATGGCAATAAGTAACACACTGAACACAGTTCAATTATCCTACCTTTCCACCCCTTGACCGTGTTCTGCTCTCTTAGCTGCCACTCAACGTCTTGCTCCAGAAATTCCGGCTGCGTAAGTGCCGCCTGGCAGATCTGCACCCTGATTGCTTGCGCGAGGAACACTCGCATCCGCGTCATGAATTGCTCAGACCAGATAGCTTCTTGGTGCAACCTGATCTGGAATTCACGATTGACGGCTTCTTCCCGGTCATCGCTGAACCCGAGAAGTTCTTTTTGTTCTTTTTCGAGGCTGGTGATGCGCTGGTGTCTGCCTGATAGGAGGGAAATTGCAAGCGGTTTTCTACGGAAAAAAAGTTGCGTATCTATCACAGGTTTTTCAAACGTAGGTCATGGGAAATATTAGCAATACGGGAAGTACATGTCAATATTTCAATCGTGTCATTGAGGAAAATTTCTTGAGTATTAATGAGCTGCGGCCAAATCAAATAGTTCAAATACTGGTGCAAGACTTAAAAATTTAAATCAAACATCTTAATCTCAAACTCAAATTTAGCTTACGCTGAATGTTCCCTTCCGCCGCCTTCAGCTCGTTCCTGACGAAGATCGAGTCTACCATCCCTAGCAACTTAGTCCACATGCGCCCGTCATCTTCATACGCCATCTTATGAGCGAGTTTCTGGATGAGGGTGGCTGCATCGGGATCCGAGTCGAATGGCAGACGCTTGTTTGCATTGGATTCTGATAAGAGCTTTTTCACATTGATTGCATTGATTCCATCATCCTCATTCTTGTCATTCTCCTTCTCTTTATTTTTTTCGGATTCCGGTTCTGGGACCCCCACAAGCTTCGTCTTCAGCTGGTCGACGGATTTGAATGCCACTGGGGGATCATGCTGAATAGCATTAATACCAGCTCCAGTATGACTTCCACTCTCTTTCTTCTTGTTCCGGCCACCCAGGCGGACTGCTAGGATGCTGCTTATTGACATTGATCTGCTGATCGGTGGGATTTGCTCAGAAGTGTGGGACAAATCGAGGCAGTTCCCGAGGAGCAAGCCCACAAAGGCTAGCAGCTGCAACTTGCGACTCTTCGGCATTTTGGTTTCTCCGATTGGAGATAATTGATGATTGTTAGCAGGCATAGTGAACACGGTAGTTTTGTGGAGCAGAATGGTGGATGTTCTTGCGATACGGAAACCTAATCCTAGCCTGAGACTAAAAGTTGTACGCTACTATATTCTCCTGATTATGGCTGATATTATCTTGATTCTCAATACTCTACCAGTAAGAGTACTCCCTGTGAAGTTTGTTGGAAAAATGACCGTTCTTTTCTCGGAATTCGAAGTTGCTCGGATTACTATCACGTTTGGTTGGGAATGGTTTTTGTGGTCGCGAAAAATAGCAGGAGCTATCACCGAAAAGTGTTCGAAGCATGTTGATAGTGTCTGCAGTTAGGCATACTAATTCACATGGAATACTGCTCGTCTTGCGCGCTAAGCCGAGTGATGCCGCACATTTCCCCACAAATCTTTTTTTCCACAATAGCCGCACCTCTTGCTCTTTTCATGTTCCCCACACGTGGCTACTAATCTTGTATTGTCCTGATTTCAAATTCCACACCGCGACGCCACACCCTTCAATCCTGTCACACCAAAATTCCAAATGTACAAGAAAAGAGTCAGACGGTAACTTTCAGTCAGAAAACTCAGTTGAAACAATAATGCCTGCAGAATCATATGTAGGGGGTCCTTGTTTTCTGCTTTTCTTTCGGACTTTCCTGTCCACCTCAATCGCTCCTGCTGAGGCCTTGTTGAAGAAGCCCTCCTGATCGTTATAATCGGGTCCCGACGGGCCGACAGTGTTTCGAACTTGTTATTCGAAGCGATATCGAGATATGGTGGGCTCGGGCATTTTCTTTTCCGCATATTTCCCAGTGCTGTACAGTTAGGTGTGTACTCTTGGGGGCGTACACTGTTAGGCATGTACTGTCATGTTCAATCAAAGATTCAAACCCACGACTCACAGGTTCGTGAATCATGTAAGGGATTGCATTTTCTTTTTCTTTTCCTTTTTCAATTTGCTTCCTACTCCTCTAAATTTAATTCGGACCGCCCCTCTTTCTTCCCTGTTCCCTCAGTCAAGCATCATCGTTACGCGCTCGTAATGACTGATTTGGTTGGCATCGCATGACGTCATGTCGTTTACATGCGCCTAAATCTTAAGGACCAGGTTACTGGTGCCCCACTTTCCCTTTTTCCCATAATCACAATATGATTATTATCATAATATTTCCTTTTCCCTACAACCGGTAATCCCCGCATGCTAGTACCGCTCTAGAAGCACACGTCATTAAAAGATCCCCGTCACCCATTTTCCAATGTTTCAGTCTCTGCTCCTCCCCAAATATTCACAATTTATTATCATGTTGTATGTAACTAAGTAATGAGTACAGTATAGTAATACCCTTTCCCCACTCTACTGCTAAAAGTATCATCAAGCATTGTTTTCCGCATCCCTCCGTGCACTGAATCCGAATTTGCTACATTGCAGGCTGGTACTCACTCCATCTGGTTCCGAAAACGCCCAACTTCCCTCTCCAGCCACTCCTTCTCATCCGCTTGTTGCCTCCGCAAATTTTCCGCTTCTTCATCAAGTCGATCTTTCTCAGCGTTGTGCGCTCGGAACATCGACGCGAGATAATTAAAACGAGAGACGTTCATTGAATCGCTGGTTGCGGTGTTGGCGGAATTTTTGGTGCTCGTTGCCCTGTACTCTTCCCTGATTTTCTTTATCAGATTGTCCGCCTTCGTGACTGAGTCCGTCCCTACTTCGCTCGCTTCTCCTACTTCACCCATTTTCCCGCCCTTATTCCCTACTTTATCTGAAGAACCTGCTTTATCAGAAGAACCTGCTTTATCAGAAGATCCGTTATTCGGGTTCGAAGGGGAACTCTTATGCTGCTCTACTGCCCACGTCGCTTGAATCATCTGCAAAGCGGTGCTTACAGCATGAAACGCTTCCTTCTCCAGCTCATGCTGGTCATTTCCTTCCGGACCTTCTCGGCTTCCCTCCGCTATATGAGTCATCTGAGATTTCGGCCTGCTGGCCATCTCCATGTTAGCCAGAAATGAGTACACCGCAGCTTCCCACCCGGCCAGTTTCTCCGTGATGGTTCCGGAAGTGACAGTTTTAGACGTTCGAGTGAAAGTGGGAACAGTGGTGCTATCAGTATTGGTATTGGCGCTGCCATTGCTACCGCCATTGCCATTACTGCTTTCGGTGTTCAACTTTAACGCGACACCCGTGTCCATACGAACATCTGCAGTACCTCCAAACTCTTTCTGATTATTCGAGTACATCAGTGACTCAAAGTCACCCCAGGGCCTCTCAAGCGTTGGTGTTGGGGCCACATTATGATTTTCTCGGTTTTCCGACTCGACAATCATTTCTACATCCGATTGCTCCGCATCTTTAGAGTTCTCCTCATCTTCAGATCCCTTCATCCCTTTCTCAACCGCATGCTCCCAATTTTCCCCGACAACCTCGCACCAGATCTGATTCAGCAGCTCCATCCCCACGAAAATATCGCCATTCGGACGCATCTCCAATAGAGCTTTGCGTACGACAGAACTTCCAGGAAGACTCAACCCAGCAGAAAACAGTTGGTTGCCGTTCCAGTACACCAACGACTGCGCTTTCAGAATTTGCTCAGCCATCGCGTTTCTCACTTCAACGGAGAAAGCTGACGTCGAGGTCTGGGGAATTGACAGGGGAATCTTGGACTTGGCTGTCTCTACCTCTGGGGCTCGCGATAGAGTATGAGTGCTCTTCTGGGGCGACTGCTCTGACTGCTCTTCTTGCCCCCAGGAGAACGGCGGCGCTAGGCTTTGGTTCTGCCTCCGGTGATTCCCCTCTTCCGGTGTGGAGCCTGCTGTCCTACCCTTGTTTTCGGTGTTTTCGGCAAAAAACCGAATCGTGTCTACCAAAACTTGCGCTGAGTTCCGAGGTCCCTTGTGTTGGTCTGCTTTCCGGAGACGCTCTACTTTCTTCAACCAGGGATGGTCGTCGCCGACGTCTGTGGCATCGTAATAATACGCAACTTGCGCGAACGCAAGCCCCTGCGCCACTATTCCTCGGCCAAAGTTCTCCCAGCCTACAAGGGTTTTGAGGAAATCCGGCAGGTAACGGTCCAAAACAAGATTAGCCCCAGATGTATAGATCTGGCGGTCGAGTTCGTGGAAGACTGTTCGCAAATCGCTCGAGTTCGTGGGATGTGGAAGACTGTTCGTGGAAGACTGTTCATCATCTTCCAGTAGAGGATCCAGGCCCAGTTTTCCGTTGGTCGCAAGGTGAATGTAATCCGCGAACTCGCGATAGGATTCGGAATCACCCTTGAAAACTGACTCTGCGTCGCAAAACAGCGCGGCGGCGTACTTGCAGTCGGAATCACTCAGGCAGGTGCGGACGCGTGCTAGCCCCAAGTAAACCATCCACCACACGGCAGTTGTAACAATCCCGCTTGCGAGCATCTTGTGGAGCTCTGAAGGGTTCGACGATTTCTCTGCGAGACTTCGATTTCCTTCGTTCTGGACATGATGATGTGGCGCGTTGCCGTTGGCTTTTCTGTTTTTTGACTTTTTCTTGGAGCTCTGTGCGTGCTTGTTTTGAAGAATATTGCTTGAGCTTTCTGGACCCTTCTTGGCTCCTTCATCTTCAACGATGAGCTCCCGTTCGCTATTCGATTTCTCGGGCTCCTTTCCGCATTTCACGCTAGATTTCTCTCTCCGCTTCTGAATCACGAACTGGCTCGTGTCGATAACTTGCTCCGGATCATGGTTCATGTCTGCCGCCAGACTTGACTCTGCCGTTTTCCGTTTTCGCCCATATTTGCCTCTGACTCTATCGTCTTCTGCCAGACAATTCTCCAGACCCGCATGTATAACTGCCCACTTGCCATTCGTCCCTCGCCTCAAAGCATCCAACTCCTCGGAAACTGCCTGAAGGTGTTGCAGATTTCTGAGCTTGAGGTCCCAGAATATACGCAAGAGTTGAGTCTGGAATTCGAATTCACGGGAGAGCTGCTCTTTGGGAGGGACGGGGTGAATGTGAGAGGCACTGTCTAAGATGTCTAAGATGGCTTCTTGGTTTTGTTCCTCGGAACTATCGCTGAGGCTGCTGAACATGATTTCTTCATCGATGATGGTATCTTCAGATAGATTTTTCTGAAAACTACCAGGGAGTATCTTCGAAGCGGAGCCGCCTTCGAGCTTCTGAATCTTATGCGCATTATGAATCTGATCATTCTTTGCATTCTGCAGAAGGTTACCATCGTTGCCCCTTTGATTTTCCGCCTGGTCCAGGTGTCGCCATTTTTCGGGTCTGGGCCCTTTTTTGTCGATCCAGTTCATCAATTTCTGATGCAAAATTTCATTTTCCATCTTCTCCTTTCTATTGCTCGGATCCATTTCCACATTTCCGTAACGATCAAGGGTTGGTACATATCCTCCACCATGTTTCCTGTACATTTCTTGAGTGTACGGCCACTCCACGAAAAATTCTCGATGGAAATCGAGATCCTCGTCGTCATTACGATTCTTTGGTTCATGGCGTTCATTCCACCGCACCTTCTTAATTTCCCCCGCTTCCAACAAATAGTCATCTCCCTCGACTTCCACTAAATATCCTTCTTCCCGTAATCTCTGCTCGTGAGACAATCCCTGTAATTCCAGCTCCCTTTTCCGTCTTTCCTCTTGTCTTTTCAGCTTCCAAATCTTTTTCGCGGGCAGATGATTCATCAATTTGAAGTCTAATTCTTGCATTTTGTTTTGGTGTCGAGTTTCTTCCTTCTGCCTTGGAGTCTGCGGGTCGGGAATGACAATCTCGGGATTGACGTCATCCTCTTCAAGTTCTTTCGACGGTCTGCGAGATGCACATCTTAGTTTTCTCAACAAACCCATCATCTGATCCTTCATTGAACGATTCAGACCTTCGCCACTTTTCTCGAGTACTTCCCTCTCTGCAGCCTTCTCCTTTTCTGCAACCGTGTCTACCTTTTGCAATGCACGAGATTCAGATGTTGACGAGTCATTATGATTCAACGCCGTGCGAACCGGCTCACACGCGGCTTCAGCAATCCCCTCCATCGCCACAATCTCCTCCATCGCCGCCTCGTGTCGTTGCCGCTCCTTTTTACGATCCCTCCTCCAATCCCTTATCAACATATCTCGGATTTCCCTACGATTTTTTCTCCTTTCTTCCTTCTCATTTCTCTGAATCTCCCGCTGATAATCGTCCGCCCTTGCTTTCTGTTTTTTCTCCAAATCTTGCTTAGATTTTATGTAATCGGTAGTCATATACTCGAAGTTCTTCCTCTCCTGCTCCCGAAGCTGCCTCTGCTTTTTGGTTTCCTTTCTTTTGACGTTTGAATTTCTGTCGTAAGGTGACAAGCTGGCTTTGATCGCCGCGATTTGATCTTGGATTAGGTCGAGATCGCCTTCCATATTCACCTCGTCTTGCATCGTCCGGAGCTTAGGGAGCTGGGATTCGAGCTCAGTGAAGCGCTGTTCCAAGAACGGAGAGTTCTCGAGGGACTCATCGGCGACGCGGTCGTTTTCCTCGAGAAGCTTGTTGCCACAATCTTCGGGCTTCATCCTTACATCCTGCATTATGTTCGCAGATGGCATCACCGACGCTTTTTCGTGGTAGTCAACGTCCGTGGACATTTGCCTGACCAGGAGACTTGACGGTGAGTCAAGCGCGATATGATTATTTTCAAGTTCACATCCTTTCAGCGACAATCGGTCGAATTGAGCGGTCAGCAGATCAGACGGTTTTTCGTCGACTTCAGTGGACTGCGCCTCTTTCTTCGGCTGATTATCACCATCATTGACATTCAGAGATCTTAAAATGTTCACCATTTCCTCCATTTTTTCGTCAAGATCTGCCGGATTCTCTTCTTTATTCTTTTCTTTGCATGGAAATTTAGCTTCTTCAACTTCTTGCTTCTTTTCTATATTTTCACTTTCTGAATCTCGCTTCTTGGCTACCTTCTTCCTGGGGTCCACCTTCCAAAACGTTTCTCTCATCCACAGCAATTTCCGCACCACTTGCATTATGGTTTCATCCAACGTGATCAAGCGTGCTTCTTTCATTGTCAAAAACTTCACCGTCTTTTTCTCCATGGTGGATCCATAAAAAGGCTCATACTTCACGTCATTGACATCAGGCTCAGTAAACCCTAAACCCCGGTCTTGATTAAGACTTTTAAGTTGGCGCTTCGCTTCTTGTGGGTCTGAAACTGGGGCTTTCAACCGCGTGAACTCGGTGTCCATTCCAGTCCCCTCCTTCCGCATGCCCATCCGATTTGCCATCATCTTGATCTGTTGCTCGATGTCTGTCGTCCCGCCATTTTCTAACGCGCCACTAGGTGCTTGCCACGAGAATCCGGAGCTTCCTGCTGTTGCGGCGCTCGTCCCGGACGTTCCGTGGATTCTGTCAAACACCTCCTTCTCCTCTGCGCTTTTCGCCAAATAAAAATCATCTGGCGCGCATGCTTCCCTCTTATTTTTATTAATATCACCTCTTCTTTCAATATTCTTTTCTGAATCTTCCGCCTTGTATTCCTCCTCTTTCTCCCACCTCTCCCTTAAATGTGCTCGCAGCGTCCACAGGCTCCGCTCCTTGCGTGAAAGATCCCGAAAATCGTGTAAGCTCCCGTGTTCGATAAAAGTTCGGCGCAAAAGCTCGCCCAGAGAAACTTCCGAGTAGGGATTCTCGTTGTTGGGGAATTGGAGAACCGCTATCTTGTTATTCGCGTTTTTGTCTGACTTAAACGACGAATTGGCACTACTGTCT
>Ga0099798_10188_pt1 | contig 20401 bp, 15 predicted proteins | sample Uncmet_Sort29A_1_FD_89870 | JGI IMG/M metagenome (GOLD analysis project Ga0099798, IMG submission 89870) | Marine eukaryotic communities from CALCOFI LINE 67, Pacific Ocean - CN13ID_Sort29A_1 | ecosystem: Environmental > Aquatic > Marine > Oceanic | place: Pacific Ocean: Monterey Bay | collected...
TTCTCGTGGGTCAGTTGCTGATCGAAGAATTACGCGAGTTATACGGCCATTGCGCGCAGAGACAGGTCACGGAGGCGTATATGAAATCGATTTGGAATTTATTGGATTGGTTCTCGATTATTTGTGGTGTGGTGCTGGGAGTTATTTGGTTTATTGTCGTCACGGAAACCGCTAGCATCTCGACAAAACTTGGTAATCTCACCCCTACCCCCAAACTCACGGACGAGGATGGGAACAACACGCCCCGCAGCGAGATCGAGGCCTACCAGGAAAATTGGGGCAGCATCGTGGACTCGATCGAGCGTTGGAGAAATTTGAAAATTATGTTTCAAAATTCACAAACGCCAAAATCGATCTCAAAAATTAAAAATCGACTCCAGAATCGTCAAAATCGTCGTTCAAATTGCCATTTTAATTAAATTTCTCCACTTTTTTTCAAAAAATTAATTACTAGGTTCCACTACCATGCAGGAGTTTTACCGCATGGGTCAATTCTGGTATACCTTGATTCTCATGATGCGCTTCTTCAAAGCTTTTGAGGGTTGGAGAAATTAATTAATAATTTAAAATCAACATTTCGAGCATTTTTGAGCCCTGCGAGGGCGTAGGCGGGTACAAAAGAGGTCTAACTACATGTCGGAGCCGTAAATTTTTATTTTTTGATCATTCAAATTTCTTCCATAAATTAATTTTAATTTTTTTCTAGGCCAGCCGCGCCTCGCTCAAATCGCCACGGCCATCATCAAGGCTTGGGTGGACGTCGTGCATTTCGTCTGTATCTTCGTGGTTGTTGGAGAAATTTTAAAAAAGATTGGAAATCGAAATTTCGTGCTTATAATGGCCCTGAGTACGTCTGCGAGACGAAAAATTAGATGTCGAAACGGATTAATAATTTGTTTCTAGGTATTCTTTAATTTCGCCGCCGGTGGCTACGTCTTGTTCGGCTCCCATATGCAAGGATTCTCCACTCTCTCCAACTCGATCTCCACGTGGGAGAAATTAATTTAAAATCGAAATGTGATTTGAGCATTTATTGTTAAACTAAAGCAGCTAAATTTTAATCGCTTAATTTAATTTCTCCCACAATTTTTGAATTTTCTACTAATTAGGTCTTTCCGCGCGCTTATGGGGGATTTCGATTTCGCCGCCATGTATGCGATTGCACCTTTTAGTGCCACGATGTGGTTGGAGACATTCAAATTAAAAAAAGATTGGATATTATTAAAATTTCGTGGTTATAATGACTTTGAGGGCGCTTGCGAGACGACAAATAACCCATTTCAAATTAATTTTAATGATAATTTTGTCTACTAGGTTTTGGTTGTACATGATTATGGTTAGTTTGGTTTTGATGAATATGTTGTTAGCCATCATGATTGATCATTACGCCAACGTGAAGCAAAATGTTGGTTCTTCCATCACATTATTTAAGCAAGTCGGGCTTGAAATCAAGAAAATCGGCGGCCCCAAGGGATTATTTGCGTTGTTCGTCAGCGTACCGAAGGGGGCATTGAGTATGTGCTTGGATTGGACAGGTTGGTTCGCGGACAAGGTTGAAAACGCCCAGAGCAAAAGTGGTAAAAAGAGTGCGAAAACCGTACCCAAGGCGGCGGAGGGTGATGACGACGACGATGACGAGAACACTAAGGAAACCCCGGAAGATGACGATGACGTGGATGTCGAAGCGCAAACTACTTACAATGATGACCCTAAATGCTGCGGAAAATTCTCTGAGAAATTGGCCAACATCAAGGCCACCGTGGATGACAGCTTCCAGATCAAGAAAACATCTGATTACCATTATGATAAGGAGGCGCAGGAGGAGATGTGGGAGCGTTTGGGCTACGAAATCGCGCCGGATGAGAAGCTTCTCGACCTCATCTCCACCAACGCTCTTAAGATCAAGTGGAAAATGAAGGAGTTACGCCAAGGTTGGAGAAATTTAAAATCGAAATTTCGAGCATTGTGGGGCCGTGCGAACGTCTGTGAGGCGAAAAAGATGTCTTAACTACACGTCGAAGCAATAAAATTTAATATTTTTTGGCGGGGAATTTTTTTGAGACACACAATTTTTCCAAAAAAGTGGAGTGGACCTAATTTTGGGTTACAAAAACTTTGACCACAGGAAATTTCAAAATTATGATTCAAAATTCATACACGCCAAAACCGGGCTCAAATCATCAAAATCGTTAAATTTTCTCCTGCAAAATTATTTATTTTAATTTTTTTTCTGATCGAAGGTCCGGGTGCGATTCCGAAGGCGCACACGGAGCCAATCAGCCTCGAGGATTTACAGAAGGACTACAGAGTTGGAGAAAAATAATTAATGAATTTGAGTAAAATGGTGATTTTGCATCAAAATAAATTCGCAAAACGTGTTCTGGAACCGATTTTGATCAAAATTTAATTAAAAATCAGCATCCATTTCATTTTTTGAATTTTCTTCCAGGTCCCCGAGGAGGAGGCCATGCTGTGGATCAAAGGAGCAAAAGAATATATTAACACGGTTCGACAAAAAATGGATTTTAATTTTTAAACATCATTTTTGATGTTTTTTTGTTATTCAAACGCGAGATCCTATTTTCTAAACGACATCCAGCACCTAAATTTTGATTTTATAATTAATTAAATACTGTATTTTTAATTATGAGGTTGAAGATATCCACCAGACGCGCCAGGCGGACATGCGCAGATTTGTCCGCGAGTTGGAGAAATTTTAAATTTATTAAAAATTATGATTGAAAATAGAAATTTCGAGCTTCTGAGGGCCGTGCGAGCGCGATTCTCTATCCCAAATCGCTCAAACAACCATTTAAAAAAATTAAAATTAATCTACTAGGTGCGAGGACCACACGTCGGATGTACATGACCGGTGTGAAGTTTTGGAGAAGGTACGTTTTGTTCAAAACGTTTTGGAGTGCCCACACCGTTTTACATAAATTTCCATTACATTTAACTAACATTTTCTTTTAACAATTAAAAATTAAAAAAATAGAATATGGACCAAATGATGCATATCATGTCGAATCGCATCAGCGAGCTCACGCACCAGCTTCACAAGACGCATGAAATGTTTGAAATTATCATTTTGCATCAAAATAAATTCGCAAAACGTGTTCTGGAAGCGATTTTACTCAAAATGTAATTAAAAATCGGCATCCATTTCACTTTTTTAATATTTTTCAAAAAAACAATAATTGTATTAATTGCTTAGGTTGCGATCTATGTATCCGGAAGGTGATATTGCCCCCGCTAAGGCCAAGCCGTTGGAGAGATTTAAAAAATCATTTTGCACCAAAATAAATTCGCAAAACGTGTTCTGGAAGCGATTTACTCAAAATTTAATTAAAAATCGGCATCCATTTCACTTTTTTAACGATTTTCTCAATTTTTTAATAATTTTTCTACTAGGTTGACAAAGAAGCGTACGTCGATTAATTTGGCTTTAACAAAAACAGGTTGGAGAAAATTAAAAAAAGTGAAACAAACGATTGTTTTTAATGAATTTGTACGTTTTTGGTCGTCAAAATCACGAGATCCTATTTTCAAAACGTGTTCCAGCGTCTAATTATTGAAATCGATTATATTTTTTTAACACAAACAGCTTCCGCCAAGACGAATCTTCGCAACAGTGCAAACATGGCCAAGCAAAAATCTGGCAAGAGTTGGAGAAATTAAAAAAAGTGAAATGGATGCTGATTTTTAATTAATTTTTTGAGTAAATCGCCTCCACAACACGTTTTGCGAATTTATTTTGATGCAAAATCACCGTTTTACTCAAATTCGTATTTTCACATTTTTTAAAAAATTACTAGGTTCGAAGGGCGGCTTGCTGGCATTGGGCAACAAATAAATATTTCATCATAATAATTATTAATAATAATTGATAATTATTATTTTGAATTTATGAAATATTTTAGTAATTATTTGACTAGTTAAAAAAAACATTTAATTTAATCGTAATTAGTTTAAACCAATATTTTTAATTATTTACATATAGTTTACCCAAAGTTACGCAAGATTCTATTTCCGTTCATCATTTTAAAAAAGTAAACAAACGTTCAACCTTTTAGTTTAAATAATATTTATTGATATTTATTTGATTTTAATTTTTATTCATTTTATTATACAGCAATGTTTAAAAGTTAAAACAGTTTTTAGATTTTAGCGCAGTTAATTAGCTATAGAAGTAATTAAGACAGAACATGTTATTGCTCAATATCAAACATTTTAAAAAAAGACGTCATGTCATGTTCAATGTCTGGGTGGCGTGTGTTCGTGCGTTCATAAGTAAGGGTTCGTTTGTATGTTTTGCCATTCAATTGTTCACATTAAATTTACAAAAAACTAAAACAATATTGTACAAAAAATAATTAAAAATAAATTTCGTTCCACATTAAATTTTCATCTCATCATTACACCAGTATTCACAATTAAATTTCAAGTTGCAGTCTTAAATAATAATTAAGAAAAACAAAATGGCAAGTGGGCCAGATTTGTTTCAGATATGCTTCCGAAATGACGAGCTCATACGGCGGTTAGAGAAATTTAAAATCGAAAGTGAAGGCGTGCGCGAGGTCAAAAATCGACGTCAGAAAATTCAAAAGCTTCCAAAAATCGACGCTGGCACCGTTAAAAAGCAAACTTTTCGCCCTAAATTCGTCTTTTAATTTTCTCCCACATTTTTTCAAAAATCTACTAGGTTAAATTTGGATTGCACCACGTGCTTACAGTATTTCTTTGCGTCGCCGTTTTATGAACATTGTGGTGGAAATGAGTCGCTGAATGAGTTAGTACGTTGGAGAAATTAAAAAAAGATTTGAAATCGAAATTTCGAGCATTTTGGAGCCCTGGAATTCGTTTTTTAATTTTCTCCCACTTTTTTTTCTTAAAAAAATTACTAGGTGATAGTAAAATGCCACCTGATTGTATGGCTTTAGGCAGGCATGATATGCCGCCAGGCAAGTCGAGTGTGGTACTTTTTAGGCTAGTGGAGCACAATAAAGAGGCATTAGAACCGCAATTATTACCCATGCACGTTATGGTGGTACAACGATTTGTGCGAAGGGTTGTCGGGGCAAAAACGGAAGAGGAAGCGAGGGAGGTGTTTTATTGCCTAGGGGGTACTTTTTATCTCGCGCCGAGTCTTGCGAGGGTGGTGAATAAACGCACCAATGAAACGGCGCGGTGTTTACAGAAGCATTTTGATTTATCGCGGGAGTTGGTTGGAGAAATTCAAAATCGACATCTTTCGTTCCAAACACGTCGAAATTCGTCCAAAGCGTCGTTCAAAACACTACAATTCGCCATTTGTTTTAATTACTAGGTTGCTGAAACGAGGCTGAAAGACAAGGCCGAGAACAAACCCGATGTTCTGAACGTCCGCTTTGAGGACAGTTAGAGAAATTTAAAATCGAAATTTCGAGCATTTTTGGGCCGTGAAGGCGTCCGCGAGGCTACAAACGTAACCTAACTACATGTTGAAGCCGTGATTTTTTATATTTTTGGGCAGTATTTTTTTTTTCATTTTTTTTGGTGCATTCAGATTTTTCCAAAAAAGTGGTACGGGCTTCTTTTGGGGTTTGAAAATCTTTGGCCACAGGAAATTTAATTCTAACGGTCAAAACTCGACGTCAGAAAAATTAAAAGCGCCCAAATTCGGTCCAGCATTCGTCCAAAAACATAATTTTCGTACTAAATTCGTCTTTTAAATTTCTCCCACATTTTTTCAAAATCTACTAGGTACAATACCGCCCCATAGCTGTTTTGAAGCGATGCAAAACGTTAAACGCTCACTCAACATGCGTTTATAATTTTAACTTTTTCAGACATTCATTAATTATTTTAAAATCTTAAACGAAAATTTAAATTATCTGAAGTCATGGTAACATGTGTAAGATAATGCACGTTTTGAAAGTGGAGGAGTGAAAGTGTGTTGTATAAAAAAGTGTGCCATTCAAAGTTTACGTATCGTCTAACTAAAACATCGTAATTACGCGTGTCCAGCAGAGTTGTTGAAAGGTGGTTTTGACAATCAATCAATTCAATCGTTCACGCACTTAATTAACTAACTATCAACTAACTCTAATTAATGTCTGAAATTCAATAATTAATAATAATAAAATAAAATATAAACTCGCACAAACCATTACATTTTCCATTGTGTGTCGCACTTTCATAATTCATTTAATACATTTTTCAAAACATTTTCACAGTCATCATGATTCATCAAAATTGAAAATTAATTAAATGTCTTACAAGAAAATTCAAAATTATTAATTTAAATTTAAACACAAAATAATTGTACAAAATAAAAAATGTTTTTGCGGTTAGTTTCGGTGGGGTTATTTGTGGTATGTTCATCAGTTCGGATGGACGAGGGGGATGGGGTTGGAAAAAATTCAAATAATAAATTATATTAAATTAAAAGCAAAATCAAATTTTAATTAGACTTCGAACATCAAAATAATTTGATTTTTCTCAATAAATATCCACACAATCGTTATTAAAAAGGTGTTGGTTGAGATCGAGATGGAAAATATGAAACCAGATGATAGTGTACATGTCAAACCAAAAAGCGACGCTGGAGACGAAACTAAAATCGGCCAGGTGGAAGAAAAAATAGAAAAAGAAAAAGAAATCATACAAAATATAGAGGTCGACCCCAGTGAATGTGATTGTGAACAGTCAAAAGTTGAGGAGAGGACGTTGTTAGGGTCCAGGCGAATTTATAGAATCTATAGTATGTTTAGTGGAGGCGGTGATGATGATGCCGTGGCAGAAGAGCAGTGTACCACTTTGCAAAATCGTGAAAATAGAAATGGAAGCGATATGAACCTGAGTGCGCTGTCCACCCAGGCGACAGTGGGAAGTGGAAGTGAGGGGGAGCAAAAACATAAGGGGTTTTCACCGCCGGATCAGTTTGTGTATCGGAAAGCAGAAAATGCAAAGACATTATTGGGATCTAGAAGGGTGTATAGGTGGGTAAACGGAGAATTTGAACAACAACATGAAATTGAAAATTCTAAAAGTAAAAGTGACAGCGAAGAGGCAAAGTACGCCGCGTCGCCTTTCAGCGAAGCCGACAACACCGACATATCAGAAAAAGAACAGCATCGTTTTTTAGGGTCCGAATAATTTTTAATTAAATTTTACGTTTTTGGTAGTCAAAATCTTATTTTCAAAATTTCAAAAAATTAAATTAATTAGGTCGAGACGGCTCGGGCGGCAGATGGACAAAATATTCGGGGCTGAGGACGAACCAAGAACTGATACCGACCAATATTATACGTTTGCTGAAGATGGCGAGGTGTTAGTGGTCGATTCAAACAGTAGAAAGCATCATTCCGCGCCAACAACTCACCGCGAAAAAAAGGCATCTATTGGAGCGCAACAGGAGGAAAACGATCGGCAACCAAAAGCAGTACATGTTGACAACAAAAAACAAATTCCTATATCACGATTCCCACCAGCAAAAATGGTCCTCGAGCATTACCACCGCGGGCCGAGTATCATCCAAATGGCGCAAGATTTTTTTGTAACACCCTGTCAAACGAAACCGACAAGAGTGAAGGTCAGTGCTTTTAAAAATAATTTCCGTCATTTTGGTGATCCCGACCCTAGTTTCGATATCACATTTGTCAAATTAAATATGAACCAATCTCAAAGTGAGTCAGAACAGGTGGTGTTTACATTCTCGCACGAAACGGCCCAAATTGGGGATGTGGTGGCTGTGACGAATGTTGAAAAAATTAAGTTTCTCAAAAAAGGGAAAACGAATATAGCATTAGCCGAGGGGAAAATTGGGCAAATTGTTGGAGAAATTTAAAAAGGATTGAAAATTTAAAAACATTTTGGTTAAAAATTCATAAACGCCAAAATGGTTCCAAAATCGTCAAAATCGTCGTTCAATTCGTCGTTTTAATTAAATTTCTCCATTTTTTTTTTTTCAAAAAATTACTAGGTTGTAGATAATGTTGCGAATGCAAACGCAAAAAATGAAAATGAAAATGCTGCTATTTATACGGTCGTGACGCATGCGGGGCAGGGATGTAGTACGGCCGTTGAGTTGAGGCGTTGTGATTTTGAGGTGCAGGAAAAAGTTGGCGAGATCGAAATTCCCTATTCGTTCTTTAACTTTTCACAAAACGTTAACAAACCATATCAAGAGATGCATGGGTGGAGACAGTTGTTTCGCAAAGCGGCCGGGCACAATTCTGCGATGCTGTTAGAAGTGACTGACATTGTAGAGCATTTTGCGTACTCTGTGGTGCAGATGAGTGGGATGTTTAAGAACGCGGTTTTGGTTCAGGAAAAAATTGGGCTGTATGACGGACAAAATTATGGAAGTATAAAGTGGCCCGATTATTGTGATTGGCTGGTTACGTATTGCAGCCGAAAAGAGTTCAACGACCCGTCTAGGACGTGCACGCACCAACATGAACCGTCGTTACACCCTCGGATGAGTCCGAAAAACCCACATACGTTCAAACAATCCACTTTCAAAGTAAACAATAATGTTGGAGAAATTTAAAATCGAAATTTCGGTAATTTTTGGGCCCTGGGGGCGTCTGCGAGACGAAAAATGAGTCCTAACTACATGTCTATCGAAATTCAGACCCCCAATTTTGTTCCAGATTTTTTTTTTTTGGTACGCGAAAATTTTTCAAAAAAAGTGGTGTGGGCTTCTTTTGGGATTTGAAAATCTTTGACCGCAAGAAATTTGAAAATTTTGTTCAAAAATCGACGTCAGAAAAATCAAAAGCTTCCAAAAATCGACGCTGGAGACCTAAAATCGGCCTCTGAAAACCCTAAATTCGTTATTTTTAATTTCTCCCACATTTTTTCCAAAAATCTACTAGGTGGACGACGACGCAGCATGCATTACACATTTATATCACTTACACAATGATTACCAACTTGCTAAAAATCCAGGGAAATTGAATCCATATTTTCCTGATAGGCATAAGATTAAAAAATACCACATGTACAACGAAATCATGCAGTCGTTGAGTGAAGAGGCAGAACGGTCAACTGGGCTTGAATGGAAACCCCTTGGGCTAGAAAACACGCCGGACAAATTCCGCGCTGCGCAGATGGAATTTGCGCTCCGGGCGTTTCGATTCATCGTCGACGCCTTACGCAATCACAGTTGGAGAAATAATTTTTAAAAATAATTGAAAATCGAAAATTATTTCGAGCATTTTTGGGCTGTGCGAGCGCGATTCTATGCTACATGTCTACATTTTTTTTAATTTTCTTTTTTTAAATGTAGACATGTAGAACGTGTATATTTTTTTAAAAAATATACTAGGTCGCAAAACCACACCGCTGGCGAGATCTATCGGCACGAAACTAAAAACCAAAAATAACATCGTAGACGCAAATCCGTTGGAGAAATTTAAAAAAGAATCGACGCTGGCGCCCTTAAAAACCAAATTTTCACCCTAAATTCGTTATTTTAATTTCTCCCACATTTTTCAAAAACAATTTATTAGGTCCCTCAATCCGGGGATGTACTCTCAATACGGCGATACACTAGACAATTTTTACCAGAAATCGTTTTTTTTGATGGCAGCGGTTGGAGAAATTTGAATTCGAATTTCGAGCATTTTTGAGCCAAATCGCCAACATTCGTCCAAAATTTCTCCTACATTTTTTTTAAAATTTCCTACTAGGTAATCAAACAATATTTTTATAATGATGATCCTGAGATGTGCGCAGACGATTTGTTGGAGAAAATTTGTTAAAAAACTGAAATAAATAATCAACGATTTTTAATTAAATTTTACGTTTTTAGGCGGCGAAAATAAAAGAGAGCATCTTCAAAACGTGTTCCAGCGTCTAATTTTTAAAATCGATTTAATTAATATTTATTTTCTTTAATTTCTACTAGGTTTCTGAATGATGGACAGGGCGGGAAAGAGGGCTGTAGTCTGATGTAATTTAGTTAGTTTGTTTGTTTAAATGTTTAATTATTCAAAACTATTATTACATTTAAAATTATAATTAACAAACAAACAAATTTAAACAATTATTAAAAAATAATAATTAAAATGGGGTTAATGAATTAATTAGTCGTTGCAGGTTAAATTGTGCCATAATTAATTATTTATTTATTTGCACACAAACCAAATTTTTGCATTTTTGAATACATAATTAAGTTTTTAAATCATTTGTCATAACAGAAACGTTAATTTGTGGTTGTTTGTTGTTTTGTCATAGTGCGCTGAAAACAAATAATTGTGTGATGTACTATTTTAATAATAAATTAATTTGTCATGCCAGTAACAAAATGAGCAGATTCGTTTGCGTAAATAATTAAATTAATTAAGTAATTAGTTAATTAGTTAAATTACTTTAAAAATATTTAATTAAATAAAAAGAAAGCCATGGGGGGGGCTAGAGAGAGTTTGTTTTATCACGGGGGTGCTGCTGGGCGGTTGGAGAAATTTAAATTTAAATGGCCAAAAATAATTTCCAAAACCAAAAATTGGTCTCAAAACGTCAAAATCGCTTCTGCAAACGTCAATTTCGTCGTTCAAAACGTCATTTTATTTAAATTTTTCCCACTTTTTTTAAAAAAATACTAGGTAGCGAGAGTGTTGTGTCGCCGGTCGAGACTATAAAAAACCTAGAAGGAGCTATCAGTCAGCAACCTGGTGCCGCCTATACAACAGAGCAATACAACAAATTAGGGTCATTTGATCATGGTTTCGAAGATTTTTCGGCGGCAGAGTGGCAAAATGGGCAGACGGAAATGAGCAACATTCATTGGCCGAACAGCTGCCATCGCGATTTGCAGTCTGACGGCATCAATTGGATTGTCTTTCGAAAACAACTTTCTGATGTGATTGCACGTATTTTGGTAACGACTAGCGTCCCAGAAGTACAGGAACTGTTAGGACAGTTTTATGTAGCGTTTAGGCGCGTTCGAAATGCTAACGGCCAAATTCTAATTAGGGACTGCGCGCTTGGCTTGTTGGAGAAATTAAAAAAAATCGACAATCAAAATTTCGTAAACGCAAAAATCGGTCTTGGAAACACAAAATCGCTACTCCAAAACCTATATTCGTCGTCCAAATCGCCATAATTCGTCTAAATGTTTTTAATTTTCTACTAGGTATGCTTATAGAACGATGGAGCTACTATACACACCGTTTCACGCGCGACGACACATTCTTGAGAGTTGGAGAAATTTAAACTCGAAATTTCGGTCATTTTGGATCCCTGAGGGCGTTCGCGAGACGAAAAAGAGGTCTCAACTACATGTCGAAGCAATTAAATTTGATTTTTTGGGTAGGATTTTTTTTATTTTTTTGGTACACACAACTTTTCAAAAAAAGTGGTATGGGGTTCTTTTGGGATTACAAAAATTTTGACCACAGGAAATTTTAAAATTTTGTTCAGAAATCGACGTCAGAAAAATTAAAAGCTCCCAAAAGTCGACGCTGGCACCTCAAAATCGGTGTCCAAAAACCTTAAATTCGTTATTTCAATTTCTCCCACATTTTTTCAAAAACAAATTACTAGGTGATTGGGGTTGTGGCACGCTCGACATGCCATTCAGATTTATGGATTTTCTTGCGAGTGACTGGCCCATTTTTGGCATATTCGAGATTATACGAGTTGTGCTCAAAACTGAGGGGTGGGTCGAAGGAGGACATCAGTCGGGGGAGGACGATTTTTGTAAAAAACGAGGATTTCCGAACCACGTGTCAGATTTTAGTGATGACATTAATCACTGGTATCTAAGCGGCAACTGGACCTCCAAACCTCCTCAGCTGACAAAGGAACAGCTGCAGCAGCCAGATTTGTGCCCGCTTGCGTTAGTTTCGCATTATTTTGCGAAGGCGTATTCGTATTTGGTGCAGCACATGACGTATAGTAGTAGGCATGAGCATATGCTGAGCCAGGCGAAATATAAAAAGTTGGGGAAATTTGTTGCGATGGGGGAGTTTCATTTAGTTCGTTTTGCAGGGTTGCCGATGCAGGGTAGAAAGGCTTATGACGGCACGGCTTGCGCCAAAGGCCGGGCATATATGTATCACGCGATAACGAGCAGGTACCCCATTTTTTCTTTCCTACACGGCATTCAAACACGACTCCGACAGTTGTACAATCTCTCACCGCAGCAATGCGATTATCAAAAAATCGATGCGAACCTAGCAGGTTGGAGAAATGTAATTTAAATCGAATTTCGAGTAAGTATTTTCGGGCCGTGAAAGCATCCGCGAGGCCAAAAACGTAACCTAACCGCCCCTAAAAAAAACATTTCGTCCTAAATTCGTTAATTATTTTAATTTCTCCAACTTTTTTTAACACAATCTACTAGGTGGTGAGATCAGGTCGGTATGTCCCGCATGCCCTAACCTCATCCAGGCGGAATGGACGTTGGAAGCGGGGTATATCGACGACTACGCCAGATTGCTTTTTCCGATGTTGGAGAAATTTTAAAACAATTGTCAAAAATCGACGTCAGAAAATTCCAAAGCGCCCAAATTCGGTCCCAAAACCATTTAAAAACCAAAGTTTCGCCCCTAAAATCGTTTATTTTAATTTCTCCCACTTTTTTTAAAATTGTTTTTTAATTTATTAGGTTGCCACCCAAATCCCTCTACCCCCCTCACCACCCTACCGCTGTAGAGAGGAAGGAGGCCTGGTGCACAGTGCTTTTTAGCAGCACAAGTACGGAAAATATTTTGATACAGATCGAGGTGATTAGAGTGTTGGCGTGGAGTACGCGGGATAAAAGTACAAAACATAGGCCATTTTTGGTTGGAGAAATTTTAAAAAAAGATTGGAAATCGAAATTTCGAGCATTTTGGGGCCTTGCGAGGGCGTAGGCGAGTAAAAAACGTATCTAACTACATGTCGAAGCCTCAAATTTTTATTTTTTTGGGCAGTTTTTTTTTTTTTTGAGACGCACAATGTTTTTCAAAAAAAGTGGAGTGGACCTAATTTTGGATTACAAAAACTTTGACCACAGGAAATTTGAAAATTATGTTTCAAAATTCACAAACGCCAAAATCGATCTCAAAAATTAAAAATCGACTTCAAAATCGTCCAAATCGTTGTTCAAATCGCCATTTTAATTAAATTTCGCCCACTTTTTTCAAAAAAAAAAATACTAGGTCATTACGGACAAGCACTTGGAGGATGAATATCAAAAAATGCTACGAGATGACGGCTGGAGAAATTTAAAATCAAATTAATATCAAAAATTAAAACAATGATCGAAATCGATATCAAAAATTAAAATCCGTGTCCAAAATCGTCGTTCAAATCGCCATTTTAATTCAATTTCTCCCATTTTTGTTTTTTTTTTTTGAAAAAAACAATTACTAGGCATTCTTCTCGTCCCCGTCGAGGATAATTTTCCTGTTCCGAAAGCATTCGGGGACATTCACGAAGGGTCCGAAAGATTTGCTGACCAGTTGGAGAAATTTAAAATCAAAATCGAAATTTCGAGCATTTTGGAGCCCTGCAAGCGTCCGCGACGTCAAAAAAGTGGTCTTAACTACATGTCGAAGCAATAAAATTTAATATTTTTAAATCGACGTCAGAAAAATTAAAAGCTTCCAAAAATCGACGCTAGCACCCTTAAAAACCAAACTTTCTCCCTAAATTCGTCTTTCAATTTTCTCCCACATTTGTTTTCAAAAATCTACTAGGTTTACCATGAAAAAAACCGAGGCAGAACTACAGCTGCTCAACTGGTGGCTAGAGCGCGGGGCGAAACCGACGGTCATCAAACTTTTGGTATGGGATTTGGTTGGACAAATTTAAAATCGAAATTTCGAATTTAAAAATTATGGTCAGAAATCAACGTCAGAAAAATCTAAATCGCCCAAACTTGGTCCCAAAACCAAATTTTCGCCCTAATTTCTCCCATTTTTTAAAAACAATTTCTACTAGATTCAGTTTGACAGGATTATATTTTTGGATACGGACACATTGCTTGTCCAGCCTGTAGAGGAACTGTTTGACATTCCAGTGTTTGCTTCTGGAGTAACGCCGGATGCGACGCACACGACGTTGGAGAAATTTAAAGTCAAAATCGAAATTTCGAGCATAGTTGGGCCGTGGAGGCGTCTGCGAGACGAAAAAGAGGTCTTAACTACATGTTGACGCAATTAAATTCGATTTTTTGGGGCAGGGATTTTTTTTTGGTACACACAATTTTTTCAAAAAAAGTGGTGTGGGCTTCTTTTGGGATTTGAAAATCTTTGACCACAGGAAATTTGAAAATTATGGTCAGAAATCGACGTCAGAAAAATTAAAAGCTTCCAAAAATCGACGCTAGTACCCTTAAAAACCAATTTTTCGTCCTAAATTCGTCTTTTAATTTCTCCTACATTTTTTCAAAAAAATATACTAGGACGGCTGGATTGATACCGCTGCTTAACACCGGCGTGATGGTTGTACAGCCGGATAGGGCAGTTTTTGTTGAAATGATGAAAACCATGGAACGCGGGGAATTGGACAAACTTCCCGCGCTTACACATTTCGGATTCAGTGACCAGCCCTGGATCGATATGTTTTTCGTTAACCGGGGCGGTTGCAGAATTTATTTACAAAATCAAAATCGTAATTAATAATTTTAAATTTATAATTTTTCAAATTATAATTAATAATAATTTTAATTTTGCACTAAGGTCCTCGGCACCATGCGCAGTTCGCAGCCCCTAAGAACTCTACAGAGCCGCCACGCTTCCAGGGCTGCGGCAAGGTCCCCATGAGTTCATTTCCTCCATGGCCACAACGGCCCGATTATGAATTTTTGGCAGAAGACGAGCTTTTCGCAAAACCGACAGGTAAGATATCATTTTTTGTCAATTCTTTTTCAAATTTTTAATTGTTTTTCATCATTTTTTGTTAATTCTTTTTCAAAAAACTTGTTTTCGCAAAAACGACAGCATCCATTAAAGGCAAGGAAGAGTTCCATGAGGGGCATTGCTTATTGCCACCGCAGTTGGAGAAATTTAAAAAACAATCGATCAAAATTAATTTCGTGCTTAAAATATTTTCCAAATCGCCAATTTCTACTAGGTATGATTTTTTTGTGGACTACAAGAGCATCCGGACCACTTTGTTTCGGGAACAGAAAACGTTCGATTTTGAAAACGCTCCGTCAAAAACCGACCGAGAAACCGTCGAGCTACTGAACCAAGAATGGAGTTTTGACCGCACCGGTCTGAAAATCCTTCATTGGCCCGGAGAGTTGCGCAAGCCGTGGCAGCGCTACGAACCACTGTCTCGCTCTGTGTTTGACCAAATGTGGTGGGACGCCTACCATGGGATGTGCAGGGATTCTGCCGGTGGTTGGAGAAATTTTAAAAAGATTGGAAAATTATTGAAATGTCGAGCATTTTTGGGCCGTGCAAGCGTTAAAAGCTTCCAACATCGACGCTGGCACTCTTTAAAAAAACATTTCGCCCTAAATTCGTCTGTTAATTTTCTCCCACATTTTTTTAAAAATCTGCTAGGTTGCCATTTGGAATGCGAGCGCAAGCCGGTTGGAGAAATTTAAAATCGAAATTCCGAGCTTGAAAATTATGGTCAAAAATCGACGTCAGAAAAATTAAAAGCTTTCCCAAGTCGACGCTGGCTGGCACCATTTTGCACATTTTTCAAATCTACTAGTTTCCGGAGATACCCACGGGGCCGTTAAATTGTACTCGCAACGGTTGCGACGCCGTTTATATTTGAATCATAAATTAGTTAATTATTACAATTTAATTTTTAATTAATTTAAATTAAAATCATGATAATTTTGGAAAAAATAAAAATTATATTTATAAAAAGTAAAGTAAAATAATTAATTAATAAGAATTTTAAATTTACAATTAATGAATTGATTACAAAGTACGATTAAAACAAGGTAATTAGATCATTTTTATTTAAAAATAAAAATTAAGTTAGTGGGAAATTATTATGAACAAATAAAATTTATATTAGTAGTAATTAAGTTAATTACTAACTTATGAAAGTAAGTGATTATTTTAAAATAGAAAGAAATGTACAGTCATCAGTCGACCAAATAAATGTCTGAAGAGTGAAGCGAACGTGTAAGTGTAAGTATTTTTGTGTTGAATGAATGAAGGCACGCAGGAAGTTGTTTAAGTAATAATTTTGAATTACACAACCAAAAATGTTATCACAAAATAATTAAGTAAGTAAGCAATCGAATAATTATTATCCATACTTGTTTTCACGTGTTTGTGTTATCACCCCCCTCATCCCATTCACTATTTTTCATCATCCACTAATTAATTTCGATTATAACAATTTAACCATAGCAAGTAAAAACAAACAAACAAGCATACGCATTCATTTTCTGCACGAAAAAACCAAACCAAACCAAACCAGATTTTTTCGGAGTAAATTTAATTTTTCGACACACACAAAAACAACAAAAATGCCGGTTGACGAGAAGGACCGTATCTTCACCGCGGAACAGATCAACGTTTGACAAAAAAAATGAAAATAATGACGATTTTTAATTAAAATTTTGAGTAAATCGCCTCCAGAATGCGTTTTGCGAATTTATTTTGGTGCAAAATCACCATTTTACTCACATTCAATTTTTTCAAAAAAAGGTTCCCAGTGATTTACCTTCCATCCTCAAGGAACTCACCAAGGCGGTATTGTTTTTTTTAAAATAAAAGCTCAGTTTTAATTTTTTTTATACACGATTTTTGGTCGATACGACGAATGTTTTGATTATCCTTCCACGTTTTAAATTTCATCCACAAACAAGGTCATTAAGGAGACGCCCAAGCTCGAGGGCAATCAGGCCATCTTCGAGTTCTGCGCTCAGTACTTCAGGTACGTTTTTGCAATAATAATAATAATAATTATTATTATTAAATGTAACAGAAGTCGGTGTCGAAGCAATGTTTTGGGCGATGAATTTTGGTTTTTTGATGGTTTTGACGACGATTTTTCTGTTTTTTATAAAAACAAAACAGGGCTAAGTCCGAGGTGAAGAAGGGCAACTAATTAATTTTACACCTTGTAAAAAAAAAAATATTTCTACAGAACAATTATGATACAATAAATTATAAATCAAAATTTGATTTATGCTAATTATAATAAATAATCGTCCAAATATATAATTATCTGTTTAATTTACGCTCAAATTCATAGCACATGTTCACACAAACAATCTCCAAGTGTGCAACTGAATACAAATTACGATACATCAATTTTTTTACTACATCCAACCAGCGTCACACTAGTATAAAATCCATTAAAAAATTATGCTTAACCTTAGTTAAGTAATCAATTTTTAATTTTAAAAGTGTGACATGAATAATCAATTATTTTACGCTGGTTGTAAATTGTAATTAATTTCCACATTCATTCATTCCTTACTTAGATATAATAATAATTATTATTATTTTCAGAAATCGTCATTGTTAGTTTGTGTGTATGTCATTTGGAGTGTGGATGTTTGTAAAAGTAAAACATTGTCAATCGAAAAAAATGGAAAATGATACATTTCGTCATTTTGGTTCAGATCGTCGTAAATAATAATTCATTGATTATCATTCGATTTCATTACATTCTAAATTTAATTTTCAAGTAAAAAATAGAAATATGAAGTATCTAGAAGTGGAAGTTCCCAAAAGGGAGGAGACACCACAGTGGATCAAAGTGCGGCGATGGTTTCGGGAGTTTGACATGTTTAGAAAAATTCCACAGGATGTTCGCGCGCGGACATTGGGGACGAACATCGCTTTTCTCAACGTTTTTGCATGGGCGGTGGTGGTGATTTTGATCGTGCAAGCGTTCTATGAGATGCGCAATCCAAAGTTAGTACGGGCGTTTGGGGTGGATTTGAGTGAGAATAGACAGGCAAATGAGATGCGGGTGTTTGTGAACATGACCTTTCATTCCGTACCGTGCGTGGCGTTAAGTTTAGATTTTCAAAACAGCATGGGAGGCCGGACGGTTGATGTCGAGAGTAATGTTTATAAGAGCAGGTTATTACCAAACGGCACGAAAATCGGCTTTGTGAAGAAGAATAAGCCTAAAAAAGCATGGGATTTGATGGGAGTTACTGATGGGCCCAAGTTGCGTCAGCGTGCTGCGAATGATACGGATACGAGCTGTGGCAGCTGCTACGGCGAGGCAGCGGCGGGCGAGTGTTGGAGAAATGTAACAAACGGCAAACCCGAATTCAAAAGCGCAGAATTTGGACTAGCAGGAGTTTCGGGCATCGTATGTAAAGATGACTTCCACAGCAACATTTCAACACATACGCGACGTTCCGATGCGAATTGCAAGCCGGTGAGTTTCAAAATGAGAGGGATTTAAAAATTAATTTAATAACTACTATTAAAAAATGTTTGAGTGAACTGCGCGCCTTCGCCCCGCTTTCCCCCCGTTGCCTTTCCCCAAGTATTGGAACCCCAGCCCTTGAAAAGAAATAACCCCCTTCCCATAATTTTTTCGTTTTGCAAAGGTTGCGATTCCTGCTCGGACGTCATGTATGCATACCGGCTGCACCGCTGGGCCGCTCCCCGTGTGGAGGAAATCACCCAATGCAAAAACGACCCCGAGGCGAAGAGGATCTACCAACCCCCGCAGATCATCAGCGTGACAGAATTTGATCAAAAATCATTCGACGAGCGGCTTAAGAAATATCAGGGCGCGGCAGTGAGTACCCCATTGGGTGCAACGGACGGCTTGGATGAAAAAAAAGACGGTGAAGAAAGTAGTAGGGACGAGAAACCGAAGAAGGATATGAATTTATCGCCGTTGTTCGAGAGCGTGAACGTGCCGCTTGACCAGGGGCAGAAGAACAGCATCAAGGACGCGATGGACAAGCTGAACAAGCAGGAGAAGAAGGCAGTCGACATTAGCGGTTCGAGCTTGAAAAAAGAAGCGAAAAACAATCCTTTAGAAGACAAACAACGCTGCAGGGACCTCCTATTTTTTGAATAGGTTTTATCACATTGCGGCCCACACTTTCTTGGATGGTGTGGCATGCGTAAATTGCGCAATCGCGCGAATTGAATGAAAATTTTTAACTCAATTAAAACTCTTTTGGCTTTGCCATGATCTCTTCGTCGCTTTCGCCCCCTCATATTTTTTGAATGGCGTCTCGAAAAACTTGCCCCAGCCCCCCCGACCCACGCCCTAGCGACCCCCCCCCCTTACTAGCTTCGTTTTTCCATCCGTTCGCTTTGCTTCCTTTCAGGCGTGCATAAGCTTTCGCAGGACCATCTCGATTTCGCTGCGAGGAATATTGGTGGACTTACTAGTTTTGTTCAGGTGGACTCGGCTGAGAGGAAGTTAGGTACGAGCTTCGTGCAGGAGAGTAGTTTTGTCGAGCAAGGAGATGATGTGAAGGTTGAGGACGTCAGCGAGAACGGCAACGGCGATCAAACTGATGCCACAACTGAGACCAGCACCCCTGGCCCGTCTGATAGTAAGGATGGCGAGAAAAAAGAAGACGATGAGAAAAAACAACAGCTCATTTATGAAAAATTGAACCTTCCGTATGGCGATAGTTTCGGGGGTAGGTTGGAGCATTTTGAAATGCCGAGGTTCAGGGGGAGTATGGGGATGAGGTCGACGGCGGAGCATGCTGGAATGGGGTATGGGACTGCGATGATGGATAGCTCGTATTACAGCATGTTTAGTCATGACAACGATGAGATCAAAGAGCTTAAGGAGCAGCAGCACGAGAGCTGCCAGCTGCACGGGCATTTCGACGTCAAAAAAGCACCGGGTAATTTCCACGTGGCCACGCATGGGGTGAATCGGGATAGTTGGAGTTCGGTTTTCGGTTATGATAAGAAAAGTATGGACATGTCGCACACGATTCACAGGTTGCAGTTTTCTGACCCCCGCACCAACCACACCTTCATCGACGGTAACATGTTTCAAGGATTCAGCGCGCCGAAAGCCTTCACTTTCCAGTACTATTTGAAGGTCGTGCCGGTGACGTATTACAAAATGTTTAGCGGGTACAAGTATCAAGGAAATAGTTTTGTGACGAACGAGCTCATCGGTCCGGGTGTATTCTTCAAGTTTGACGTTGACCCAATCCGCGTCGCATACAATTTCGAGAAAATCAGCATGCGGGAGTTCATCATCCACTGCCTCGGCATCTTCGCGGGAGTGGCCGCCACCGCGAGGTTTTTATCAAACCTTTTAGACAGTTCGTGGGATTGTTTTGGGTGTTTGACCGGGAAAAATTCCGCGCGTGCCATGATCTAATTAATTGAAACATTAAAACATTAAGTAGTAAAAATTAAAATTAATTTATTAAATCAAATAAATTTTAAAAAAATATTTTCACATTCATTAATTCATTATTAATTGAATCGATCGATAATTATAAAGGGGCACATCAGTAAAAATATAATGCAAGAAGTTCATTACT
>Ga0099798_10189_pt1 | contig 20399 bp, 15 predicted proteins | sample Uncmet_Sort29A_1_FD_89870 | JGI IMG/M metagenome (GOLD analysis project Ga0099798, IMG submission 89870) | Marine eukaryotic communities from CALCOFI LINE 67, Pacific Ocean - CN13ID_Sort29A_1 | ecosystem: Environmental > Aquatic > Marine > Oceanic | place: Pacific Ocean: Monterey Bay | collected...
AAAAGGTCTTTTCCCCATAAGGACACCGGATTTTCAGGGACGAAATAACCAGTAACCCCATGAGGTGTGGGGTTACTGGTTATTTTCAGCAACCAAAAAGGTCTTTTCCCGATAAGGATACCTGATTTTCAGGGACAAAATAACCAGTAACCCCATGAGGTGTGGGGTTACTGGTTATTTTCAGCGACCAAAAAGGTCTTTTCCCGATAAGGACACCGGATTTTCAGGGACAAAATAACCAGTAACCCCATGAGGTGTGGGGTTACTGGTTATTTTCAGCAACCAAAAAGGTCGTTTCCCGATAAGGATACCTGATTTCCAGGGACGAAATAACCAGTAACCCCACACCCCATGGGGTTACTGGTTATTTTCAGCGACCAAAAAGGTCTTTTCCCCATAAGGACACCGGATTTTCAGGGACGAAATAACCAGTAACCCCATGAGGTGTGGGGTTACTGGTTATTTTCAGCAACCAAAAAGGTATTTTCCCGATAAGGATACCTGATTTTCAGGGACGAAATAACCGTTCAATCAGGGAACGCCCCTCTGTGGTGCAGGTCATAGCAACTACTCGCGCGGCCTGTTCCTCATTTTTTGAAGGTGCAATTTCTGCTTCTCCAGGCCCTTGATCGTGACTTTCATATTGCTTGCCTTCGTCTTCAAGGTGCCCACATTTTAACTGGGCAAATAATTCATAATTCTTACGGAGCAATAATGTTTCGTTCTGGTCTACTATAATGGAGATTGAAAAATATTCATTAAATATTTTTTTGAATATTTCATATGTTTTTGTTCAGTTAAAATGTGCTTACGTCTTCAAATCCTCGAGCTCCACCTGAGCATCGTGAACGCGCTCACTGTTCTGGTCCAACGCCTTCGACCTTTTTTTTGTTTTTAGGAAAAGTATGAGGAGTTTTGTTTGGGCAATAATTCCTAGAACACTGTCATACAGAGTTCTAGTAGTTCTGGCCGGTCAGAGTGATGAATACCTCAAAAAACATCACATACCGTGCGTCACGCATTTCCTTTTCGTAATGTGCCTCATATTCACCCTTGGAAACGTTGGTTGACGCCTGCTGCTGCTCGATGTCTTTCTTCAGCTGTTTTTGTGATGACATGGGGGGGTGGAATAATTTATGCCATGGTTGTTTGTTGCTCTATTCGTAGTGGGTGTATCTCCAATGTTATAATAATCAAGCAGAATAAGCTCATTGATGTTCGGTGGCCGTAAGACCACGGATAAGTCGTAAACGATTACGTTGTTTATGATGTCTTCTTTCCTCGCGATTTTTTTATCCCGATCCTCAACTTCCGTTGCGACCCCCTTCTCGATTTTTTTAATCTGATTCTGGAAAATTATGTTGTTCGTCCGGTACTCTCGTACTTGGATTTCCAACGCCTTTTGTTTTTTTTTGTGTGTGTGTGTTCTTTTTTCTGCCGCCTGGGTAATTACATTAGATCATACTAATTTCTCTTTCAGAAAAGTGACATGGAGATGGAGACGGCACTTGTGGTGGGGTAAAGAAAATAGCACCTCCAATTCCTTTGCCACCGTCTTTTCCGTTGTCACAATCTGTTCCCGCGCGAACAGTTTCAGCTGGTAGTCCTCTTCTAGTTTCTTCAGCTGGTTTGCATTTTTTCGAACCCGGGTAACATTCGATTACCATTCTAGCGCAGGAAACATTCACCGAACTTTGCAGCCCAACGCAGGGGGTCGGAAAAATGAGCAGTTAAACAGCATCCGGCAAATATCATGAATACGTTTTCCTTGAGTTGCTTGCGTTTTACGATGAGTTTGTTGCACTCCTCTGCCCGCGCTGACCCCTTTTCCCGAAACCGACTGGCATCCTTCTCTGCCCGCTCTATCTATTTGTTTTTGGTCCCCGGGGGACAAGTTCAATTCAAAACTACACTCTCAGCGTATACGTCACACGATTTCTCACAAAAATAAATGTGCTACATACGCCGCGCCTCATGAGGACATGTTTTCGATCCAATGTCTTTATATTCGTTTTTTGTCTATCGCCGCGAAACCGATTTCATGTAACGCTGCGGCGTATATAGCACAATTATTTTTGTGAGAAATGGTGTGACATATACGCTGAGAGTCGTGGGGGACTGTTTTAGGTCTGGTTTCGTGGTAATTATTTAATTTAATTGCGGTTTCTCTATTTTTCATTTTGCCCTCTATTGCCGCGAAACCGATTTCCTGTACCGTTGCGGCGTATATAGCACAATTATTTTTGTGAGAAATCGTGTGACGTATACGCTGAGAGCCGTGAGGAAGTGTTTTCGATCCAATGTGTTTATGTTCATTTTGTCCTCTATTGCCGAGAAAGCGATTTCCCGTAACGTTGCGGCGTATATAGCACATTTATTTTTGTGAGAAATGGTGTGACGTATACGCTCAAAGTTGTGACATTTCTCAAATGAATATTTTTCCACGAGAGAGACGAACCTTCCTGACAATATCTCGTCTTCGCTTCTCTTGATCTCTCAGTTTGTAGTCGATATCATTTTGCTTCTTTCGTAAATTCGGCTCCACGTTTCGGGCGTCGTTGGCTTCTGTGTTTTCATGGCATTTGCCCCGGATGAACAGGGGCAAATGAATCATAATTTTCTGAAACACACAGTGCCCCTCACAGTCCTTTTCTGATGAAACGCCGGTGCTCATAAAATTGTTTTTGCGACCGGGATTGAAAAAAGAGAAAAAAGGAGTTGGAAAAGCAGCACAAAACTTACTCTTCTTCTTTTCGTCTTGCAGGTTCTGGATTTGTAAGCACATTTCTCCGGGGTAATTAATTGGGAATTTTCTAGAAGGTATATTTTTCAATCTCCATTATACTAGACCAGAACGAAACATTATTGCTCCGTAAGAATTATGAATTATTTACCCCGGAGAAATGCGCGCACTTCTGAATTTTCCCCTCCAAACTTTCGATTTCCTGTCGCATCTTCTGCAGGTCATCGCCCCCCTCACGCTTGCTCCCGGTCGCATCTTTCCAGGAGAAGAAGGTTCGGGTAGGAAATCAAAAATCACACACATGCAGCATGTTACTCTCTAGTAGTAGTACAATTTTCTTTCGGGAGCACAAAAAATTGTCCCCCGTATACTATGTTGGCTTAATAGAATTACTTCGTGCCTGGAAAGATGTCTTCTGTGCCGGGGATGTCATGTTTTTTCATCTCCGTCTCGTGATCGCTTCTCTGCTTCTTGATGGTCTCTTGTGTCTTGCTCATTTCGGAGTCCTTTTTTTGTACACCGTTTGTGGGGGCGGGGGGGGTACAGAAACAATGATTATTTGAAGTTTTAAACGGAGCTTCAATGTTCGTTCAACTTCTAGTCTTCTCCTTGATGCTAAAGGAGATCGAAAAAGTGCCCAGCGAGCGGGATCGCAAAAAAAAACTTTGCGCCCTCCAAAAAAAAGGTGTAGACTCACAATGTCGGCTAGCTCTGCTTCGTGTTTCGTTCGTAGTTCGGATTTCGCCGATTCTTTCTCCGCCTTTTTCTTCTGCAAATCCTGTAATGTTTTTCGGAGCTTTTCGACCTCTGCCTTGCTCTCATCCTCCTTCGCCTTTGCGCGGTCCTCGGCATCGTGTAGGCTTTTTAAATTAATTTAATCGCCGTTCTCCTTGAGGATGATGGAGATCGAAAAACATTTATTGAGTGGGCTAGGCTGTTGTTCTTTTTTTCCATGGCCAAATCAACGAATTCCACTGTGCATAGAGTGAGAAAGTTGGAGTATACTTGTTCCGCTTCTCCTTTTCCCGCTCCAGGGTGGATCCTATCTCTGATTCGAGTTTCTCTTCCTCCTTCCTCAAGGATTCGAGCTCCTCTTCCTTCGGATTTTTTGCGTCCAGCTTTGCCTGCAATTCCTCCACGGATGCTGAGGCTCGTCGGATTTCCTTTTTGGTTCACAGTCGATTCCCGGAATTATTATTTCGTAATTCTTACGGAGCACAAATGTTCGTTCTGGTCTAGTATAATGGAGATCGATAAATAGAAATTTTGCGGAGGGCATTTTGGTTCCATGATTCTGGTAATAATGGGCAACTACCTCATCCTTCTCCTTGACTTCTTCCTCCAGTTTTTTCTCTTCCTGTGCTATTTCCTTCTCGAGCGTGTCCACCTCGGGAAGGTCGATTCCCGGGGTAATTTATTATCAATTTTTTCAAATTTATATTTGTCGATCTCCATTATACTCGGGCAGAACGAACATTTATGCGACCCCGTAAGAATTATGAAATATTTACCCCGGGAATCGACGTGCACTTCCACCTCTTCCCTCTGCTCTGCCGACTGGGGCTGCTCTGCCTCGTTATTCGGGGAATCGTCGGCCATGGTTTTGGTGGATTTTTTTTTTCGACCACAGAGGAAGAGTCAGTGGGGCCCCAAAAAAATCCCAAATGGTGTAATTCCCAGTTCTATTTTGTGTAGTTCTCAACAAAATGGGGAGAAACGAACACCGCGTTCTTCGAAGTTCAATGCTGCCCAGGGGGCCCAGTCTTCTTTCCCCGATTTTTTTTTTCCGATTTTAAATACACCATGCATAAATCGCGAGCAGTAAGCAGTAAGTAGCCAGTCCCCCTTATCAATTCTTCAATTCTGCGGTGTCCGGAACTACCGGTTCCCCACTTCTTGTGTGTGTGTCGCCCCCCCCCCCGGTTCCCGACAAATTCCTGTGTAGCTAGCACTCCTTCAGCTTCTTCAGGCTTTCAGCCAACAGATTCCGAATGTAGCATTTTTTCGGTGGCATACAATATCATCGAAATCAAGAAGAAGGGGGCACGCAGAAACACATTGTCATGTCCTCAATAGAGTCTCAGAGGAGTCGACAGCCCGCATTTTAGCAGGTCACAAATATCGCCACAACACACGAGTCGATGCGGCGGAATCAGCCCCCGACATTGTTGTTTTGTTTTTCATTTCCCGCCCAGCGCCCAGAAACAGTCCTCTAGTTATTCTTCACACCCTCCTCCCCTACCCAAGGGCCAACCCCTCCTCAGATGTTAATATTCACTTCTTCGTGATCCGATATTTCAGCACTTCTTCTATTCCATCCGCGATTTTCTCCCCAACGTTCAGGTAGCTCCGCAAGAAATCCTGGTAAGTGCATCTCTCCGGAGCAATTAATTGTGATATTTCAGAAATTAATATTTTTGGATCTCCATTATACTAGACCAGAACGAAACATTATTGCTCCGTAAGAATTATGAATTATTTGCCCCGGAGAAATGTGCGCACAAAAATCCTGCCCCCTCTTCGACTGCGGATATTTCGTCAGGTTGAACGTCACCATACCTTCGAACGTTTGTTTTCTGCTGTCTTTGTTCGGGGTAAATATTAATCATAATTCTTAATACGGAACACTTAAACGGTCATTCTAGTTTGATTAATATTGGGCACGAGAAGTCGCACACTATATTTTGTGGGTAACATTAACCTTTCCGTCTTCCCACTGCCATCAAGGTGGAAACTGCCGCGGCGTCAAAGAAGAACTGGCCGAAACCCATCTTTTCATCTATTTATGTACGTCTCCCCCCCTCTTTGTTTGTCAGAACAGTTGACTCACTGTTGTTCTCAAAATGATAGTTTTCGCGATCGTCGAAAAACTTTGTGATCTCGGTCGCGAATACGACTCGAACAAAAAGCACGCTAGTACACAGCCGGGTTTTGTTGGGATCATTCGGGCGGCAACAGTTAATAAGGGAAGTGCTGCATTGAAAAGCGGAACAATTGTGAGAACATGGCAGTGCCATTGATCCACCCAAACAATCCACAACCCCCACACTCCTCCCTGAGATGGTTCACCCCCCGGTGTAGTCGGCGTTGATTGACCCCCTAGTGTAGTCTGTGTCGCATTTTTTCTTTTCGAAAACGTGGATAACACCATTTGCCAAAACTCAGCGGAATAGACAAAACAACCTGCGCAAAGGCAGAGGTTGGGTATGTGTTTCGCAACTTCTTATCGGGTTGCTGTGTTTTTGTTGTTTCGCAATTTCGTCAAATTCTATTCAACCCCACATGAATCGATGACATAAGGGTGAAAGGTTTAGGGAATCAAATTTAATGAACTTCTAAACTTAATAATGCAAACATTCAGAAGATCGCTTTGCAACGCACCACCCCTCGTTTTGCAGCAGAGAGGCTCGTCGTGTAGTACACATGTTGCATTTGGCAGAATTTTGAGAGATGAGAGAAGTTATGAGAGAATTACGAGATAAGAGAACTCTTCCGTGGACGGCCTACTCAACAGGCCGACGAATCGTTAGTATTAACAGAGGATTCATTGACGAAGCTAATTGGCGATATCGGACTTCCGTTGTGATCCCCGAGCTCCTCAGGGAGGATGTAGCCGTCGCCAAAATTTAAATCCGCCGGCACAGCAGGGAGGTAATAGCCATCGTCGGGGAGGTGTTCCAGCGACAGTGGCCCGGGGAGGTGTTCCAGCGAAAAGGGCTTGCCTGGACCGTTGTTTTGTCGAGCTGGTCCTGGGGTGGCGCGTTTTACCTTCTGGCTCCTCTTCTTGTTCAAAATCTTCATCAAGCGGTTTCTACTTGACCTCGAGGGCCTCGACGGGTCCCTCCGCCCACTGTTGATGGATGGCGCGTCCAAATCAAACAGAATTTGCGCCCGATACTGGGCCATGTCGTCCTCCTTCGTCGGATCCAGCGCCCCGTGGTGGTGGTCCATAGCGCTTTTTCCGTCTAAAAACTCCTCCTGCATGTGCTCGATGATTTTCAAAAGCTGGACCCTATGGCTGTCGAGTCGGGCGCCATCGCTGCTCTTCTTTATCTTCCCCCTCGTTCGCGGATGTTGCGACCGTTTCGACGGATATAGCGGGGGTTGTTCAGAATTTTGGTAGTAGTTGTATTTTTCCACCCGCTTTGTTGGTCGCGGAATATTTTTTTCGCATTCCGAATTATGAAGCAAATCGTCCATGAAATTGTTGAAGCTCGGGAGATGCTGCGGAGGCTGGGGATCCTCGTTCTCGGCATCATCCTGATCCTCGCCTCCTCCGGAGTCGCGGTCGTCCTCGCGCCTGGTGGTGATGATCTGGATGGGTCTGGGCTTTGCGGAAGGATTTTCGTGCGCGGTTTTTCGACCTCGGGCGCGATTTGCGTTTCCGACCTTGTAAACTCTGTTGAACGGCTCACCACCGTTGGGAATCTGGGCAGGGTTTTCTTTCTTGGCCTTCAAGGCCTTCCCCTCCTTCGGGGATGGCTGCGACATGTGCCCCCACTCCTCCGAAATGTGTTCCTCTTTCACGACCACGGAGGCCGGGACCGTCACCATGTTCGAAATCGCCAACGGGGGCGGCCTTTTTTCTTCGTAGTGCTTCCGCTTCCTCGCAAATTTCGGCATCATTCCGTTCGGATTCATGTTTTTCCGGAGTGTCAAAGGTGCAACTTTGTTGCTCGACATAATATTCTGTTTATTCGAAGAAGTTGAACGGGACTGGCCGTTTCGCGTGGACTTGGCGGCATGGAGACTTCGAGCTCTGTTTTTCGACGATTTGTTTCGATTAGCACCTTTTTCCGGGCAAAAAAATCATAATTCTTTCGGAGCAATAATGCTTCGTTCTGGGCTAGTATAATGGAGATCGAAAATCGGGTAGGAGAAATATTATGATTTTTTGAGCCTGAGCGGTCGTTACTTTGGCTGTTGTTTCGATGACGCCGACCCATTTCGTGCATGGACTTTTTACCGAGACTCCTCCTGTTCCGCCTACCTGCCCTGCCGCCGCGCCTGTTTCTGCCGCGCATATTCCTTTCTTTTTCTCTGTTGCCGCAACTGCAGCATTTTCCTTGAATGCGTTTTGCGCGAACATGGAGGAGCGGTGGGACACCTCCCCCCGCGGGGAGGAGCGACGGGCCACTTGTGGAGATCGTATTAAGTTGAAATGTGGCGAAGTCTATGGTATGTAGGAGGAAAAGCAGCAGCACGACGCGATGTCCTGCAGAGGTCATTTTCATTTTCTTTCCAATATAATAAAACCCCCCGGTTCAAACGGAAGAACGAGGGAACAAAGACCGCGACAAAACAAGGAGATCGTTCAGTCAGTGCAGGGAGATCTCTTTTTTCTGTTAGTGCTTCGTGTTGCCTTGAATTTTGGCAACGTGACTCGAATTCTGGTCTTCATGCTATTTGTTATACTCTGGACAACTCCGTGCTCTATTTAGTAATAGCGTGCTGTGGTGTGCGGTGGGGATCCCTACCGCGTTTGCGGTTCGAACCTCCGTTTGCAGGGGCCCTCTCAGAACTTCACAACAGATGAATGGAGTAGACTGACAGATTGACAACGGCCCCTGAGGATGACCACCTCCCACCCTCCTGCCTTCGGCGCCTTCCCCCCTTCAATCAGAATCCGCGTCGGATTTTGAACTTCAAAAGACAAAACATCCGTTGTGAAAGAACAAGTAATGTCTCTTAAGCTCCCATTTTCCGGGCAAAAAAATCATAATTATTTCGGAGCAATAATGTTTCGTTCTGGTCTAGGATGATGGAGATCGGGTATGAGAAATATTATGATTTTTGGCGTGTTAGTAACGTTTTGTGTTTTGGGTTGACTCATCTCGGAACTTTGAAGGTTCCCCGAGAGCTTAGTTCTTTTCTTCTACAGTTTGAAAAGGGTTAATAACGTGATTTGCCGCCTATTCAGCGTAGGACATGCGTGCTCCCAATTAAATTTGCGTGAAAAATACACTTTGTGTAAAGCAGTCCTACTGCTGCTGCTGCGCCAGAACTACTTTGCGGATTCTGCCCATTGACAAAAAATGCAATGGCATTGCGAATACTGGTTGACAAAATGCAAAGGCATGCGCGAATATAACGCTATACGAATTATGCATGCGTCTAAATTTTGCCGGCCCTGTGGCAGCGGGACTGTATCATGTCAAAAACGTCAGTGAAAAAAACGACGGCCGCGATCTCACTGATCATCACATTGAACGTGCTCAGCGTTCGCAGGGGCCACAGAATATATTAAAACACTGTACAAATTCGCGAATTCCAAATTTCTATCATCATCATTCCAGGAAATTCCAGGAAAAAAAGTTCACATCCAAACTTCCCAATTCTCACAATTTGGCAAACAAAATTTCTCTTAATAGTACTACCAGTAACAAATTCCTACGAATTGTTTTGCTTAACGCCAATTTCTCACCGAATACGATGGCAATGCACACGCAAGATCTGAAGCCCCTCCTCACATCAGATCGGCTGGCTCACCCGATCAGAACGAGAGCCAGTTTCGCCCTCCTCCGCAGATTCCTCGACAGCCTCTCCGACCACAAATTCGCGCCCCGGTTCTGTACCCGAAACAGAGTCCTGGACCAGGACTCCGTCTAGCGAAAAAATGTCTCCGGGGCCGTTTGGTTTTTGGCGTTTTTCATGTTTTCCACCCGCCTGACCGCCAGAACGTGCTTTCGAGTCCGGACTCATTCTCAAAATGGGTTTGCCTTTCCGCACTTTCGACGTCGTCCCGGTTGGAGAGACGCTATTCTGGGGCAGCTCGTCCTCAAAATGCACTCTCCTCTTGTTTTTCTGAGGTCCTATGCCGAGTCCCTGTTTTTCGCTGAGTCGTTCAACCTCGAGCAAGTTGAGCTGGAACGGTCGCCGGTCCCCAAGCCGCAAAACCTCACCCCCGGACGGCAGGTCTAGTGAAAACTCGGCAGGTTCGCTCATCTCTTTCACGACCCCACCACCACCGACGCCCCGGGCTTCGAGGCCCGGACTCTCCTCCTCCTCGAACTGAATCAGCTTCGTGTGCGTCTGTTCCGGGCTGCGCGGCGGGCGTGGTTGATAGTATTCGCCGGTTTGGGGACTATTATTCTCCCCCGAAGTTGTGGAAACGGGCGGGCGCACAATCCTGTTCTGCACGTGGTAACGCGGTGCTCCCATTTTAACTGGGCAAATAATTCATAATTCTTACGGAGCAATAATGTTTCGTTCTGGTCTAGTATGATGGAGATTGAAAAATATTTATTAAATATTTTTTTGAAAATTTCATATTTTTTTGCTCAGTTAAAATGTGCTTACGGTAACGCGTCCCCTGTTTCTCTTCCTCTTTGTTTAAAACCGGTGACGTCCCCCTCTGTCTCTTGGCCGATTGCGGGGTGGAGAATTGATTTTTCTTCGTCTTCGCAACGAGATTAGACCCACGGCGCTTCCTTTTTTCGGGGCTCTGCTGCGGATGAAGAAGAGTTTTCTGATTTTTTAAGAGAGCGGAGCGAGGGCCATTTTGGCTTGTGCTGGAATCGTCGTTATCATTCTTATAATGTTTCAGAATTCCCATTACGCAGGTCAAAAACTCGCTTTTCCTCGGCTTTCCCTCCTCGTTCTCACACCCTTTCGACTCCTCGGTTCCTTCGCTTTTTCCCCGAGGGGGGCCCTGCTGCTGCTGCTGTGCGGGAAAACTCTCGAGGAGGAGACCCTTTTCCGGTGTGAGGAATTCAGACGCGCCTTTGTGAATGGGGCCCTGCCAGGGGGTGGCTAGTTTAGCCGGAGAGAGGTTTTCGGCAAAAGAACCTATCTTCGCATCATCTTGGTTTGTCACCTTCGTGATTTCTTCTGGATTTTCGTGATTTTGTTCGGGCGCCAAAAATCTCGCAAACCCCTCTTTCGTGGGCGTTGTCGTTCGCTTCAACTGTTTCTTCCGCTCGAATTTTTTTTCTTTCCTTCGGGCTTGCCTGCGCCCCGTGAACACACGATTCTGGCCTAAAAAGAAGGAAGGCACCTGCTCGGCCGGGTGTTCGGGTAGCTCAGGGGGAGGAAAGAACATCTGAAGACTGGGATCCTCCACCGGCATCGCGTGGAGGTTCATCTTTTTCTTGCGATCGCGGCCCGTACGCCGTCTGACATCATGAATATTTCCGAAGGAGGGAATGCCCGGCTGCTGCATCTGTTGAGGTGTGTGTCCCGCCCGCACAGGCGGTCTATTATGCGAGCCCAGGCTCAGCGAGGGTTTCGAGAGGAGAGATCCCTGGTTTATGGGCGTGGCTAAAGAATCAGATGGGTCGAGCGAGGTTTTCGACGAGACTGGAGAATATTTTGGGGCGTAGCGAGGAAAGAATGAGATTCCTCCACCGAACCGGGGGACTTCAAAAAAGGACGGGACCCTTCCCCGTACTTTATATCGGCGATCGCCGGCTTCATGCGTGTCAATTCTTCCAACGTCTTCTTCTCCTATTATCAAGGCATCGTTGTTCACGTCTTCGTTCGCCATCTGTTTTTCCTCCTCGTGCTCCTCCTCCGCATGGTTCTCCCCCGGTCGTCCCTGTACATTCCCGCTATGTTCGCCGTTTTCTATTTCCGCAGGAGAGCCGCGGAGGGGCGATTGCTGTATCTGGGCGACAATGTTGTGATCGTCGAGATTGCTGAAGGTGACCAACCTCCCCGGTTTGGCGTGGAGGAAAGGGCCTGCGTGGATATTGTCGTCATCTTTCTCCAAGTTTCCGGAATTTTTTTTATAATAGGCGTCCCGCTTGCGTAGTACGTGGGATGATTCAGAGTTATCGTGGCCCCGGGAAGACCCACCCAAGGAAGACTCGGTGGCCACATTTTAACTGGGCAAATAACTCATAATTCTTACGGAGCAATAATGTTTCGTTCTGGTCTAGTATAATGGAGATTGAAAAATATTTATTAAATATTTTTTTGAAAATTTAATATTTTTTTGCTCAGTTAAAATGTGCTTACGAAGACTCGGTGGCCTCAAAAATGTCTTCCAGTTGCGCGAACAGATGCCCTTCCGACAGACGCTGGAGTTTGCTCCCTGTGAATCGGCCTCCGGTAGAACCGCTGCTGCTAAGGTTGGGGCTTGACGAAGGGGAGGAAAGGGGGCGGAATGTGTTTTGTTCCGAGTCTTCTATTCTCTTCTCAATGGGAGGAGGAGGCCGCGCCGGGGGATTTGCGGTCTTCACACTGCGACCCAATAAGCTGGTTCGTCGTGACACCCGCTTGCGACGACAAAACTCGCATCCTCCCGCGAGTACCGGCTGTACGGGTCGCATATTGGACACGCAAAACACGGATACTGTCATGAGAAGTGCCGTCCTTCTCATCATCATCATCATCATCATTGCGGTTGCTGTCATCATGTTTTATACGTCTTTTCACGGATGTTTTATGTATAGTTTTTTCCGGGTTGTACAAAAGGGACAGTGTGCAGTCCAGTCTGTTCCTGGCCGCCCCCGGGACCGTTGACAGGAGTCTCTCAATAGTTTCTGGTCTGCGTCGTCAGGAATGAAATCGGGGTATAGTGTTCCATTATTGCATTATTGATGGTGTGGGAACTCGCAATTCGACAACTTAATAGTTCCCGCAAACTTCATCCCTCAATCACACTCACGATCCGCGAACACACCTTCTGCACCAATCTCCCCCCCCCATTTCCTTCTTCACCTAATGTAATATCTTGCGATAGTACCCCATTGAAACAAGCCCCTCCCACCCTCCCAGCCCTGTTAGGCCGACACAATGACAAGACCAAGACAGACTACGAGCTGCAAGTCAGGATTCGAGTCAAAAGAGTTTTTTCAAACAGTCAATCGTATTTTCGGGCATGCATGATTGTTGGGTTGGGTAGTCTTCATATTTCACAGACGAGGAGCAGGTAAAATATTCAATATTGGACGGGTAATTTGGTCCCCAGCTGCGACCGTGGAACACTTTCGGCGTCGCAGCAGATTTATTTTGGCATGCAGATTTATTTTGGCATGCAGCAAGACAAGAAATCCTAACAAAAGTAGTCAGCAATTCCTCGATTCAAATATCATCGTAGTAGTCACGCTGGTACCTGTTGGACAAATCGGGATCACGAATCCGCGGCCCCATAACCGAATCCCCGACCTGCGCGCGTGGTTTTCTGCGATCCGGGGAAAACTCAAATTCGGGGGGCTGACGACCACCGTCCGTTGAACCCCCGGTCGCGTTGTCTGTGTGCGGCGCGCGAAATTGAATAGGGCTGCAGTTTGGGGAGATGAAGGGGGTCTTCTTCGTCGGGGTTTTTTCTTCGGCAAAGATGCCGTTGCCGTATTGGTAAGTACATTTTAACTGGGCAAAAAAATATTAAATATTCAAAAAAATATTTAATGAATATTTTTCAATCTCCATTATACTAGACCAGAACGAAACATTATTGCTCCGTAAGAATTATGAATTATTTGCCCAGTTAAAATGTGAGAACCGGATTTTCCCACTGCATTTTGATTGTACGGAAGGCCATTCTTCCAGATTTCGTAGTAGCTACCCGACCCACGGCGTTGCTTTTGCCGGATGTCATCGCGCTCCCCCCGATCGTCCTCCCGCCGGCGGAGGACCACTGGGTCGTCCTCAACCTCCCGCTGGAATCGTCCCTTCCCCATCATCATCCCGCCGCCCCCTGTTTGCCGCCGCTGCATCCGGTGTTTGTGAGACGGGAGGAGCGCGTTTTCGTGCCGCTGCTGCTGCTGCTGCTGCTGCTGCTGAAAATCCAAATCGTCACGAAGAATACTCGCCAAGTGCACGCTCTGGGTGGTTGACGGCTGATTTTTGTAAGCACATTTTAACTGGGCAAAAAAATATTAAATATTCAAAAAGATATTTAATGAATATTTTTCAATCTCCATTATACTAGACCAGAACGAAACATTATTGCTCCGTAAGAATTATGAATTATTTGCCCAGTTAAAATGTGAGCACCTGATTTTTCCTCTGTCTGTCGCGAGTCTGGTCGCACCAGTTCATGTTGCCGAGTGGGGATCCCATTTCTTCAATTTCTGTAGCACTTAGATCATCGGGGAGGTCACGGAGGCTGGAGACGTTTAGATCCACGCCCAGATCATCGGCATTATCGTCGTGATTTTCAGTTTCCGACCCCTGGAAGGATGAAGAAGGGGAATCGTTCTCATGGTTGTTGTCCAGTTGTTTCTGTTCCTCCGAATTGCGTAACTCCGAATCATAGTCCGAATGGTACCGCGAATCGTAGTCCCCGCCATCCCCTCCTCTTTGGTCCACGCAATTCAACTGCGTAAGGGGCCTCCTTCGTTTCTTGAATGCCCGTCCGTTGTTATTATTGTTCTTCGTCTGATGCTGCTGCTGGTGCTGCTGCAACAGCTGCTGCTGCTGCTGCTGATGTGGGATCCTTCCTGAGCCATGCTGGCACTGTTCTTCCTCGTAGCGGTCGTCGAGGGGCAGAAATCCCGATCGCTGGGCTTCAAAGAGATCCAACTGCTCCCCCATATGCGTGAAAGGGTTGTTTCTGTCTTCCTCTTGTGAAAGTTTCGCTTCTTGCAATCCCCGGCTTCCTTCACGCAGTCGTGGATTCACCATGGAGTATTGTCTCTTCGACTTCCTCTTCTTCGAGACGAACGTGATCCTTTCTCCTCGACTTTTTTTATGAAGCTCATTTTCGCGGCCGTCTTCCCTTCGTCTTCGTCGGTGCGAGTGAGATTGGAAGAACTCGGGATGTAAGTCGAGGAAACGTTGGCGCGCACCGTGGGTATTTTTGGAAAATCCCCCTTCGTAGGGTTGGAAATCCTCAGGCTCCATTGAGGAGTTTACGCTGCGCCCGTGGGGACTCCCCTCATGGGGATCATCGTCATCTTCTTCTTCTTCTTCGAAGACGGGGAATTTTTTGAATGGGGAAATTTTTTTCGGAGAAACTTTTTTGTTCGAAGTCGAGGGAGGGGAGAGTTGCTGCTTCTTTTTTCTCAAGATGATGATCCTCGGCCCCAGGTTTCCCGTGTTCACCCTCCCTCTTTTGCCAATCGTGCCGCCTCGATGATCATCATCGTCGCCCAAGTTGGCAACGTCGCTGCCCTCTCTGCTGGTGTAGCTGTTTTCTTCCTCAGAGGAGGATGAAGAGCTGTTGTCATTTCCCCTGCTTCTGCATCTACCAGAATCGAGATGTTTTTGCCTCTTTTGCCGAAACACCGTTTCTTCGACTGCATCACTCGGGGGGAGTGGTGAATAGTGCTGCTTGAATTTGACCTGATGCTGATGCTGCTGTCCTCCGCGCCCGATCCCTGCTTCCGCTCGCGAATTGGGGGAGGAAAGTTCTGACCGGATCGTCAATTGGGAAGAGTGGGAAGATCGGCGGGATGTAGGGCCATTCACGTTGCGATCGTGAGTGAGTGTATTGTGCGGGGGCGTCCACGTCACATCATGGGATTGTTTTTCGGAACTCAAATTGATTTGGCTTCGAAGATTCACGCCATCAGGATGGGCCGACTGTTTGTCGCGACCGTTGTTCGAAGATTTCGACCCCCTAGTATTTGTCCCCCTGACCAAAATTGTCCGCATCTCCTTCGTGTTGAGACTGGCGCCCCGTCTGCCGCCCGAAGGAGGAGCCATGGTGTTCGCATCGATGGAGAAAGTTTTCAATAGTCCGTTTGACGCCCACTCGCCGCCCTCTTCGGAATCGTCTGCAGAATAGCGCGGAGTTTCCTCCTTCTGCCGATTCGCCAAAAACTGCTGGAAGTCGACCATTGGGTTTTTGCTGGGCAGCAAATTCCGCCGCTGTCGCTCCTCTCCAAATTGCGCTGTTTCCTTCACGAGGTGAAGGTATCCATTCCGAGGAGGAGCCTGTTTTTTTCCGAGGGGCGGATTGTAGGGCGCAACCTGGCGTTTTCTCACTTTGGTCGTCGTCTTCTTCTTCTTGCGGTCGGAATCCTGTTTCTGCTGCTTCTGGTCGTTCGACGTGGGTGCGTCGATCCGTTCAGAGTCATACCTGCTATGATCACAGCCGTGCACATTCTCATTCGGGGAGTGGCCATTCATCTGCTTATGCAGTGGTTCGATCACATCAGCCCCGCGTCTCCTGTGAAGTTGCAGGCGTATCGCATAGACCACAAGGGGGGGCTGCGTTGGCTGATCCTGCTGGCGATGAAATATTAACGCAATATGAATGAAAAGTGATGGGAGGCGAATGGGGCGCATTTTGTTTTTTTTTCTATTTTCTTTGAATCTATATAAATGTTATAGCCGCGACTACAGCCTCGTGTAACAATAGTACTTCTGGCTGGGTACTTCGGGAATTATGTCATAGTTCAGACAATGCAAATGCAGAGTTCTGCTTTCACAACAGTGTGTCTCCGATTTACATCGCGGATGCTCATTTTTCTACCGGGAGGTTTGTTTTCATGCCGGGGGACTATTGAAACTGCCGGGGGACTATTGAACCTCGGTTTGACCGCGACCGAGTCTGGTAGTTGTGTCCAGTGCCTATTGTCCGGGTAAAAACATCAGAATTCTTTCGTATGAGAAGTATTAGATACTTCTCATACCCGATTTTCGATCTCCATTATACTAGAGCAGTGAGAACGAAAAATTATTGCTCCGCAAGAATTATGATTTTTTTACCCGGACAAGTTCCTGGCTAGTGGTTGTTCGACTGGCGTACAAAGACCAGAGGGTCGCGCTGTTTCACGATCGTTAGTGGGAATGGAAACTGAATAGGAATCACACCATCATCCGTCAGACAATTTGCCGCGCCCCACACATTAGACAGATTTTTCATTATACTAGACCAGAACGAAACATTATTGCTCCGAAAGAATTATGATTTTTTTACCCGAAAAAAAAAAAAGCAGCTGGTCATCCCCCATCTTCGCACCCCCCTCGAATCCGTTCCAGAACACACCCAAAACTCGGCCAGAGTAAAGTTTTGTAGAGAAAGATGAAACAATTTGAAGTTTTGAATTAAGAAAAATAGGAACAACGTGCATGTTCAAATGTGAATAATCTGTCTCAATAGCAACAACGTGAATAATAGGAAATGTCTCAATGTGAAAAATAGGACGAACATGAATAATCTGTCTCAAATGTTGTAATGAATAAACACATAGTCATTTAATATGACGCTTCAAAAAAAAAGATAGTTTTCGTTTCGCAATTGCCTCAATGACAATATTACCGAGTATCCTTTGTACTAGGTATTATTTGGTGTTGTGTTTTTTTCCCCACTAAATTTACTTCCAGCATACGATCACAATACACTCACAAAAACAACGAAAACGGCAAACGCCACCAGAACCCGCATTTGTCGTCAACCGCTAGCTGACTATCGGATGAATTACAACTGTGGACCCCATCTCACCGGGGCCTTCTTCGCGTTTCTGGCCCGCTTTGATCTCAACTGGGCAAATAATTCATAATTCTTACGGGGTCGCAATAATGTTTCGTTCAACTTCTGGTCTAGTATAATGGAGATTGAAAAATATTCATTAAATCTTTTTTTGAATATTTAGTATTTTTGTTGCTCAGTTAAAATGTGCTTACCACCTTACCACCCGTTGCCTAGTAGATTCCTACGTTATCGGCGGCAGCGTCTCCCTCCCCTCCACCGCGCTGCTCCTGCCGCTCGTCTGGCTTCTTCTTCCACAGAAACGCCCCTATTACAGAGTGGGCCAAAACACTGTACATTTTCGGGCAACAAAAATCATAATTCTTACGCAACTACTAATGTTCGTTCAACTTCTCCTTAATGATAATGGAGATCGATCGAAAAAAATGAACAGTGTGCGCTTGGCCCACTCCCCCTATTAGACAGAGCAGGAACACCACCGCACCGCCAATAACCGTCATAGAGATTCCCGACTTCTTGCTCGACTGCGGTGCAGCCTTGGTGGTCGTGGTGCTGTGCACTGCATTTCGACCCCGGGGCAAATAATTCATTATTCTTACGGGGTCGCGGCCATAATGTTTCGTTCAACTTCTGGTCGACTCGTATATTATGGAGATTAAAAAATATACCTTCTAGATATTTCCCAATTAATTGCCCCGGAGACATGCGCTTACACTCGTGGTGCTGATGGTGGTGGTGGTGGTGGTGGTGGTCCTAGTGCGGCGCGGCGCCGCCCCCGTCTTCGTCGTGGTCGTGGTCGTGGTGGTCGTAGTCGTGAAAATGCAGTAAATCGAGAACTCCCAATTCTCCGGGAACAGCTTAGAACGCACGTAAGAACCTTCCGTGACCTGAGCTTCGCAGGGCTTCGGTAGCTTGAAAGAATCGACCTTGACAATGCTCAACGCGTCGGCGGACTGCGTAACCTTGTACACGTAGGGTGGATGGAAGTCGGGGAAGTCAATGTCCCCCCCAGGGCGACATACCTTTGTGGGCGAAGAACCCCACACATCGGAGCCGCCACTATACCCCGAAGTGGGGAAAATCCCGAAAGGTACGTCCCCGTTCCCATACACGTAGTCAGGCCCAAGATACGGAGAACCTTCGTCAAATTCTTCCAGTTTCCGGGCAAAAAAATCATAATTATTTCGGAGCAATAATGTTTCGTTCTGGTCTAGGATAATGGAGATCGGGTATGAGAAATATTATGATTTTTTTGTTAGTTCCTTTCTTCCCCGTCTCGCCAATTGCTCGTATTCCCCAAAGTAAGGGCCCTTCTCCGCCCCAAGATACGTCGGGCATGTTAGTAAAATACATTTTAACTGGGCAAAAAAATATTAAATATTCAAAAAAATATTTAATGAATATTTTTGCAACCTCTCCATTATACGAGTCGACCAGAACGAAACATTATTGCGACCCCGTAAGAATTACAAGGTTGGGGCGCCGGCGTTGCGCGCGAAGCTTGCGAAGTGACGACTCCGCGCCACTTCGCGCCATTTCTGCTTTAGGACTCTGCCGCAAAACGCGTCAGATTTTGATTTTTCGCGGTTCTGCGTCGGTGAGCGCGGAGGCCATATACATTTCAAAACGCCGCGGGTGCGCCCCAAAATGATCTAAAATTGTCGCTCTGCTCCATTCAAAAACACGCTGGCTGCACGTGGAGTAAGTGAAAATGCGAATGATGGAAAATGGGCTCAAAATGCTCAGCGCCCGAATATGCGGGAAAAATGGGGGGCAAAATGGGGACAAACTCGGGGCAAAACGCCCCGGGTACACGCGAAATAAGTCAAAAAAGGGACAAAATGATGGCAAAATGGTTAGCGCCCGAATGGGAGGGCAAAATGGGGGCAAATCGAAGGCAAATCGAGGGCGAATTGAGGGCAAAATGGGGGCAAAATGAGGGCAATTCCCATTCGGTGTGAAAAAAACACTTTTTAAACCCCGCCCATAAAAACGGGGTCTAATTTTTAAAACTCGTATACTCGGCGCAAATAATTGAAGCCGCTCCCATAAAACGTGAAAAAAAATGAAAACTCGTATACTCCGTCCAAAAACTTGAATCGCGCCCATAAAACGCGCACAAATTTGAATCCGCGTCCACAAAAAAATCGGAAAATCCGATTACCGGCGTATACAACGTGTTTGGTGAAATGTCGAAATTATTATCGTTCTGTATATGTATACATAATGAATTATTTGCCCAGTTAAGATGTGAGCACGGCATGTTAGCCCTTTCAACTTCGCCTTAATTCCCGACTTCTTCCACCCCTTCTGCTGCTCCGTTGCTGGAATTTTCAGGGTAAGCACATTTTAACTGAGCAAAAAAATATGAAATTTTCAAAAAAATATTTAATAAATATTTTTCAATCTCCATCATACTAGACCAGAACGAAACATTATTGCTCCGTAAGAATTATGAATTATTTGCCCAGTTAAAATGGGAGCACGTTTTCAGGAACGTCAGCTTAGATACAATGCCGGAGTAGTTCTTGCAGTTCTTCCATCTGCTGGGGTCTTCACCGATTCCGCACTCCACCGATTCCGCGCGGTTTTTCTCGGGATAGTTTCGGGTAAATAATTCATAATTCTTACGGGGTCGCGGCCATAATGTTCGTTCTGGTCTAGAATAATGGGGATTGAAAAATATTTATATTGTTTTAATTTTTATTTTTAAATATTTTTAATAAGGAATTATAAGATTTCTCAAATTTTTAAACATTTTACAATTACCTATTCCGAGAAAAACCTCTTACCACTCCACCATCGTGCTGAGACTCGGCCTATCGTCTTTAGTATCTCCACTGGGTCTCTCCTTAGTCTTCCGAGAGACCCAGATGGCAGTAGTGGGGTGTTTTCCCAATTCCAATGGATCCCAAAAGCTTTTGGGGATGACCATGTGGGCATCTTGTGAAACGTCTGTTACGACCGTGCGTGCATCTCGACTCCGGGGCAAATAATTCACAATTCTTACGGGGTCGCGGCCATAATATTAATGTTTCGTTCAGGTCGACTCGTATAATGGAGATCCAAAAATATTCATTTGAGAAATTTGACAATTAATTAATTGCGACCACGGAGAGATGTACTTACTGTTACGACCGCTGTCTCGAGGCCCTCGCTTGACACCAGCCTCCCGCTTTGCGCGGTTTCCTCCTCCGCGAGAGACGAAGAAGAAAAAGGTGATTTGGAGGATCCGGGGGGCGGCAGCCGCACGACTGGTGATGATGATGCGGAAGAAATGGGGGACATCATCACCCCCGCGTCCTCGCGCAATGCGACGGAGGTGATAGT
>Ga0099798_10190_pt1 | contig 20380 bp, 14 predicted proteins | sample Uncmet_Sort29A_1_FD_89870 | JGI IMG/M metagenome (GOLD analysis project Ga0099798, IMG submission 89870) | Marine eukaryotic communities from CALCOFI LINE 67, Pacific Ocean - CN13ID_Sort29A_1 | ecosystem: Environmental > Aquatic > Marine > Oceanic | place: Pacific Ocean: Monterey Bay | collected...
CTAGCGCACAGATTTGTTACTTGAAAAAGTGAAGACAGTCATCGTCATACTAAAATTCGCTCGCGGGCGGATGGATAATTGCGCGTGATTTGTTGTTGATTCAGTGATTTAATGAAACGTGGGCTCATCGTCTTCGGTCGCATCGTTTCTTCGATCTTATACAGTTCAAATAATTCATGAAATTTTTATTCATATTATGTATGCGTTTGTCTTTAAATAATCTCAAAACAATTCAACATTCTACGTCATTCAGCGCTGATTCTGAGAATCACGTGCGTTATTTTTTTAAAGTTCAAGTTAAATTTGTTCAAAACAAACGACGCACACAATTAATTTTTTGCCAAAATTACAAAATTAAGTCTCACAAGTTGTTTCAGACGCGGTAAAAGTAGAAAAGTTAAAAGTTTTGTAGAACAATGTTGCCTCTTTTTGACGCGGTTGAGCATGCACATGCCGTGCATCCAGACAGCCACACACAACCTGCTTGGGACCCGATGTGGCTCAAAATCATAGTGGTCTTGTGTTGCTTGTTCGCCGGCGTATTTGGTGTTGTAATTCCATTTGTGCTCGCGAAGCAGCAAGACAATCGGGGGCATACGCCGGGTATGCATAAGCAAGGAGCTATCCAGGCGTATAGTTTAGCGTTCAGCGGAGGTTTACTACTAGGATTGGCGTTGTGTCATATGTTGGCGGAGAGTTGCGATAAGTTTTTTAAGTTGAATGGGTCAGGCAAGGAGGCATGTTTTTTCGCCAGCGCGGGCCTTGTGATTATGCTTACTTTACAAAGCTATACGTATAGAATTGTTAATAAAGATAAAGATGGAGAGGATCTAGCAGGTGCGCCGGGCTGCTGTGTGCATGATATTGAGACGGCAGGAGCTCATGCAAGACGGGCGCCGTCACTTGAGGAGACAATTATTAATTCTCCAAGGATGATGGCCGCGCAGGAGGGCGCCGCTAGGAGGCTATCATTAGGTTTGACGCATGTTAATTCGGAACCTCAGACTACATCGAATGGCGCATATGTTGATTTGCCTTCTTCGCCGCGTAGTTATAACCCACACACTCCGACTAGAGGTAATAAGTTAGATGGCCGCATACAAGCCTTTTTGCCGACGCAAATTTCATTGTTAGTTGCGCTAATCGTGCATTCGTTTATCGAAGGATGGGCGCTGGGTTTGCAGAAGACACCGGACCAGGCGTTTTTGATGTGCTTTGCGATTTGTCTGCACAAAGCTTTTGCAGGGTATGCGCTAGGTTCGGCATGGGCATCAAGTGGCAGGACGTTATTGCAGTCGCATCATATGATCTACTTTTGCTTGGCAAGCCCTCTAGGATGCATCATTGCCAGTTTAGTTATGGAAAAGGCCAGCATCGTGTGGACGTCGCGGTTAAATTCGTTGGCCGCAGGTACAATGCTTCATGTCGGCGCACATGAAATTTTGGCGCCAATTTTGCATTCGGCGCCGAAAATGTCTATTGCTGTAGTTGCCGCCGTGGCGGGGTTCGTCACGATCACCAGCGTTGATCATTTCAAACACACGTTGCATTAGATTTACCAGTCTTATTCTAACATCTTAGAAGATAAATTTGAATTTCAAGATTCAAAATTAAAAATTCAATTTGGATTTTGAAGTGAAGCGCGGAAGTTACAAACCAACAGTACGAATTTTTATCATAACGTCAGGGACGTAAAATTATTTTGTCATGCCATAATAATTTCTTCACGATGTTTTTTTTTGCTCGTAAAATGTTGTTATCAAAAACGTTTTGTCAGTATGGGTGAAGTTGTGTTGTGGTGTAATTTGTCTGAAATTATTTCGTCATAATCAGAAAGTTCAATTTCTTATATTTCACGCAGACGCCAGTGCAGTACAGTTTATTAAAACAGTAAACGTCTCAAAGTTAATTAAGTTCAAGTTTAGGGCAATCCATTGAAAATGAGTATACGGCATAGCGTAGAGCTGCCGAGCCAATCCGCATTTTGCGAAATACTCGACGACACCGTAAGTCTCGCGGACAGCTTACGCGAACCCGCTACACCACAGCAGGCGGCAGAGCGACGGAAGCATCAAAATAAAAATCGGAAGTACAACTGGACGTTATGGGGTGAGCGGGCGCAGAATTTATGGTTACCGCTTAGTCAGAAGAGTCAACGAGTTGCGGAGCAGCTGCTGCGGCAGACGGTTGCGGATCATGAGGCGAATGGCGGGGTTAATTTGAACAGCGATGACACCGACATACCAAAAAAGATACATCAGGTTTGGTTAGGTCCGAAGGCTTTTCCGATCGCGGCGCACAAAGATAGGACCACCTTCATGGAGGCTCATCCGGAGTGGTCGTACCATTTGTGGTGTGAGGATTTCGTACCGGGACTTTTAGAGCTCTTCACGACGTATTTTCATGAGGGAGAGAATATTTCAGATATTGTCGCGGTAGTTTCGAACAAAAGATTAAATCCAGCGTATCGTAGTGATATCGTCAGGCTGATCGCGATTTACGTTTACGGCGGCCTTTACGTCGACACAGATTTTACGTGCGTCAAGCCGTTTGATTTACTACACGATTGCGGAATAGGATTCTATTGCGGTCTAGCTACGGTAGGCGCGTTTGAAATCAACAACGGAATTTTCGCAGCGCGCGCGAAGCATCCACTTACGAAGTTTTTGCTTGAAAGGGTTTTAATCGACTGGGAGTCCTGGGGAGGTGATGATGTGCCTGCGAGTACGCGGGCGGCGCAGCAGATTCCTGCGCTAGCGCAGATGTTACAGTTAGGAGAAAAAACTACAAACCACCATGATGAAAATAAATCGCCTACGGATATTATTCAAGATACCGGTCCCGGGTTTTTTACTCGCGGCGTTTTTGCTTTCCTAGATCTTGCAGAGGCGCATCATAAAGAGACGGGTGAGTTTCATGATATTGTTGTTTTTCCGGAGGACGTTTTCTTTCCGCTGCCGAATGAATATAAAATTAACAAACAGCGCGAGCAGATTAAATTGTCCTTCGATGAGAGTGACGAGTCGAATGGGCTTTTATCAAAGGCGGGTAAGCGGGATTGTTGTCTCACGGATGAGGATATAAATCAGTTTCTGACCGGCCGCAGTATGGCGGTTCATAAGTGGGCTTGCAGTTGGCAGGATTAAATCATTTCAATTGATCGATTTTGAATTTTTTGAATGGACAAACGTTTTGAAAGTGGAGAATCATCATCTTTGGAAGTCATGTCGGACATTCAATGTTCGTTGTCTCGTCAGTCGTTGTCGTTATAATTTTTGTTGCCGCGTGACGTGGCCGTTTTCAAATTTGAAAGTTCAAAAGCTGAATGATTTGTCAACGTTTTTTGTTTTTGGTTCAACGTTTCTCTCGGGTATTTTCATCAGCGTTTCAGAACAAGACCAGTTTACATGCACAAAACGAATATATCATCAGTGACATTTAGAATTGGTTACGTCCTCAAAAAATACAAACCGTTTATAGTTTTCGAAGATGTTTGATCAGATACGCACGCATGAATGCGAAAACGCGCATGCAGTACGCACGGAGATTTTGAAAGCTAGTGCGATGGTGCGAGCTAGAGACGGGGCTTCGGGGGCGTTGAACAACCTGACAGCACTCCAGCGCGGTATGAAGAGTGAGGAGTATGAAAAGCGCTTTTGGAATGCTGCTGGCGTTGGCGACGTACACGAAATCAAATGGTTGCTCTCGCAGCGCGATATTCAGTTCGACGTCAATAAATGTTTTCGTGGCCAAAGTGCGGTTCAAGTTTTGTTGAGATCGAGTTGGGTAGCCACGGCTGATGATTTTATCCAATTCGACGAATGCTTGCAGTTGCTGGTGAAAGATCCGCGCGTAGAATTTAATCTTGCCACCGAGCACTGCAATGTGAAAAACAGGCTCCTGAACAGAGAGTGTTTGCTGAAGTGCATAGCCAAATGCGATATGAGGCTCTCGCGTTGCAAACGCCAATTTTGCGAGATAGCCATCGGCGGTTTTCACGTTGATGAATTGCAACTAGCGTTCAACACGACGCGAGTTCTAGACGGTGTCGATTTCGTTCCGCAAGTTCTAGACAGAATCAAACACCATATCGAAAATGTTCATGCGAGGTTCATCAGTAATTGGCTTATTGACGATTTTGCCAAGTTGGTAGATGTTGTAATGAGCAAACAAAATCAGCGGAAGGCAGAAGAAACGAAATCGGCATTGGAGAGCGCCAGAGAGATAGTTCGAAAGCAAATTTTACCCACAAGCGAAGTGCGGTCTGTGTTTTTGCCATTTGTGTGGCCAGTAATTCCACTCGCACACGTTGCCGCGGCTGAGGTCATCATACAGCAAATTGAAGCGTGCGAATTTGATCTTGATACTTTTGTCCACGACGCGGGAACGCTGAAGGATTGTCGCAATAATCAGGAAGAATTGTTGCTCATTCTACGGAAGTTCAGGGATCATCTTCAGAAACACGCCGAATTTGATCCGGCATCCGTAGATCCCAAAGATCTCGAGGTGGATGTACCCTTGGTGTGAATCGCTGAAATAGTAAAACGAATCCACATTGTTGTAGTTGGAAACGAAGTTACGTGTCAAATTTCGTCGGTCGTGTTGAATTATTTGTCTTTGAATATATGTATGATGATGTCATTGTCCAGAATTTGTTAACCAGACATTGCAACAACAACACATCGAATACAGCAAACAAGTTACCAAAACAAGCATCATCAAGTCGAAATCGAAAACACAGTTGACACCATTTTCAAAATACAATCATAGATTCAAGTAAAATTTAGACATGTTAGTCAAGGTGCACGTTCGCGAGAAGGCCTTTAACGTCCAATGCGGCGACGGTGGCCAGCGTATTTCCTGGCTCGGAAATGTCGGTATCTCGCGTTACGATCGTAAAAACGGCATGGAGGTCGGGATTCCGATGGATATCCGATTGGAAAATGGCACGCGCTTGAACATGGACGATCTCATCTGCTCACGCTTGTCCACCGATGCCGAGGTACATTTTGTTGATTTTCTGTTTCGACGATTTAATTTCATCGACATCGGTTTGTTCAAAATATTTTTCGATCTTGTAAAATTTTGTCGAAACGTAAAAACAGGTATGGGTGGTGTTGAAGGACGATCTCATTGGCTTGCCCGATCCGCTTACGCACCCCGCGTAAACAATTAGATTCAGATCTTTTAAACTTAGAGCAGCTTTAAGATAGTGACTGGCATGGTAAATTTGTACTTTAATCAAAATTATTTTTACACGTCCACATACAAAAGTATGCACTTTCGGCAAACACAATACAACCGATCACGGAGTCATCATCCATTTTGATTTTGCAATATCAGTCGTTGTAAAATTGTTGTATGTCTCTTGTTTCGCCAAAATGAATGAAGGCTATCCCAGTTTCACATGCACATTGGTTCAACATGATTTTCTTTTACGTCAACAGTCTTACAGACAGAAGGTTCAGTTGGAATTTAGTTTGTGAGTAAAACTAAGATGGCGACGCCGTTGCCCACTTTGTTATATTTTGGCTTCCGCGGCCGCGGCTTAGCTTCGCGCGTGGCGTTGTTCAATGCATTGGGCAAGGATGGTTGGGTGGACACCCGGGTGTCATTACCACGTTGGAAAAAGGCTGACAAAACTGCACAGCTTGGCCCCGACCGTGTCAACGCAGAGTACATTACAAACAACTTACCGCAGCTGAACCTTCCAGGTGGACACAAAATTAGTCAAAGCCAAGCTATCGCGCGCTGGGCGGCTAAGCAACAGCCAGCCTCTCTTCCGCAGCATTACATTCCGAATTTGTACCCATCCGACGCTACCGAGGCTTTACTAGTTGACGAGGCCGTTTCTGTTGTAGACCAAATTTTACAGCTCACGCCAAAAGATGCCGACGAAGACACCCGCGCTAAGAACCGCATTGCATACCAGGAGTCAGGTTTTTTTACGTGTCGGTATGGAATTATTAGAAGGGCGGCTTACCGAGTCTGGCGGTCCATTTTTACTTGGGAACCACCTTACCATCGCGGATTTGTTCGTGCGTAGCCCGTTATGTGATCTATTCGATTTGAAACAGTTTGACGGAGTTACAGATGAGTTTACGGACCAGTTTCCTCGCGTGCGTGACTGCGGCGTTGCGGTTCTCGAGCATCCTCTTCTGAAGGCGTATTTCGAAGCTGGCTACAAGTCTTAAGGTGGTTTATTAAACGATACGCGAATTAAAAATAAAAATGTATTATTAATTATTATAGAGCAACTAAGGGCGTGATGCTTATTGGCAGATCGAAATCGAACATGATCGTAAATCGCATTCTGCATTTTGTCATGTAATTAATTCAAATTTGGAACAATGAAAATTCATTAAAAGATCCATCAAGTCATTGATTCGTTCCCGTTCTCGTGCAGTCGTCACGTAGTTATGTAAATGAGTTCTGTAGATGTATTTCAAGTATGTTGTAAATGCTTGTATAAGTTCGTTGTAAAAGTTTTTGTAAGCTCGTTGTAAATGCTTGTATAAGCACGTTGTAAAAATTTTATAAGCACGTCGTAAAATAATTTATTGAAGTACTAAGACTATTAGTTCCATGCGTAAAAATTATTGTGCCATTTGCTTCCTGGTTCGTCACAATTTCTTCTTCCCAGTCTTTGAAAACAATTCCAATTTTACAAATTTAACGACTAAATACTAAACGACAAGTTAATAGCCTTCATTAGCGAAGTAGTTGTTTGCTTTAAAGTCTTCAGTATTTGTTTAGAAGCGATAGCACCTTGGAAATTTAAAATTTCATTTTCTAGTTGATAAATTGATAGCACAAGAGCGAAGCATCATGAGCGGTCATAATAGCGACGTGCGAAAGTTACGTATTTTTGTCACAGGCACCCGGGCGCGCGTGCCCGAGTTTGAGACAACCGCATACGGACGGCGTTCCCAAGTCGGGGGCAAGCCTAAGGTGGTTCCAGTCGGAGGCAGGCCTGAGCATTTTTCAAGTTTTTGCTCTTATATAATCAAGTCCGACCAGGAAAACGCTGTGGTATCTAGCGGAAGCCGGCGTCTTGGTTCCATCTCGACGAAGAAAACAGCCCAATACCAAGGTTTGATTTTTGGTATGCGGGCGTGTGCAAAGTTAGACGATGCACACCCCACGGATCTTGAGTTTGTATCGGATTTTTCTATGTGCGTGAATCATATGAAAACAACGTGTGAAGACGATAGTTGGAAAGCGTTCTACCATATTGCAAGAGGCCTCGTGGCTCACCTTGAGAGTCTGTCTTGGGTTCGCTCAATCGCATTTTCCCACGCGGCCACAGGAGATGTTGACATCGCCGCCGCTCATCAGTTGGCCAAAACGAAAGCCGGCGAGAAAATCGATTTGGATAATTTTAATTTGGACGCACTTACCTACTATCCAAATCTTTGCAGTATGTCTATTTTTTGCGTTGCGAAAGATGACGGCAGTTGGAGCTCTCCGTTTGCCGGTAGTAACGACATTGGAGCAATTGTGTCAGATCAAGCTATGTATATCGACGCCGATTATCTTGCGTCCACGCATGGTATTGAAACGTTTGAAATTCTTGAGGACCCAGGTCGTCTCAGCTGGATCGATGCTCGGGGAGGATCTTTTGAAGTTCTCGGCGTGTTCAAGGGGACCATCAAGCTCAAGGCAGATTTGATCGCCGGGTTTAAAATAGAATCTGTCGTCAATGTCAACCGTTTTGTTGTCGTTCACAAACTTCCAGTTCCGCTACATGTCCATGTAGGTGTTGATGAATCGAAACAAAAAATGAATTACGGATGGAAAGGGGTATCATGGACAAATTATTATGATATATCTTTCACGTCCGCGATTAAGAAGGTGGGGGATGATGGCGTTGAGAAAGTTCCGAAATACCCCCTGATGGCAAATTTCAAAAGGATGGCAAAGAAATACCAGGAACACCCTTTTTGGCACGTGAACCCGAGTGTTGAATTTGTACCCGTTGGCAAGCAGAGAATCATACGGGATCGACCCAAAGCATTAATCAACGCCGGGGGTGCCGAGATCGGCCAACCGCATCATTTTCATTCCGTCCAGCACGATGATTATTAACATTATTTGCACGAATGTTTCACATTTGCTTACGATTCCAGATCCATCAAGCCATTGATTCGTTACCAATACCCCTGTAGTCGTGTTTCGTAAGTTGTAGTAAAATTGTAAGTAAGTGTTGTCGTTCTTGTGTACGCGTGTCGAAAAATAATTTACGTTCGTAAAATTTTAATTTTCACAGTTTCCATTCGTAAAAATTGCGTCATTCGTTTCTGGTTCATCACGATTTCTTCGAATTTATATCTAGACTAAATTATTTGAAACATTGTCAGAACAACAGCAAATCGTCATGGGCGGCGTGGACACTAATAGCGACGTGCGAAAGTTACGTATTTATGTCGCAGGTAACCGAGCGTCCGTGCCCCAGTCGGAGGCAACCGGACCTGGGCATTTTCAAAGTTTTTGCTCGTATATAATCAAATCCGACCCAGAAAACGTGGTATCTCTCGGAACCCGGCGTCTTGGTTCCATCTCGACGACGAAAACGGCCCAATACCAAGGTTTGATTTTTGGTATGCGCGCGTGTGCAAAATTGGGCGATGCACACCCCACGGAGCTTGAGTTTGTATCGGATTTTTCTATGTGCGTGAATCATATGAACGCAACGTGTGATGACAGTAGATGGAAAGTTTTCTATCACATTGCCAAAGGCCTCGAGGCTCATCTGAAAAATCTTTCTTGGGTGCGAGCAATTACGTTTTCCCACGCGGCCCGAGGAGATGTTGACATCGCCGCTGCTCACAGGTTGGCCAAAAAGAAGGCCGGCCAGAAAGTCGATTTGTATAATTTCAATTCGGACGCACTTACCTACTATCCAGATCTGTGCAGTATGTCTATTATCAGGGTTGTGGCTGCTGATGGCGACAGTTGGGGCTCTCCGTTTGCCGGTAGTTTTTCCGCAATCTCAACATTGGCTCAGGACCAAGCTATATACATCGACGCCACTTGTCTTGCTTTCCTCCGTGGTTTCAAAGCACTCGAAACTCTTGAGGACCCAGGCCCTCTCAGCTGGATTGATGCTCGGGGCGGATCTCTAGAAGTTCTCGGGTTGTTCAAGGGTGCTGTCAAGCTCAAGGTGAATTTGATCGCCGGGCGTGATGGAAGCGATGAAACTTCCGTGGTCAACATCAGCCGTTTTGTGGTCGTTCACAATCTTCCAGTTCCGTTACATGTCCACGTAGCTGATGATGATGGTCACGAATGGAAGGGTGGCGAATACGGCCCTGAGAAACTTACACCTAAATTCCCCCTGATGGCAAATTTCAGAAAGTTTCCAAAAAAATACCAGGAGCACCCTTTTTGGCACGTTAACCCGAATGTTATTTGGAGACCCGCTTACAAGAAGAGATTCCTCAAGGAGCACCCCGAGTACACGATCGTGCCTGGGCAGATGACTACTGGCCAACCACACCATTTTCATTCAGTCGAGCACGATGAGTATTAAACATCCGGACCATTTTCTGTAAGCCTTGAAGTATTCGACACGTCCGATTACTTAACAGGATACGTGATTACGATGTCCGCATTCAAAAAATGTTCACGATTTAAATTTAAATATTCATTCAGTTATTGATTCGTTACCCATCCTCGCGCAGTCGTGTTTCGTAAGTCGTAGTTGTTGTGTAAGTAAGTTCTGCAGATGCAGTGTACATGCGTCGTAATATAATTTGCGTTCGTAAAATTTTCCAAGTTCCCATTCGTAAAATTGCGTCATTCGTTTTTGGTTCACCACGATTTCTTCCTCTCAGTATTTGATTTTTTAAGTCTTTAGTAATGTTTTAGATGTAGCAGCACCTTAGAAATTTCAATTTTGTAGCGGGTGTAAAACTAAAAAGTGTGAAAGATGTCGTCACAGATGGCCTTCAGCCAGGCGATCACGAATCGTCGTGACGCGTTAAGATCGCAAAAGGAGAAGTTACTAAACGAGTTGGCACAATCTCAGATTGCGGAGCATGAAGCTGATGCACTTGCTGACAGTGAGACGGAGGAGGCGGAAGCTACTCAGAAGGACATTATCGATGCTGAGGAACGGATAGATGGACTTCTAGATTTGCTACAGCAAGCAAGAATGCTTACTGCGGAGTATAAGAAGGCGGCGAGGAGTAAGCTGGGCGATTTGAAGAATAAGTATGGAAGGAATAAAAAGGAGGTTAAGGCGGATAGTAAGGATAGCGTAGCGCGAAGCTCACGGGACAGTGCAGGGCAAAGTTCAGGGGGGAATAGTTTGGGTATTGAAAGTGTGGACGCGGGATATTGTAGTAGCGCAGCGGCCAGTAGTGTAGGTCAGCCGGAGGGTATTTTACCGCAGGAGGCGTGGGAAGTGGCGGAAGCGAAGAGTAAAAAGGTAGCGTTGGAAGAAAAACGCGTGGCGAAACTTCAGGAGACGGTTATTAAGGAGACGCAGACGATGAAGGAGCTTACGGAGCGGTTAGAAAAGGCGAAGGCGGATAAAGAGCAAATTTTGAGCGAGGTTGATTCTGAATTAGCGGGGGAGAAGGAAAGACGGAAGGTTTTGGAAAGGGCGTTAGACAGTTTATATACGACGGATTTGAATTTAGTAAGGAGTGCGAATCGAGGCCAGGCGCAGGATGTTACTGAGGATAAATTGAAAGATGTAGAAGAGGCGGAGCGGCAGTATACGGAGTTGCAAAAAAGACACGCGGCCGTCGTGGAGAAAATTAGAGTTGTGCAGCAGAGTGGGGAGAATTATGCGCAGTCGTTGATTTCTACGAAGCAATTTCATATCGATCAGCTGTGTACTGGTAAGATTACGTTCAAGATGGAGTATGTTTATTTGCCATCTATGAATAAGTGTATGCCGGTGACTATGAAGTTGTCGAGAGGCGGGGATAGGTTATGGTTGCATGCAATGCGTGATAACTTCCCATGGGTAGGTAGAAAGTGGCCGTTTTCGGAGTGTACCATTAAGCTCGACGGCGGGATGGGTGCGATTATATTGGAACATGACGGCGTGCAGCATAGATTTCGATCGGAATCGCCGGAGGAAGCGTTAGAGTTTCTCAAGGGCATGCAGTGGTGCCAGGACGATGAGAAGATGTACGTCATGCGGGAACGCCAGGGAATTCATCCGCCAGTGCGGTTGCCAACTTGTTTCGCACATCTTGTTTGGTGCAAATAAAATAAATAAATTTAAAATTTTATCGTTTACGACCGTCTCTCGACGCGTCACATTCCAATCAAACCATTTGAAATTTGAAAAATGATCGATTTTACGAAAATAGTTTTACGACATTATTTCGTCATCATGCCGTTGTCAGAAACTAGAAGTCAGTTTCGTTGATATGTTGAAAAGTGTTGTACTGGAAAAATGTGTCGAATAAATAATTCGAGGTGTGTTTTCAATTCACTAGTTCTACTAAAAGTTGGAATCAAAATTGTGAAGCAAGTCCAGGCTCAATTGTAGCTCTGGGTAGTTTTGTGTTCTAGTCCAATGTTGTTGTTTTCGATGCTCATGGTTCAGCGTCTTCAAGAATCTATATTGTCAAGATTGCGAGTACCTATTCCAAGCACATTGTCCAGATTAAATTGTTAGCTTGATGCGCTAACATTTAGTATCATGACAGTTTGATGTTTTAAATTTTTCTTATGACAGCCACAGCAATAAATTTGTTGCCGATCAATCTATAACAGCATTTCCGTTGCACTTATGTTTTTTCTATTTTTCCCAATTCAATTCTGACCATGATGCAAATGTTTATTTTTTATTTTTAAAATTTCAAATGGCACAAAATTCTGTCGATGAATATCATGCAATCGAATTTCCGAATTATCTACCTAATTAACAATTTTATGTCATGCGTTGAACATCAACGGCGGTCCATCTGACGTCGAATATCGTTTTCACTTTTTTTCTTGATGGTATTTCTTCAACTTATGAAATCTGAAACCATATGCAAAAATGCAAATTTTGAATTTTGAAATATTCATGACAAATTGTCATCGAAACAACAAACATTTACATAATATGATATTTACATTTCCATCATATAATTAGTTCGAAGTACATCGAACTTGTCTTAAACTTAAAAGTTACCAGTATCTTAATTTAGTCAAAAGTAAACGTCGGTTTGTCGTCTTCGTACGACTAAAATCGCGTAGTAACAATGTTCTGAATAACACAGCAACAAAATAGTCCTTAGAATTTCTACGTAGCAAATTATTTTGTTTACCAAATATAGTTTCAATCTGCTGCTCGTCGAACAATATTATTTTTTCGGTCGAGGGTAATTAGATTTTATTTTAGCTCCAATACTACATTATCGATTCAATTCTATTTTAATTCATTTTGAATCCTTACTCTATTCGACGTTGTACATTTAATGATTGATTGTCAGTTGACATTGTGACAAAGTATTTTGTCACCGCGAGAAATCAGCTTCGACATAATATTACAATCATCACGTTTTTGTTACGATTATAAATCGGTGAACTTAAGTTGCTAGTCGCTCGCAGCGGCTAGTTTAGTTTTTCAAAATAAAAAGTATTCACACAATGCGGTTGGTGCTATTACCATATAGCGCCACGTGCGCGGCTATTTTGGGATCACCGGTGCCGGCACAGGCAGGTGAATTGATCCCTCCAGGTGGAGCTGCTGAGGCGTCTACAGAGGGTGCTACCGCGTCTAGCAGTAGCCAACACGCTGTTGAGTCGAAGGGCGACGAAGTAATTGCCGAATCTAGGAGAACAAAGGGGAAGAAAGGGAAGAAAAAGGTTCCACCTCTTGATACGGGCGCCGTATATCTGTATGATGATGATGGCGGTGATACACCACGAAAAAGTGAAACGCGGAGCGTCACTTTAGGCGGCGAACAGGTTAAGCTTATAGATGATCCTACTGTCGAGGCGGCCCAGCGTATCGATGGCGAGGCTACCTCGAAGATGATGGATACGGAATTGTTCAAAAATCTCATCCAGGAGTTTCAGGGTAAATCTGTAACTGAAGAAGAGTTACGCACGGCGGCCAGTCAATTTTTCAACATGTTACAAGCCACATCGCAACCCCCAGAGGCAAATCCTCAAATTAGTACCGAGGACATCGACGATGTCTCCGAGGTCGGTACGCCTTCCACGTCGCCGGGATCTCCATCTAGCAAATACAGCAAAATTAGCGGGTTGGACAAAATTAAATTTAAAGTTTAGATTTCGTATCGAAATAAAAATAAAACAACGGGTGGAACATAGCGGGTGGAACAATACTATTATATAAGCATTGTTCCACCCGCTCATTGTCGAAATATTCCACTCGCTTTATGACATTGAAATTCAATTGTGAAAATTTGTTCCGCACTTGGTTTTCAAAAGGAAAAAATCGTATTGACGTCGGGAAAACGAAAATGTGTTCCAAATTTTGGACGTTGGTAGCGAATTTTAGGGTTTAGGGTTGAGTTTAGGGTTTTGAGTGCCCGATTTTAGGTTTTAGGGTTGAGTTTAGGGCTTTGAGTGCCCGATTTTAGGGTTTAGGGTTTAGGAAGGCAAGGGTTTTCAGGTGTCGATTTCAAATTTTGACATAGGGTTTTGAGAGCCCGATTTCAAATTTTGACATAGGGTTTTGAGACGCCGATTTTGATGTTCCGACGTCGATTTATGATCACTTTTTGCTAATTATAGCCCAAAATCATCAAATTTTGATCAAAAAATCGTTTTCCCGACGAAAAAACCAAGTGCGTGAAAACTTGTTCTAGGTTCAGTACAAGTGATATTGATGACATGCATTTGGGTATGTTCGAACTTGGAGGCGACGGTGGTGAATATCCATCATCGGGTGAACTTGATGAAGGTTGGAGAAAAATTTGGAAAATATTTTTGGTATTTAGCGGGATTCGATGGGGATTTTGGTATATAGACCCTAAAAATTAAAAACATTGAGTCAAAATTGAATCAAAATGCAGAAATCGACTCTGCCAAAATTTGAAATTTCGATTTTTGAATATTTTGGATAGCCGAAAAATGAAAAATCGGCACCTCACAACTTCAAAAAAATACAAAATCGGCACCTCAAAACCTGAAATTGGATTGCGATTTGGAATTTTCGATTCACAAATCCATTTTTGAAAATCCAAAATCGATTTCTCCAATTCCTCTCGAATCTTGTTTCGAGACCGAAAAATTTGAAATCAGCGATGTCGAAAACCCCTAAATCTACATTTTCGCTTCAAAATTCTCATTTTCGCTTCGAATTTTTCTTCGACCAAAATCTTGATTTTGTTTTAGGTGCGCCCAGCGATGGCGAAAGTGAGGCAGAAACTAGTTCCGGTGAAACTATAGAGCGTATAAAATGGGATAGGCGATTTCGTTCTGATGAGGATGGGAGTAGGAGTCTTTTTGATCCTATCGCGGTAGATCGCTCGCGCGGGCGTCGCGTTGAAAGTGACGAGCGGGATCACGAGGGGTCGGTCGGGAGTGCGGAAAGTAATACGGAGGACATGAGCGAAGAGTGGCAGGATTTTTTGTCATCCGGTGGTGAGGATGGCTTACACCAGCGCCGCGCGGTCTCGTTTGATCAGTCTACAGATTTTTCTCGGCAGCGGCAGCGGCGTCGGTCTATGTCGTTAACAGAAGAGGCGATGACTTTAACGTGGCCGGGGACTGTACGGCCCATCATACGGCAACCGGCGAAGCGGTCATATACAGCCAAGTTTGGCAAGCGCGTTGCTAAGAGGCGGAAGAACATTTTTTTGAAAGGTTTCGCTGCAAAGCCTACCATTCATCTTGAGGGTCGCGGTGATTACACGGAGTTTTACAAATTGGTCGACCCGAAAGAGGAAACTAGCGAGGATGAGAACAAACCGCAAGCGGTTTACGAGCAGGCGACGGCGCGACCTGTTACCCCAGTGTCGCCGATGAGTCATATGATGGCTCAGATGCGGACCGACAGTCCTAGAACATCCTCGCCGCGGCATGATGGCCAAAGTCTTAGAGATTCGCCGAGATCAAGCCCTTCCACGCCGTTAGCATCACCACGACAACCGCCCCCTACCGTAATGTCACTGCGCAGACGAACTAGTAGCAGCAGTAGCCCCCCTTCGACCGCCAACCGCGCACCGTCGTCACCAGCACGAAGCCCAGTTTCTCAACGAAGCCCACTTCCTCAGCGAAGTCCAAGGCCAAAGTTGAATCAAAAGAAGAGGGAAGCGCCAAAAGCTAAGGTTCGAGTACGATTCGGCCCACATCCTACCAATCTTGTCCGCCAAGAATGGGAAGGCGATGTCGTCGTTCAAATTCTAGAGAAGAAAATGGACAAACGCGACTTTAAGAAGGCCGCAGAGCGATTGTACGATTCTAACGGAGCTAGAGTTGCTAAAGGCAAGAAGGGAAAGAAGGCCAAACCGACGCCACAATTTTTGTTACGCATTACCAGAACGGAAGACAAACGGCCGTGGGATGACTATGGCTGCGTTGGGAATGGTCTCTGCTGGTCGCATCGTAGAATTTTTGATTATCTCATAGCGCCCTTCTCCGGCGAGGAGATTATTTACGACCTGAAACACGTATCTAGAGCTTGGCAGGACGGTGCGAGAAAAATTGAACTAGAGTTCGGTGACGGCTATGGTTATAAATGGGCTCGCGTTACGTTTACGCTGCCAGAGCGGCTGGGGAGCGGTGAGATCAGTCATACACGGTTCTGGAGCGCCATCGAGGAGGTGTCGCGGCGTTTGAAGAAGCATTCTATGCTCGAGAATAAGATTCCGCCGCCGGTTATTTTGGAGTACGTGGCGAGGGAATGGTATTCGCAGAATTTAGTTTTGTGGGTCCAGAGAATTCTTACGGCGTATACAATGATTGCGGCTGTGCTAGAGATTTACAAAATCCATAGTGATTTCCCGGACTTCTTCCCGTGGGTGGGGCAGACGTTATATCTACCTTTTCAGTTTGCATGGTGGATCTTCAGTCTTGTTTTCGATCTAGAGCGCGGCATTCTCGGTTATCCATTGGAACGAATAATACATTTTATTGGCATTCGCGAAACGTTCCAAGATTTTTTGGTGTTTGTCGAGATCATGTATCTCCAAGTCTGTTCATTGCTCTACTACATAATCAGCATGCCACACAACTTCCTCGAGTTCCTAGATGAGCAGTTCGGTCTACCTGCACTTCTTCTCGTAGATGTTATGCGACGTCAAATCACGCGTATTAGTGACGGGTTACAACCCATTTGGCTCGCCGTTCGCAGCCTCAGCGCGATTCTGTTCAGCATGTGGATGGTCTTTTCTGGTTGCGTCGGCACTCTGTTCTCACCTTTCTCAAGGATGTTTGCTAGTGTGGCTCGCGCGGGAGCCACTGTCAAGAAAACAGGACAAGAGGCTGGAAGGCTTGCGGTACTGGCGAGTTCCTTGTGGACGCGAGGTAAGCATGTTGTCACGCGGTTATTCAATCCGATCTACATGTTTTTCGTACGTCTGTGCAAGCTGAAGGATTGGTTTTACGTCTGGGCGGCCAATTTACTCGGTCTCGGGCACGGTGAGAATCCGACAAGAACGGTGCGAGATTGGTTCCTCAAGTGGTGGTGGAAGAGCTATGCCGCAGTACGCAAAAAACGATTTCCAACGATATTCAAAACAGTTTTGAGCGAACGAGTGCATAATAGAATCCAAATTGTACGTGATTCTGTATGTGAAAGTGTATTTCGCAGATCCAATTCGATGTGGCAGTGGTTAATGGTTTTTGTAATCTGTGACCCGCTAATCCACTTGTTAATTTATTTTGTCATAGAATGTGTAGTACGGCTTGGATTTGTACAATTGCTACCGTTAGTTTGGCTCACCAATCGTACAGAATATAACATGCAATAAAATTGTTTAATTAATTTAATTTGAAGTTTTTAACACCATTCCAATTCATGCGAACTGTATATAATTTGTTAAATCTAATTTTAACAATCCGTCGATGAATTAAACGATATCAATCATAACTAAATTGGCATCGCAATCCATATTTGAATTTTTAATCAGCTCATCAAAGCGATGGATGATAAATTTTATGTCGAGCCGAACATATTTTAATATTTACTGATTTTAATTGTCAGATCTGTAGAATTGAAATTACATAAAACGTGTCAGACACAAATGAAAATTATATCGCCGTGTAAAGACGAGTTAGCCAAGAGAGAAAATTCGTACAAAATGTATTCACCAGAGTACCGTAGTGCCAGTCCTAAATCGGGCGGGCCGCCTAATTTACAAACACGTTATTGCCGTTTCGGCCTTGATAGTAGTAGCTCTATCAGCGGCTGGGAGGTTGAACGGCCTAGCGTTTTCGAAATCGCGAAACGCTTTCTGCTATACGGATTCACGGCGGTGGGAGGACCACCCGCACATCTTGCTACCTTTCAAACACAGCTGGTTGGAGATAACGAGGTTAGGCATTGGGTTACGAATGAAAAGTTCGCGGAGATGATCGCGTTAGCTAGTAGTTTACCCGGTCCTACGAGTACACAGGTTGCGTTTGGACTCGGCATCACGCAACAAGGCGTCATCGGAGGTCTGACGTCAGGAATTTGTTTTCTTTTACCAGGATTTTTCTTGATGTCGTCTATTGGACTCTTAGCAGGTAACGCCGCTGAAGAAATTTCTCGCAAGGGGAGTATGTTCGAAAAAAATAAATTTCTACGACAATGTTTCCGAATTTCGTTCAAAATCATGTTAAATTTATTAAATTATTTACGAAATATGTCAATTTGTCATTTGTATTGAAAAATGTTCACAGGTTAAATGCGGTTGCGAATGGAATGGCTAGTGTGGGAGCGGCGTTAGTAGTTATCGCGGCAGGTAATCTAGCTCAAAAGTTATGTACCAACAAACCGACTAAGTTGATTACCGCCATCGTTGGCGCTACCGTTGTTTATGTCCCTGCGAGTAGCGCGCCGTGGTACATGATGCCGGGTTTGATTCTATTCGGCGGTCTTGCGAACAGTTTATTTGGTGATGAAGCGCAATTGCCGGATGCAGACTCGGGTAGGAGCCCGTCTATGCGCGCTTTGGGTAAAAATTATCTGGCGGGGTTATCCTTCTACGGCGGTGTTATTTTTCTTTTTATCTATCTGGCGATCTTTGCGTTTTTAGCTTACGAATTAACAGTTATCACGGGAGACGATCGTCCTTACGGATTAGATTTCGCGCGCGCGGGAATGTTTGTCTGGGGCGGTGGGCCGGTTGTATTTCCTATGCTTATTGAGTCTTTAACGCCGTTTCCGTTGTCAACTACGGTATTTCTAAGTGGTTTATCGCTTAGCCAGTGTATGCCGGGACCAATGTTTAATTTTAGTGCGTTTCTTGGTGCGCAGATTGCGCTAGCGACGGGGAGTAATATTGCGACGACGATTATTAGTTGCTGGATCGGTATCGTAGCCCCTGGAGTCGTTCTACAATTCGCCTTCACTCCACTCTGGGCAGAGTTTAGCAAGTTTGAGATCTACAAAAAAATGATTCCAGGTCTCAACGCGGCCGCCGCGGGACTTATTGTTAGCGCCATCTTTACAATTTACACGTCAGTTGAGCAAGTATCTCCTAATTTCCGCCTCTCCCAGGCGATCTGTCTACTAGCACTCGCGCTCTACTCTACTAAAATTCCCACTCCGTTACTCGTAGTCTTCGGTGCGGTTCTTGCGGCATTTGAACATTTCATCACCACGCCAGACCCGGTTGTAGAGGAGCATATGCGGAATGCCGGCGCATTTTTGTCTAATTAATTAACGTCAAATTTCAATTTGACACAATTTTGAACACATTTACTTTTAGATTTTATGAAGTAGCAGTTACTATTAGCTCGTATCGACGTATTATCGACGTATCAAATAGTGTCCAGACCATGTAAATAAAAAATGTATCGGCCTGGCAAGACGAACAGTCACACGACAATTCAGATTTTGCATCATAATTAATACGAAGTACTTTAAGTAATCATAACAGTTGTACGACATCATTGCTCACCATATCCTTCGTGATCCGTTTTTAATTTACGATGAAGTTTTTTTTTGAATTGATCGTTTGTTTGGCACATTGTTGTCGATTCGTTGTCGTCGTCTGTTCGTTTCTATTATGCATTCAAATCGTTCTTTCATTTCTTCATGGGTTCCAAATTTTCAAGCGTTATCATTGAAATTATTAACGAATTCTTACAGGTGGGTAATCAGTCCGTTTATTTGAGGGATCGATCATACGAACTCGGAGTGATTGGCTCGACGGGCGCAGTTCTCAAATGGCTCATCATGCGGCTACCAGTCATCTTAGTTTATTACGGATTGCTCGGAAGTATCTATTGCACAGGTAGATTTCTGCTGACGAACCGATTGTCGCGGGCTATTACGTATGGCGTGCACTATGCCGCCACCGGGGTGACGCAGCGCACACGTGATGTGGCGGTGTATGCCGGGGGCCAGATGCAACAATTCGGGCGCGTCGTGATATATCCGATGATGATGGCGGTGGCTGCGATGACGCGGTACCTTGGCAACGCGCAGGGCGTCACGGCGTTTGCCATTATTCTCGCGGTACAGTTCGCGATATTTTTTGGATTGTTAGTTGGTTATGCCGACACCCCCGTGGAGCAGGCTCGGCCGGTTGGTTGGTTAGAACAAATCCTTGGCCCGATCATTCCAGTTCCGGAGAACTTCCCTCGTAATTTTCCGTAGAATGCCGCCATTCTAACACGAAATTAGCAATTATTCAATGCATTTCTTCTTTTTATTAATCGTTTCAAAATCATTTCAAATCCAAAGTCCAAACAATATTTAATTGTCAATTGACAAATCAATTCATTAGAGCGCAATTTTGGTAAAGTAAAATATTATTTACCACGCAACATATAACCATTAGGCCACCGAGTCTAAGACGTTGAATTTTTGATACAAATAACCATTAACGAGTTACGATACAATAATTACTTACCTCGTACAAATTACTACTCTACACATTTTTGGAAAGCACAGTCTATCTCTTGTCGTATTGCAGTTCAGAAAAAGTTTAGAATCACAGAATTGAAATCAGAATTGATTCAGTAATTTTCTTAAAACATAAATCAGGTGAACATCGGATCTGTTTTACCGGATTCGCGGTTTCATTATTTGTCCTTTTGATAACGCAAATGTTTACGCTAATTACCTAGATTAGATTTAGATTATTTCAAAATCAAATCAGTTTTAAAATAGTTTTGTTAGTTTTTAGAAATCATACAGCATCCTTATATTATCACGGTTATTAGCACCGTGTCGTATTTATATACCCCTGCAATCGTACAGAGTACATTATGCTTTAAATCAATATCAAATTCATGTTCG
>Ga0099798_10191_pt1 | contig 20314 bp, 22 predicted proteins | sample Uncmet_Sort29A_1_FD_89870 | JGI IMG/M metagenome (GOLD analysis project Ga0099798, IMG submission 89870) | Marine eukaryotic communities from CALCOFI LINE 67, Pacific Ocean - CN13ID_Sort29A_1 | ecosystem: Environmental > Aquatic > Marine > Oceanic | place: Pacific Ocean: Monterey Bay | collected...
CCGTGCCGTTGTACTTCGTATATGTCGATTCCCGGGGTATATAATTGTCAAATTTTGGATATTTCTATTTTTCGATCTCCATCATACTAGACCAGAACGAAACATTATTGCTCCGTAAGAAATATGAATTATTTACCCCGGGAATCGACGCGCACTTGTACTTCTCCAACAGAGGTACGCAGCGAGCGATCCACACTTCCGGCCCGTACCCCATTTGGCCGAGCTGCTGGAACTGCGCACCCCACTTCTTTGCGAGTTGCGCCGCGCGCTCCAGTTGGACCTTTTGCTCCTCCGGCGTGGGGCGAGTGCTCATCATGCTTGAATCCGTAGTTCACATTTTAACTGGGCAAATAATTCATAACAAGAGCTGGCCCGGGCCGAGCCCGGGCGCTCTTGGGGGTAGTGGAGATTGAAGCGCGGATCCGTTGAATGCGAATGATGGCGGATGCAAAAGGGGGGGGGACCGGTGCGCCGGTCCAACGCGCGCCTCCCCGGGGGGCCGGACACTTTCGGGGATAGTGGTGCGCCAAACGGGTCCCCGTTGAATGCGGCCGACCCGTTGCCGCGTGATGGCGGATGCAAAAGGGGGGGGACCGGTGCGCCGGTCCAACGCGCGCTTCCCCGGGGGGCCGGACACTTTCGGGGATAGTGGTGCTCCAAACGGGTCCCCGTTGAACGCGACCGACCCGTTGCCGCGTGATGGCGGATGCAAAAGGAGGGGGACCGGTGCGCCGGTCCAACGCGCGCTTCCCCGGGGGGCCGGACACTTTCGGGGATAGTGGTGCGCCAAACGGGCCCCCGTTGAATGCAGCCGACCCGTTGCCGCGTGATGGCGGATGCAAAAGGGAGGGGACCGGTGCGCCGGTCCAACGCGCGCTTCCCCGGGTGGCCGGACACTTTCGGGGATAGTGGTGCGCCAAACGGGTCCCCATTGAATGCGGCCGACCCGTTGCCGCGTGATGGCGGATGCAAAAGGGGGGGGACCGGTGCGCCGGTCCAACGCGCGCTCCCCCGGGGGGCCGGACACTTTTGGGGATAGCGGTGCTCCAAACGGGCCCCCGGTGGGCGTGGTTGACCCGTCGCCGGATGATGGCGGATGCAAAAGGGGGGGACCGGTGCGCCGGTCCAACGCGCGCTCCCCCGGGAGGCCGGACACTATCGGGGATAGTGGCGCGCCAAAAGGGCGTCTCCAAGTGCACGCCCAAGTGCACCCCCAAGCACACCCACAAATGCACCCCCGAGTGCACCCCCAAGGGCGCCACTTAGTCCGAACGATACATCGGTTTATCGGTTTAAAAACGTATACGGGCGCCAAAACACCTCCAAATGCACCACCGAGTGCCCCAAAATCGGGGCGCGAAATACCAATATTTGAGTATAAAATGCGCGCATGGGGGGAGGTTCGCCCAAAATCAACGCAATTCGCGTTTTTTGCACCCCCAAATGCATCCCCACATGAAAATGGGATATGGGCGCAGCTCCGGGGTGCACTTGGGGGGTGCGTCGCGCCCATATCCTATTTCTACTTGGGGGTGCACTTGGGGTGTACTTGGGGGTGCACTTGGGGGTGCACAAAAAAACGCGAATTGCGTTGATTTTGGGTGAATCTCCCCCCCATACGCGAATTTCATGCTCAAATTTTGGTATTTTGGGGAGTAAATTGCTTCATCGCGTTTTTTTTGCACCCCAAAGTGCACCCCCAAGTGCACCCCCGAGTGCACCCCCAAGTGCACCCCCAAGTAGAAATAGGATATGGGCGCGAGACACCCCCAAGTGCACCCCCGAGTGCACCCCCAAGTGCACCCCGAAGTGCACCCCCAAGTGAAATGGGATATGGGGGCGAAACGCCCCTAACTTCGGGGTGCACTTGGGAGCGTTTCGCGCCCATATCCTATTCCACTTGGGGGTGCACTTGGGGGTGCACTCGGGGGTGCACTTGGGGGTGTGTCGCGCCCATATCCTGTTTTTACTTGGGGGTGCACTCGGGGGTGCACTTGGGGGTGTACTTGGGGGCGCACTTGGGGGTGCAAAAAAACGCGAATTGCGTTGATTTTGGGTGAATCTCCCCCCATACGCCAATTTTATGCTCAATTTTTGGTATTGGGATTTAAATTGCTCCATCGCGTTTTTTTTGCACCCCAAAATACACCCCCAAGTGCACCCCCGAGTGCACCCCCGAGTGCACCCCCAAGTGCACCCCCAAGTAAAAACAGGATATGGGCGCGAAGCACCCCCAAGTGCACCCCCGAGTGCACCCCCGAGTGGACCCCCAAGTGCACCCCGATGTTTGGGGGTGCACTTGGGGGTGTACTTTGGGGTGCACTTGGGGGTGCACTCGGGGGTGCACTTGGGGGTGCGTCGCGCCCATATCCTGTTTTTACTTGGGGGTGCACTTGGGGGTGCACTTGGGGGTGTACTTGGGGGTGCACTTGGGGGTGCACTTGGGGGTGCAAAAAAACGCGAATTACGTTGATTTTGGGTGAATCTCCCCCCATACGCGAGTTTTATGGTCAATTTTGGGTATTATGGGGCTATTAATATTTATATAATTCTTACGGAGGAGCAATAATATTAATGTTTCGTTCTGGTCTAGTATGATGGAGATTGAAAAATATTTTTTAAATTATATTTTGCTCAGTTAAAATGTGCCTACCTTGAATCCTCGCCACTCGACGATTCGGGTGCGACGATGACGGCTTTCAGCATTTCGAAGATCGCGACGTAATCCACTTCCTCATTTTGGAGGTTTTCGTCGGCCACATTCACCCGATCCATTTGTTGAAACGCGGTCTCTCCCGCTTGGGCCCAGTTTGCGGGCAGAGACGGCAGGCTCGGCGCCGGGCCTACGGCCTGCAGCCCACCGGCCGATCCGGTGGAGTCGAAGCGATCGAGTGGACTCGTCTGCTGACTATCAGAGGCGGCTTTGGGGAACTCTGGTGATCTGCGGTTCTCGGGCCCGCCCTGCGTTAAATCCGAAGGCGATCCGCCCTTGCCAGCGTTTTGCGCCCCCGTATTACTGTCCACCCCCGCCGCCTTGGAACTGCGCCTCCTCTCCTTCGCTTTGAAGAAGAATTGCTCCCGGCGTCCCAAACGATAATCCGCAAAACTCTTCGCGCCCGCCTCTTCGCGCGTAAAAGCCTGGAACTGACCCGGAAAGGACTGGACCAGGTCATACGGGTCCTGCCCAAATTTGGACTGGGGAAACGTATAGTCGAGGGTGTCGGTATGACTGTCCAGCCACCGAAACACCTCGGAGAACGCCGCTGTTCTAAGAAACTTCGCGGAGACGGTCTTGCCATGTGGGAGCTTGATGTTTACATCGACCAAATCGGCTGAAGAAGGACTAGATGACGACCCGCCTGGGCTCGGAATGTTGTCGAAGGAGGAGGCAGATGACGAAGTGGCAAAACCCTCCACGAAGCTTATCCTGCGTGCAATCTCTGCATCGAGTGCTTCCTTCTTCTTCCGAGCCCGTTCTTCTCGCATTTCGTCGAGTCTGGTGTTGTACTCTACTTCCTCCGAGGGAAGCACTTCAATCTGCATCTCCGTGTTGATAAGAATGAGATGCTCATCGGGTTCGAGCAAGCGCGCAGAAAGGTAGTAGGTTTTGTTGTCAATATTAGGATCCCGGACAACGACTATGTCTCCCTCCGTCAAGCAGGTGTGGAACGCAAGCTGCTTTTCCAGAATCGCTCGCAAATCAATGTTCACTACTTCCTTTCCTTCATCAAAAAAACCCTGAGCTTTTGGCTGGAACACGCACTTACACTTCGTGTAGTGCCGTATCTGCACATACTGCACGTCTACGTACTCCACGGTCTTTGGCAGATCGTTCGATCGCGACCCGCCTTCTGCCCGTTTCAGCTGTTCCAGCAGAGACAGAAGCACCTTCGGCCCAAACCGAATCGTGCCCTCCTCGGCCGTGAATTCCGTCACGCCACAATGCGTGAAATCGTTCTTCAAACTACCATCCTCGGTCACCGCTGTGATATCTCTGGCGAGTCGGGGCGCAGAAACCGTCGGCTCGTCAATCTCCATAGTGTCTGACTCTTCCGCATTGTGAACGTTTAATACTGAGTCCGGGTTTTGTCCCACGCGGAGCCGGAAGGTCAGGATCCCAGAGTCATTCTTGTCGAAGACGGACTGCTCGTTCAGTACGGCAAACGCCGATTGCGGGAGGATAGCCTTGTCGTCTATGCGGCTGTCCGGCACCACTTTCAAGGTGGCTGAATACGTTACGCCCGCGGTCTCGTACAGGAGCTGATCCCGCCTTGCCTCCGCTAGGCGTTCCAGGCGGCAGCGCTCCTCCTCGCGCTGATCTTTTGACCGCTGGATCTCTTCCGCCAGCTCTTTTTGCCGCTTCTGCTGCAATAACTTCTTCTTAGCCTCTGCTCGCCGCTTCTCCTGCAGCTTTTTCTGCTTGTCACCAGCCGCATCGTAGTTCACATTTTAACTGGGCAAATAATTCATAATTCTGACCACGGGCCCCGGGGTCGCAGTAATAATTCGTTCTGGCCTAGTACAATGGAGATCCAAAAGTATTCATTAAATATATTTTTTTGCCCAGTTAAAATGTAGTTTACTGCCGCATCAAACATCTTCGTTTCCAGAATGGGTCCCCGACTGTTCCTGCTCTCTAACACTGTTACTAAAACGAACGTTGTGCCGAATCGCGAGAATCAGATCCCGCCGATCCGGATCTCGGCTTATAATATCCGAACGGCTCCTGTTGCGAAAAAACAATGCAAACCGACTGCCCTATTGTCAATCATTTTCAGAAAATGCAGTGGCTCACGAGAGCAGTTGTGTAGCTGGGAAATAAAATAGGCATACTGTGTTTCATGGAATGATGGTTTTACCCGCAAAATATTCAATTCGTCGTAGAGAATAAACAGTTGAGTCGATGATATCTACCCGAATTTTGACCCCCCCCAATGCCCCATGTGTTCGCTCCAATCTCAATTAGACTTTTAGTCGATCTCCATTATTGTTGCGACGGGCCGTAAGAAATTGGAATGCTGCCAATGGTGTAGGAAATTGATCTGGGAAGATGGAGACTACACTTCCCCTTGTGAATCAGGTCATGATTTCCTTCGTCGGTCAAAGGACTCGCAAGAGATTCATAATGATACTAAGCATATTAAATTGAATTTCAGGGAATGCGCCATTTTTGGCTCACTCCGGATGTTGTATCCGGGCACGCAGTTTACGGGGCCGCGGAATCCTGCTTTCGCGCACACCATGTGGGGGCACGGGCCCGAACTGTTTCGGAAACCATCGCATCCAATCCCGGCACGACGCTCTGTGCAGGTCGGGGTCCTCCTCCCTTTCCGTGTCAAACGGCCCGAAATCTCTGGACCGCTCCCCCCGTAACCAACCATCATCCTCGAGTGGGCCAAAACACTGGGCTTTTTCGGGCAAATAATTCATAATTCTTACGGAGCAATAATGTTTCGTTCTGGTCTAAGATGATGGAGATTGAAAAATATTTATTTAAAAAAATATTTTTTGATTTTTATTAATTTATTTATTTAATTTTTATTACAAAATTTCTCAAATTAAAAAAAAAAGCCCAGTGTTTTGGCCCACTCTCATCCTCCAGTTGGCCCGTCGAATCCTCCCCGACAATCATATCCAACTCCGGGGCGGAACTGTGGGCGGCGGTGTCGCGGAAGTGGCCGGCGTACACTTGCCTCCAGAATGCGTTCGATAACTGGTAGGCAATCAAATTCAACCAGGGCGCCGACACTACCGGCTCTTGCGCCAGCGCGCGCATCTCGTCCTCGCTCCATCGCACGAGCACGCAGTCCGTCTCGGCGCGGACCGCTTTCCTCGACGCGCAGGCCACGCGTGCCCATGTGGTCACGCCAAAATAGTTCGCAATTTCCAGGTCGAAGAGATTGCCCGATCGCAACCTAAACGTACCGTCGGGGTTGTGTCCTCACATTTTAGCTGGGCAAATAATTCATTATTCTTGCGGGGTCGCACAAATGTTCGTTCTGGTCTAGTATTCTAATGGAGATCCAAAAATAAGCCATTTTTTTTTTCCAGTTAAAAATGTAGTTTACGTCGGGCCGCGGCGCATGCGTCGGAGAATTTTCGATGGGAAGATACGAGAAGACCAGAACTCCCTCAACGACCAGATAGAAATGCGCGTAGCGTTTATCTCTCTCCGCTTCACTTTCCTCAAACACGACATCGCCGGCGTTTAGGCGTACAAACTCCGCGTTTTTCATCGTTCTTAAAAAAGACAGTTTAGACATCGATCCCCGTCGGTAGAAGAATCTCCATACCGCGTTTTCGTCCGCGTTTTTTAAAACAATCTTCCTCTCATCCCGAACCATACGATAGACGGCGTAGACATGGAACAGGCTCGTCACCACATTCCAGAGGAACATTAAAATGTGCATTTGCACCGGATCCTTGGAGAAATCAAAAGAACCTATGGAATAGATACACATCCCCAGGATCAAAAAGACGCGGATGATTAGCACATCTGCAAATAACGCCGCGCAAAAAAAACATGCGCTCCCAATATGGGGCAGCGCTCCAACCTCCCAGACGAGATCCACCATGGTTAATACGACCTCCGAAAATTAAAGTATTAACAACGACTCTATTAGTAGTACACGTCACAACCTTGGTTCTGTTTTCTGCACGGCACAGAGAGGAAACTGTCACTATGGCATAGTGCAAGAGAAGGATCCGATACATATTGGAAGGCCAATGGCGTGAACGAACTGCGCGGTTCTCCCCTGGGATTTTCGACTTGAGTCCACCACATACCCGATTTTCGATCTCCATTATACTAGACCAGAACGAAACATTATTGCTCCGAAAGAATTATGATTTTTTTGCACGGACAAAAAAAAAAGTTTGGATCAACCTTTTCCAAGTCCGCACCGCGGTTTCTCCAGTTCTCATGTGAACACTCTATTCATCGTTTCCGTAGAAAATAATAAATTGTTAGTGCGTGCATCCCTCTCGTAAGCACATTTTAGCTGAGCAAAAAAATATTAAATATTCAAAAAAATATTTAATGAAAATTTTTAAATCTCCATTATACTAGACCAGAACGAATCATTATTGCTCGGTAAGAATTATGAATTATTTGCCCAGTTAAGATGTGGGCACATCTCTCTGTGGGCCAATTACTACCTAGAAGAAGACAACTTGCAGCAAATGAGGGGGGCTACATGCTAACAACACTAAATCTATTTTGAAACCAAACTTAATACTACCTTTGTCAAAATTTGAAACAACAGTGTCTTTGACTTCTTGTTTACATCCTATTCCCAGGGCAAAAAGCAAAAAATAGTTTGGACAGATATTAAAAGGACACGACTGTTTCCTCACTCAGTTTAGGGCAATGTTTAGGGCAAAATATATATACAGCCGGTTGTACTCAGTTTCTATAACACAAAATAATCTCTACATAACATTCGCTTAATCAAATGCAAGATATTTCAAAATCCAAGCCGCAAAATCGAGAATGTACCGACACTACAATAATTATTCCGACAATACTAAATTATTCGTCATCTTCGCCCGCAGCAACAGAATTGCGACAAGGCAAAAAAGATATTGCCGCTTCGCCATGCTTCTTCGTCTTTTCAATGTCGCCAATTTAGCCTTTTATGCAAGCCGCCGGTTGCAAACAGAACTTGCAGCATGCTGACGCTCGCCTACTACCTTAACACGGAGAACAAGACATTCTTCGCCGTTGTTACTACACTATGTTACACCAGATAGTCACACGAGCCGCGGGGGCTTCCCGAGCCGCTGTGATCTAGAAGTTCGACTGGCTCTTCGGGGGAGTGACGCGCAACCACTTCTTGGACTGCTTGAAATGCGCAATGAAACGCTCATCGTTGGGCACCACCGATTTGATGTGGCCCATGGGGAACAACCTCGACACAAACTGCTGTGCCAGGCAGCAGTCGAGGGCAGCGTCCACCACGGTGGAATTGTAGAACGGCGAGCCGTTTTTTCGCGCCTCAAAATCTGCGCGCGATTCGCCCTGGCGCACCGGCAGATATTTTGCGAGCATGTCCAGTCCAGCCGCGTTGGAGAAATTGGTGGAAATCTCGCAGGCCTCACGCGCATTGGTAGCCAAATAGACCAGGGCGAACACTTTCAGCCTGTCGAGGTTGGATTGAGATTCGCAGCGCAGGAACGAGACCGTGCCGTTGAACGGAGGCCTCTGCAGACCAAAAAGAGCGGTTCGCACGTCAGAAAAGTCCGCGGGGCCGCAGGCGTCGACGAGGTACTCCAGCAAGATGGTCGCGTACCCGCGCATGCGATCATGCAAGAGTGAGCCAAAACTATTATTCCGGAACTATTTTAGCCATAGTAATTCAAATAAAAGGGGGTCGCACCGTCGCAGCAATGTTCGTTCTACTTAATAATGATAATGGAGACATTGGAGATCGAACAAAAACTGTTCCAGTGTTGTAGCCCATTCATCATTCTCGATCGAGCTGAGGAGGAGCACCGCCTCGTCGCTGAGCTCGTTGGAAAGCTTAAGCCCGCCCATATCCGCGGCTTTTTTCGCAATGTATTCCTCCGAATACACAGAATTGTACGCCGCCACGGGGGAGGGAATGATCATCGGATATTGCGAGGTTTCGTCCTGCAAATGTCTGGGAGGGAACTCACCAAAGCACTCGCCGGACTGGGGGCGCGCCTGGCAGGTCATCGGTGAAGGTCGATTCCCGGGGTAATTAATTTTCAAATTTTCGATCTCCGTTATACTAGACCAGAACGAAACATTATTGCTCCGTAAGAATTATGAATTATTTACCCCGGGAATCGGCGTGCACAGGTTATCGACGGGTTCTCCACCGATCCGATGGTGTACACGACCAGTCCCGTGCTTTCAAAGAGCTTGTCAGCAATCGGTGAAGGTCGATTCCCGGGGTAATTAATTTTCAATTTTCGATCTCCATTACATTAGACCAGAACCAAACATTATTGCTCCGTAAGAATTATGAATTATTTACCCCGGGAATCGACGTACACCAGCAATCGAGTAGTCGCCCTCCTTGGCATTGATCGCGAGAGAAATGGGCTGCTCCGTGTTCACCCATTTGCAGAAATCCTCCATAAATTTCAAATCATTCAAACTCTCGGGGGCGGTGACGTCAATGTACAGTTGGCGCCAGTGTTCCACAATGTCGGTCTGTTTTGCAGATTTCGTTTTTATTTTATTTTGCAGAGAGGGGAGGGGTGGGCGAGAATTACATCATTTTGTTATTTTCCTTGCTTGTTTAGTCTAAGTTGACCGAGTTAAAAGTTCTGTACAGACTGTACTATCGAGCTTATTCCTCCGGCCCGCAAAGAAACTGTATATTAGACTATGGCGGCTCTTATTCGACAATCCTATCAGTTGGTCCGTCCAAGTTTGAGAACGAAAATTTGTACCGGCAAAGTCTTGCTGATTTTCACCTTCACCTTGTCGCAGGTGGACAACACATGGTAGCCGTCCACAACCTGGCCCGGTTGATCGGGGAACATTGCCGCAAAGTCCCCCTGCGTGATCGCCTGCAGACCGTCCTGAACCGTCTTCGCACTCTTGTACATGTCGTTGATGTTGTCTTCCGTCACTCTGGGGCACACAAAGTGGCGCAACGCGGTGCACTGACCTGTTTTAGTTAAGATCGAATGTTCGGTGTGTCGACTTCGGATTCCCGGTCAATTTATAATACGAATAGTTCCGTGCAGTAAATTGAAGAACTATGAATCAATAATAATTGCCGGGCAAACGGTTTATTATTTACCCTTATTCTCGATCAAGTTACTCCACTGCACGGCCTGCCCGACGGCATCTGTGTAGTCCGTGGCGATCAGGGTGTTGGGACCGCCGGTGGAGGCAACCGTCTTGGGCATGAGGCCTTTGATGATTTTGGCGATCTTTCGCGAACCCGTGAGGTGCAAAGGGCACTGCTGGCAAGCCTTGAACATCTTCTGTCGCTCGTCGATGGTCGCGGAAATGTACGTCACCTATACGTTTATGGGGGAGGGCGGGGTAATGGAAGGTTTTATTTAGTTTATATTCTTTTTTTCCGAAGGCAGACATATTCTTGCGCTGCTGATAGACATAATACATAGTTCGTCCCTGTGACTCCTCCCGTTGTTTTTTCGTAGGTTGCGTACAACGAAAAATTCCGCCATCATAATATTTCTCATACCCGATCTCCATCATCCTAGACCAGAACGAAACATTATTGCTCCGAAATAATTATGATTTTTTTGCCCGGAAAATGGGAGAAGTGCCGAATAATAAAAATACCATGCCAGGGTCGACGCCGAACTCCCTGAACATCTCCACAATCATTTTGCAGTACCGATACTGATGCTGAGTGGTGTTCTCGCGGGACATGACGACAACGGGGACGCCCACTTCGACGTGCCTGATGATCTTTCTGCAGAGATCCAGGAAATTGGAAAAATTCGACACGGCGCCCACAATCACGGGGTCCCTCCGAATAGTGATTTCTCCGCGCTGCTCAGCGTCCCAGAGCGCGTCGTTCAGGCGGTGCTCGACGCGGTTGGCTTGGATCGATTCCTCAATTTCGGTGATCCCGTCCTGCTTCCAGAAATCGAAAGCCTGGTTCGCTGTTTAGGTTTTCGAAATTGCTCAATGGTTCGTCTGATGACAGTGTTTTCGGGTTCGGAACTGACACACATGACAGCCGCCGGCGACCACCGCGTTGAATAATGTTAAGGTGGAACGCGAGTAGGGAAGAAAGACAAATGATCTTTTCCTATGAAGCAGGATGACGATTTTAATAGTTTCCGGCCGCAGAATTGCTGCCTGACTAAACTTGGTACAAATGATTTCTGCCGCATTCGTGGTCATGAAGCGCAGGTCAATGGCCCTCAGCTTGGTCCTCAAATCCTTCACGGGGGCGCGGTAGTTATGAATGTGACCAATCACCTGTGCAGTTTATTTTCAAAGAAGTTCCGGGCAAAAAAATCATAATTATTTCGGAGCAATAATGTTTCGTTCTGGTCTAGGATGATGGAGATCGGGTATGAGAAATATTATGATTTTCCCAGCAAATGACGATGTTGACAGCGGAAGGGCGGGGGCGTGAACGCCGCAAACAAATGGGAAGATGTCTCGAACAAATGCCAAATTGCTCGATACCTGATCCACAACATGGGCCGGCGCCATGATTTGCTTGCCATTCACAGCGCCAAAGGCATCGACCGTATCGATAGTTTCTCCCTCCGTGAAATATTCGCCGCCCAAAATGGTGCAAATGGGCTCGTTGAACCTTTTTTTGATTCGTGTTTTTAATTTGTTCCACATTCATTCACCACACATGGCATTCCGCAGAGCCCCCCGCCTCCCCCCCACCCCTTCTGACTCCAGACACCATTAGGGGGAGCGAGAGCAATTCAATACCAGTCCTGCTTGTTGAACTTCCTCATGAAATCCGCGGTATCTTGCCGCAGTCTCTGCCCATCGCACTCGGGGAGATCCCCAAACTGGGCTCTGTAGCCCGAGGACGCAAAATTGTAGGCAGACATGTTGACTGATGAGCGATGGAGGATTCTTCGAATAGTATTTGGGCTGCGGGTTTTAGTGCTGCTGCTGCTGTTGCTGCTGGGGGTTTTACTACTCGTTGATATATCGACAACCGAACTGCTGCTGCTGCTGCGAGATTCAGATAATATCGGGCTTGCTTTGGTTTGGAAGAAAACTGGTTTGCTAACAATAGGGAACTGCTGAGTCTGCAAGAATCTTCTAGCCTTGGCGAAGGCCGACGCCGACATACAAAATTTAGCTTGTTGTTGACCAAACGAAAACGAAAGCTCTTTCGAACCGAGTGGGTCCTACTCTTGAATAATCGACTGTGAGTAATAGTTTCTACGAATAACCTAGAAGAGGAAGATGGGTGGATCCGTGGGGAACGGGGGGGGGGGCATGCGCGGGGTAACACGGGCGACAAATTTACAATACACGCAGTAACAGCTCTCGAGATTCGCGGTAGTGTGTGTGTTCGCTCCCCTAGGGAAGGCGCTACGCACTCAACGTTCACAATTTTCCAACCCTCAATCAGATCTCGCGCACCCACCACGTCCACCCACCCCCGCTCTGTCAGGCCTGCTACATCAGGAGAAATAGTTTTAGTTTCGCACTATATTTCATACTCACATCTCCCACCCCCCTCTTTTTCATACCGGCGGAATCTCGGCCGGTCGGTTTTATATCCGGGGAGTCTCCATGTTTTTTTCTTCTCCATCTAGGGGGGAATGGGAGCAGTCTTTATGTTTTTGTTCTACATCTCCGACTTTAACGATAAATGACCGCCGATTCCACCTCCGAAATCTCACCCCCAATCAGACGGGACTGAGTGACGATTTTAGCCCACTCCAAGTCATAAATTGTGTCACCAATGATGCACCTGATCCTTCCAAAATTTAGGTTTTTCCTCCAGTCCGGGAGGCTCCTTTGTTGCCAAAAAATAGCCCGGCATGCCCTCCACTTGGAGCTCACCCTCATTATCATTGTTCGCGACCGCGGAAATCATAATATTTCTCATACCCGATCTCCATCATCCTAGACCAGAACGAAACATTATTGCTCCGAAATAATTATGATTTTTTTGCCCGGAAAACAGTTTCCGCGTTGTCGACGTTGCTCTGCGACTCGTCGAATATTTCCCGTTCCATGTTCGATAACTTCAGAAAGAGGGGGATTCTCGGGTCGTGTTGCCGTCTCGCCTGGATCAGTTCTTCGCCAAAGATGGCGTGCCATAAATACATCGCGTTTTGGCAGGGATGGCGGGCCCGCACGCTGATTTCCGGTACAAATGGGGGCTTCCCCCGCAACTCCTTTTTTAACGCCTTCCTTCTGCCGTCGGGGATGATAATACTGTCACTGAGGGGGGACCGGCGCGCGGACCTGCTGCCGCCCGTTGCGGCTCCCCTGAACTGCCACGGGAAAACGTCAACATACGACTCATCGGTTTGAAAATATCGGAGCGCGTTTTGATAAAACGACTTGGGTCGCAACCGTATCCGATCCCGGCGGACAAACATCTGCACGCAAGTGTGCACATTTTAACCGGGCAAATAATTCATAATTCTTACGGAGCAATAATGTTTCGTTCTGGTCTAGTAGAATGGAGATTGAAAAATATTCATTAAATATTTTTTCGAATATTTAGTATTTTTTTGCTCAGTTAAAATGTGCTTACTGCACGCAACAGTAGGCGCTTACATCTCCAGCTTCCAGCGAGGGCGCGATGGAGGAGCCCATGACTGCTTTCCACACGCGTTCAAAATCGGTCTCTTGATGGATAGAGTTTAGGCACAGTTTGACCCCGCGTTTACGCGCGCCCGCCTCCGTGCGCGCGCAAGCATGTTTCACTAAATTTATGGACAGATGCACGAAGGGCACATAGTCGACGTACCCGCCGACAGCCGCGAGAATCAGCAGGGGGAGCGCTTCAAAATGTGGTATGTGCTCTGCTGGATCGGCGTGTAGAAAGAAGGTGTGTTCTTGGAGTTTGTCGTAGAAATTAACAACGTACCACATGTACGCCGTGCAGTCGTCCGCCCGCACCTCATCCTCGGTAGTTCCACATTTTAACTGGGCAAATACTTCATAATTCTTACGGAGCAATAATGTTTCGTTCAACTTCTGGTCTAGTGTAATGTAGATTGGAAAATATTCATTGAATATGTTTCGAATATTTAATATTTTTTGCTCAGTTAAAATGTAGTTTACTCATCCTCGACGAAATGCACGGTCATGACCCCCCGGAACTGTGCACGTCTCCGGGGTATAGAATTCATAATTCTTTAAACAGAACTATAATATTAAATCTTCGTTCTGCTCGAGTCGTATAATGGAGATTGAAAAAATGCATCTATGGAATTGAAAAAAGTAATTACCCCGGGGTCGAAATGCAGTGCACGAGTCGTCATTTCCCGGAACTTCGAGGCCCAGTCCGAGCGCAGACGTGCCTCCTCCGTGGTCTCTCCAAGCTGCGGACACTTGTGAATGATGCGCAGATTGACCCACTGTTTCACGATGGCGACAGCAGAGGCATTGTCTGATTCCCCTGATGTCGTCCATAATGCCGCAAGCCATGTTAAATCTTCATTGCAATAACAAATCACTAAGTCTGTCGCCCTTTCGTTTCCGCCCCCCTCTTCTGTTTTTTCGCCATTCCCCTCACTATGAGGAGTACTCCGCGCGCCCCGCGCGCCACCGCCGCCGAGCGCGCGTAATGAAGCGACCCGTTCATTGCCCACGCGCAAATGCCATCCGCTGTCATAGTGTTCCTTGGTTATGAGACCCCGCGCAACCGCCTCGTGATACCTGTCCGTGTACACCGCATGTAGCTGGCCGAAGACGTTCTTTTCGCGAAAATAGGTTTGCTCCAGCTTGATCAACAGAGCCTGTAATGCGGCAGCCGCGCAACGCCGGAAGTGATATTCGAATTCTGTCACCAGCATCGATTGCATCTGCGAAAACGTCCAATGCGTCACATTGCGGGTGTAATACTGTGCCGCTTCGAACTTGTACTGTTGGTAGAGACCGAAACCACATTTTTCACGTTGTACAACGTCGTCATCCTTCTCTTCTTCTTCGGCCGCCTTTCGCTCGAGATGAGTTTCCTTTCCCCCAAAACCATTACAACACCTTTCAAACACAAAAAGCGGGTTCCAGCAAGCGCGGTTGCCCCCCTCTTCCTCCGTGCAGCAGTATTCATAGGTCAGCCCCTCCTGCGCCCAGCAACTTGGATCGTCTGCGCGCGCGGAGGAGGCGAGACATACGATCGACGCTTTAAGGAGCCATCCATGGCTCCACACGCGGCGTGGACGAGGGAGATCGCCACGATCGTAGAATACGACCATCACTCCGTCAGATGTCACGATCGTGTCCGACAGATGCACGCCGGTTTTCAGAGAAATTTAGTTGTCATGCATGCGACCGTCTCTTCCACCCCAAAATGGTTGTGAGACTGACTGTTGCTTTTAGCATTTGCGTTGTCGTTTGTATCGACACAACTCACATGTACTTCTTCGAGACTATTGAATTTTTGTGCATCGATTGTAATGTACGGAGACGTTACACACTAAAAGAAACACTATACTAAATTACGTGTCGTCAGTGTCACAGAACAGACACACGGTCGCGAGGCCCCCAGTTGTTTTACTCAATAATCCGTCTCGCACACGTGGGGCCCCACACTAAACCCGGAAAGGGATCAATCCGATCAGTTTGACGCAGCGAACCAATATCGTCACGCAACGCACACTTGACTTGCGAACCTAATAACAATGATGTCCGTCGACGATAATCACCGTGATATCATCCTCATCCCGGTTGTGGCATCAGTTCCCCCCCAAGGACCCCAATTAGATCGGCGCATCATCAATAAGAAAACGAGTTTGCGCAAATGCTTTTACTCTTTGTGACTGTCAAAACAACGTCCACTGTTCAACCATGTAATAATAGGAACAACGCCAACCAACACTATTCTATGTACAATCTCGTCCCATCACGATCGTCGTGCGGACTGCGCGGGCTGCGTGTTGTGGCAGTTTGCTCGCAGCCTCGCACGTCCACACATCTTTGCTGAATCACTATTCGGGCGGAACATATTACTCCCACCACCCATCGCGGCAAGGAAATAGTCTTGCCGCTACTGTAAATCACTGACCCTTGTTGTTGGAATGACACACACAACTCTTCAGATGAGAGTCACAACGTAAACATTAAACGATTTCACACCAATTGAATTCCCCTGCTGGTTGACACAAATGCGTTGTGCATCACTGAGAATGACTATAGTATGCTGTACTTCAAGTGACAAGTTCTTACTTTAACGACTTTGGTCAAATCCCAAAGTGCCGCCAGTTTTTCCATTCCTAACACATTCAAGGAGGTGGCCAAATCCGTGGCTTTTTTCCTTCAAATTCGAGAAATTTTATAATAAAAATCAAATAAATCAAATATTAAAATTAAAAAAAAAAAATATTAAAATAAATATGTTTCAATCCCCATTATACTAGACCAGAACGAAACATTATTGCTCCGTAAGAATTATGATTTTTTTGCCGGAAAATTGCCACGGATTTGGCCAGCTCCATTCGAGAATGAAACAGAAATGGAACGTCGCTGAATAGTTTCCGCTGAATGATGATGTACCCGGTGACTGCCACACTACCAGAAGAAAAAAAAACCAGCCAGAGGAGGGAGGATAACCTCATTGACATCACACCTCTGATCAGAATCGATTCTTCACATGAACTTATCGGACAAGCCACTGTCGGTTTGATATTCCTGCTCGTCTCCTCTGGTATTATATTCTCCGCAGAGACTCAGGAGGTAAGCACGTTTCTCCGGGGTAATTAATTGGGAATTTTCTAGAAGGTATATTTTTCAATCTCCATTATACTAGACCAGAACGAAACATTATTGCTCCGTAAGAATTATGAATTATTTACCCCGGAGAAACGTGCGCACGACTCAGGAGCCCCACTAAGACCAGGACCACGGCAGCGATGATGACGCACGAGGCCATCAAGACCCCCCGAATTATCTCTCGGTTCTCCTGCCGCTTCTCCTGCTCCCCTTTTGTCCTTGGTTTCTTCTTCGATGGACCTTAGATGCGTCATTTCCCGTGGTAAAAGAATATGTATGTATTACCACTATAGACTTAGTATTAACAGAGGAAACATGCACACCGACTATCCCCGTTCGATACTGTATTTGTGAACACGAATGGAGGAAAATAATGAGTGGGCCAGTGAAACAGAAGTTCGTTTTCAGGTAAAAAAATCATAATTTTTACGGAGCAGTCTAATGTTCGTTCTACTCAATGATTAAATGGAGATCGATTCAAAAAGTGAACGATAGTTTTGGCCCACTCAAAATTATTGACTCCTCTAGTTTTCCTAGAGAGATCTGAAATATTAATTGCCCGAAAATAATTTAATTTTCCCGGGAACTGAGTCGCTCCGTGTTGGTGGTGTTGGTGGTGTTGGTGGTGCGACGCAGGCCTCTGTGTTGGCCATGCGACGCAGGCCTCTGTTCCAAACGCGCGTTTTTCGGCTCCTCCGAATGTTGCAGGACCCGGGCCGTCGCCGTCAACTCCAAAAACGAACTGGGTTGATCTGACCCCGGGTCGGAAGGGACGCGCTGATGTCCGACCCCGGCCGGGATCCGGGGCGCCGCCCCGGGGACCCCTTCCCCCGCGGGGCCCGCAAATTCCTCTGCCTGCACATTCACGGCCGAGTCCGGGTCGACACCCATGCCGCCAAATTCTTCGGCTGCAAATTCCAATTTCGATGCCGCCCGTGGTGGGTTTTTCCCCTGCTGCTGGTCCTTTTCGATCCCTTGTACCCCCGCGACTTGGCTCGCGGTCCATGTCGACTTGTGAAACTGGCTGACTTGTGAATCGAGAGGCATGTACCGGTAAGCTCGGTCAGTGCCTGCATCTCTACGGGCAGCAAATAATTCAGAATTCTTACGGAGTCGCGGCCATATGTTAGTGTTTTTTTCTGGTCTACTATAATGGAGATCCGAAAATATTCATTTCGGTCGACATTTGAAAATTAATTGCGACCCCGGGGTCGAGATGCACTTACGGCTCGGTCAACGGTGTCTTTGATTTTGCGCCCCATACTTAGCAGGATTAGGGAGGAAGCGCGTGAAGACCCGGTGAGCTTGTAGCGTTCCTCCTGCACGACTTTTTCGCCGCGAATCGAGTTGAGCACCTCTGTCCCCTTTTCTTCGGCGATCATGTCCGTCAAGGTTTTGAGCCCAGGCATACGTTCACCATAGTCGCGGCTACCCAATGACCGTTTCTTCTTCGTATCCCTGCCGCTTGGGTCACTGCCAGAACTACCGTCGTTGACCGCTCCTCCGGAGGAGCGGTGGTCATAAGCCTGGCCAGTGCTCCCCTCCGTGCGGTGGTCAGCCGAGTCTACCCTGGGCCTGCCTGTCTTCTCCGTGAAACTGGAGGCAGCGCTGGAATCTGCCACACCGGGCGGCTCAACAATCAACTGAGCGGCATCTGCGAACAGTTGTGGACGGATGCGACCACCGAACGAGATGAATAAGGATGATGCGAGGAGGGTTGCGGAAACACATTTCACGGTGATCGACGGAGTCGCCATTTTGCGGATTAGTACTATTCTCAGACTCTGAAACGGCACACTGGCAAACTAAAATGAAACTACAGTCAATACTCACTTGACTACTGTGCGAGTCGTTTCCAGGGCCGAGTCAATCCACGAACACACCACTCCATGAACGGGTTGTCCAATCCCGTTGTTGTCCCCAGTGGTAGAACACCTGATAGTGCATGTAACTCATTGAACCCATCTGGCATCCCCAGGTTCATTGGTATTGGTATTAGTTTCAAACAGCGGCGGAACCCATTTCAGAGCACGAAAAAGTTCAACAAGTCTTCATTAAAATGCACAGATTCCCAATTTGCAATGTTTGCATTCGCAATTGCTATTAAACGAATTTATTAACGGATTCGCAAAACACGAAATAGTATGGCTCACCCGGTGTTACTACTAACTCCGGCACAACTGACACGGAACAACAAAACCCCCATTCACTGAGCCAATTTGTTATTCAAGGCTTCCAGGATTTCAACAATGCTTTGCACGACGAAATCCACTTCTTCCAGTGTGTTGTAATGTAAAAAACTGACCCGCGTCACACCGTTTGGTTTTCTCAGTACGTCGTCCACCAGCGATGGCGCATAGTGATTCCCGTGGGTACAGTATATGTTCCGACGATTCAATTCCTCGGTAAGGATCTCGGGTGGGGGGACGACTGCTGAGCTCGAAGATTCTTCACGGGCCTGCACCGACAAAGCGAAGGTTGGCGTTCGATCACCGACGTCGCGACTGCCATGTAGGCGCAAATAGAAGTCTGGGCTGCCATTCGCAGTCGCTGAGGATTCTGCCGCTTGTAGCAGGGGCTGAATCCCGCGCAAAAACCGCTCCGAAATGGCTTCTTCATGCTGCTGAATTCGTGTGAACGCAGTGTCAAGAGCGCGCCGCTGCCCGTCGGAATCAGAGTCTCCGTCAGTCCCCAAACGCTGCTTGAAATACCCACCCATCAACTCTTCGAAACCCGTCAGGGCTTCGTAGTTCAGCGTTCCCATCTCCCAGGGCGAAATGTGGCAGTTGTCCATGCTGGGCGTCGCGCCATACGAGAGCAGCGGCTCCTCCCCCGGGCCGCGGAAACCGACTTTCAGTGGTTTGATCTCTTCGTTCAGCCGCGGGTGGAACGCCATGACACCCATGTGGGGGCCGAAGAACTTGTACGACGAACAGATGACGGCATCCGCGCCCAACTTCTCCAGGCTAGTGCGCCTGTGTGGCACAAAATGGGTGCCATCCAGCACCAGATATGGCGGCGTTTTTGTGGATAATGACCGGATGCGGTCTTTGACCAACTGTACGGCGTCCAAATGAATGCGTCCCGTTGCATTAGACGCCAGACCCATCGCAACCACCCTGGTGTTGTTATCAATTTTCTCTTCTAAACCCGAAAGATCCAACTCGTCAGCTACACCGTCGAACCCTGATTTGTCATTTTTTTGCAGTTTTTTCTACGACTCGGCAAATACACCAGGTTATTGGCAGTTCCATTGCGAGAGCAATCCATACTCTCTGAAGAGGATCCATTCCTCAAACTCAGGGCAAAAAAAAGCCAACACCGAACCCAATACCCTTCTCACCCTGAGTTTTGCTCATGTCTCCCTCTGAAAACGAATCCCCTCGACAATCGAGCCATCGAATCTCCGCCCCACATGATTCGGCTACATAGATCCACGGTGCTACATTCGCGTCGTGGCAAGCCCGCGACAGAACGAGTAGGCCAAAACACTGTGATTTTTTTTCAAATTAAAAAAATTTTATAATGAAAAATATCTGTAAAAATTAATAAAAATTAAAAAATATTTTTTAAAATCAATATTTTTTCATCTCCATTATACTTGACCAGAACGAAACATTATTGCTCCGTAAGAATTATGAATTATTTACCCGAAAGATCACAGTGTTTTGGCCTACTCGACAGAACAATGTTGTCCCCTTTCCCCACCACTCCAGAGAACTGAATCGCGCGTGATAGCGTGAACATCAGGTTGGTGCAGTTTAGGCCAAAGGCCACCTCTCCAAAATCTCCACCACCGAACATGAGCTCCTTTGCCAAACCCCTAGCCCTCGCTACGACAGCAAGTGTCTGCTCCGACGTTGAGTAGTTACCCCCAATGTTGGCGTTCCGCTCCTGCAAATGGCGGACCATTGCGGCGGC